>Ga0316576_10002693_pt1 | contig 10160 bp, 12 predicted proteins | sample S0NA_FD_203075 | JGI IMG/M metagenome (GOLD analysis project Ga0316576, IMG submission 203075) | Rhizosphere microbial communities from salt marsh grasses in Alabama, United States - S0-2_050615r3r5 | ecosystem: Host-associated > Plants > Roots > Rhizosphere | place: USA: Alabama | collected... | reverse complement strand
GTAATAGAGCGTCAGGGAGAGTCCAAGCAGCACGGCGACCCAGATGACCATGCTGCCCGTCGGCCAGGTGCGGCCCAGCAGGCCATAGGATCCGTGGTGTCTTGCCAGTACCCGCTGGACGGCCATTACCCCTTCTTGGCTCTTCTGCCTGAAAGCACGATCGGCCGGAGCCAGCCTCACAAGCAAACCCTGTATGGCATCAGGCACGAGACGGCGGTAGAGCCAGTCGACATCGAGATGCACCGACCTGAGTTCCGGGGGATAGATCCCGGCGAGCTTGAGCCAGGTAAATGCCAGCGCAGAGAAGGCCAGCAGCTGCATCTGTGCCAGCACATGGCTCACGTCATATGGGGAGTACCCGGTATCATAGGGCAACAGCGCATAGAGAAACCCCGGAAAGCAGCCAATGCCCACACAAAGTACCGCTGCGAGCGTCATGGCGATCAGCATATTGCGTGGCGGCTCGTGGGCAGTGGCTACGTAGCGTGAGTCATGCGCAAAGAAGGCAAAGAAGGGTATCTTGATGCCTGCGTGGTGAAAAACGCCCGCCGAGGCGAATAGCAGCATGAGCCAGATGACGGTATGCCCCTCACCGATAGCCGCAGCCACGACCATGGACTTGCTCACGAAACCGCTGAAAAGCGGAAATGCCGAGATGGATGCCGCACCGACCATGCAGAGAATCGCTGTCTTCGGCATCTTTTTGTAGAGCCCGCCAAGCTCGGAACCACGCATCTCGCCTGTTACGTGCAGCACGGCTCCCATGCTCATCATCAGAAGTCCCTTGAAGATCACATCATTGAAGGCATGCGCCACAGCGCCATTGAGCGCCAGCTCGGTACCGATGCCGATGCCGACGACCATGAAGCCCAGCTGGTTGATGAGGCTGTAGGCAAGCACTCGCCGCAGGTCGTTTTCGATCACTGCGAAAAAAATCGGAAAACAGGTCATGACGGCACCGATCAGCACAAGCAGCTCGGTACCCGGAAAGCCACGCGCCAGGGCGTAGATGGCCACCTTGGTCGTGAAGGCACTCAAGAATACGGTACCGGTTGGCGTCGCCTCTGGATAGGAGTCCGTCAGCCAGCCATGCAACAGAGGAAAAGCCGCCTTGATACCGAAGGCGATGAAAATCAACCACGCGCCGGGAGCCTCAAGACCGATATAGTCGAACGCGATGCCTCCGCTGCCATTGGCATACCAGATGGCACCGGCCAGCAGCAGTACACCTGAAGCGACCTGCATGACCAGATAGCGCATGCCCGTGCCAAGAGCATGCGGCGTGCGGCGTGCGAAGATCAGGAAAACGGAGGTGATCGCCAGCAGCTCCCAGTAGACGAAAAGTGTGAGCAGGTCGCCAGCGAATACGGCCCCGACTGCGCTGCCTGCATACGCAAGTGCAGCCATATCCTGCAGCGGATCCCTCACGTGCAATGCATAGATGACGCCGATGAAAGCAGCCAGGTGGAAAAGGTAACCAAACAGAAGAGAGAGAGAATCAACGCGAACCGGAGCCAGTTCATAGCCCATGAAATCAAAGCTGACACCGAAACCGGGATCGAGCTGATAAACACCGTAAGCCCCGAGCAATGGCGCCACCAGCATGACCATTGCACGCAACCAGCCACGTGTAACCGCAGCCAGGGCAGCGCCAAGAAAGAGCGGGAAGGCAGGCCAGACCTCAAGCATGGTCATCATCCTCACCTGAACCACGCATTTTCCTTCGCTGTTCATAGTAATTTTCATCACGCATCAGCAACTTGCGCATCTCCCTGGCCAGAAGCACGAGCAGCACGCAGGCAACAAATCCGTAAATTGCATAGAAGCCGGGCAGCGATTCCCAGGGGTGCTCGACATGCCTGTGCAACACAAGGTCGAGGCCTGCAAGAATGATGCAGACTGCGATGAGTCCGCGTATGACCCGGCGAACGTTGCGCGGATTGTCGAAGAGATAGCGCTTCTGCCCGGAATCGCTCATCAAGAGATCCCCCCTATGAAGGCCCGGATGGAATCAGGCAGGAAAAAAAGCACGACACAGCCAGTCACAACGATAGCGATGGCAAGCAGGCTAGCAAGCGGCGCCTCACGTATAGCCTCTCCCCCGCTTGCCGGTTGAGCAATGAAGAGACTGCGGACCGGGATCGAGACCAGGTAGAGCAGGTTGAGGAGCGAACTGACAAGCAAAACGGCTGTCAGCATCCAGAGGCCGGTATCGAGCGTTCCCTGCACAAGCAGCCACTTGCTCCAGGTTCCCCCGAACGGCGGCAGGCCGACGATCGAGAGGGAACCCACCAGGAAAGCGGCCATGGTGAGTGGCATGCGCCTTCCAAGCCCGTCGAGTTCGCTGACGTTTGTCTTGTGGGCAGCCACCAGAATGGCCCCGGCACAGAAAAAGAGTGTGATCTTGCCGAATGCATGCATCGCGATATGCATTGCCCCGCCGGTCACGCCTGCAGCGACACCGAGCATGGCACCGAGCACGACATAGCCGAGCTGGCTGATCGTGGAGTAGGCAAGCCGGGCCTTCAGATTGTCTTTGGTCATGGCCACGAGAGAACCGAGAAGGATTGTCAGTGCCGCAACTGCAGCCAGCCAGTCGGCAACCGCGAGTTCAGCAATCAGATCGACACCGAACAGGTAGACAGAGACCTTGAGAATGGTAAAAACACCGGCCTTGACGACCGCAACCGCATGCAGGAGGGCAGAAACAGGCGTTGGCGCGACCATCGCAGCAGGCAGCCAGCGGTGAAATGGCATGAGCGCCGCCTTGCCGGTTCCGAATACATAAAGTAGCAGTAATACGCCCAGCACGGAACGATCGGTATCCGGACCAAAAACACCGCCGCTGGTGAAGTCAAGGGTACCTGTAAGCGTCCATGTCCAGATCATCGCCAGCAGCAGAAACCCGACAGAGGTTCCCATCAGGATACCCAGGTAGAGTCGACCTGAACGTCGTGCCTCCTCTGTACCGGCGTGGGTGACGAGAGGATAGGTTGCAAGCGTCAGGATCTCGTAAAAAACGAAAAGCGTGAGCATGTTGGCCGAGAGAGCGATGCCCATGGTTGCAGCGATGGAGATCGCAAAGGCTGCGTAGAAACGGGTCTGGTTCTCCTCGCCGTGGGCACGCATGTAGCCGATAGCGTAGAGCGTCGTGACCGGCCACAGAAAGCTCGCCACCAGCGCGAACAAGAGACCCAGCGGCTCAGGAGAAAGTGCCAGGGCAAGCCCGGGGAAGGGCTCCGCCAGCACAAGCACCGGCGGCAGATCCCGTGAGAACGTCCCCGCGAGGGTTGCGACAAGCAGGAAGAGAATCACTCCGGCGCCAATGGAAAGCGCCTCCCGGAGGTCAGGGTGACGTCTCGCTGCAATCACAGCAAAAGCCCCCAGCAAGGGCACCAGCGGAATCAGGGCCACCAGGTACCCGGCAGTCATCCTCCGCCTCCGGTCAATGCTGCCGCAGCTGAACGGGCGAGACCAACACTGATCCCGGTATCCAGACCGAAATAGACATTGGCGATCACCAGAGCCCACAACGGGACCAGCATCGACAGGGGGGCTTCCCTGACGTCGGTTTCGGCCGGCGGATGCCGGAACCAGGCCGCCTCGACCAGTTTCCAGACGTAGATCAGTGCAAGAATGGAGCCCAACAGTATCAGTAACGCGACAGGCCAGAGATCACGTTCCAGTGTTGCCTGGACGAGATACCACTTGCTGACGAAACCGACGGTCGGAGGCACACCGATGAGGCTCAGGCCGCCAGCCACGATTGCGGCCATGGTCCAGGGCATGCGCCGTCCAAGCCCGGCAAAATCCCCGATGCCCGTCGAGCCAAGCCGATAGGCGACAGCCCCGAGGGCAATAAAGAGAGCGCCTTTCATGAGCGCATGGTTGAACAGGTGCAGGATAGTCGCTGTGATCCCTGTCGTTGTTGCCAGGCCGATGCCGAGAACCATGTAGCCGATCTGGGCAACGCTGGAATAAGCCAGCAGGCGCTTGACCTCCACCTGGTAGATAGCCACCAGCGAGGCAGAGAGCACACCAACAAGTCCCAGCGGAATCAGCAGGTACTCCAGCGGCATTCTGCCGAGTGAGAAGTCGATCCCGAAGACATTCAGGAGGAAGCGAAGCAATACATAGACAGCGACCTTGGTTGCGGTTGCAGCAAGGAAGGCTGTCACGACCGATGGCGCGTATGTATAGGCGTTGGGCAACCACAGGTGGAGCGGAAAAAGCGCCAGCTTCAGGCCGATGCCGACAGTCAGGAAGGCGAAACCCGCACGCACGGTCCTGGTATCCGCCACGTCAGGCAGTCGCATGGCAAGATCCTGGATGTTCAGGGTGCCGGTCATCATGTAGAGAAAGCCGATACCGATCAGGATGAAAGTGGCGCCGATCGTCCCCATCACGAGGTACTGAAATGCAGCATTAAGCGCCCTGCGATCTTTTCCCATGCTGATCAGTGCATAGGACGCCAGAGAGGAGATCTCGAGAAAAACGAAGATATTGAAGGCATCGCCTGTCGCGACGATGCCCACAAGCCCGGCGAAAGCGAGCATCATCGCAGCATAGAACCGGGAAATCCGCTGTTCCGGAATTTCGCGAACGACACTTTCTTTCGCAAACAGCATCACCAGTGCCGCCATGGCTGTCACGATCATCAGTACGAAGGAGGCCAGCGTGTCGATACGGTATTCAATTCCCCATGGCGGAGGCCAGCCCCCGAGCTGGTAGGTCAGGGTTCCCGAAGCAGCGACCGAAAGCGCAAGCGCGATGGCCGCTGCAAAACTCAGCCAGGCAGAGACCAGGGCAAGACCCCAGACAAGACGGGGCCGCTCGACGAGCACACAGAGCGGAGCAGTCAGCAGCGGGATGATGACGACGAGGATCGGCAGATGATCCAGCAGCGTCACCGGCCGCTTTCCTCGCCGTCCCTGTTCTCCTCGAACAGCGACTCGTCATCAGCCATGTCCCTGGCATGAATCTCGTCTTCCTCGACGGTACCGTAGGCTTCGTGAATCCGGACGACCAGCGCAAGGCCAACTGCGGTCGTCGCCACGCCGACCACGATCGCTGTCAGTATCAGAACGTGTGGCAAGGGATTCGAGTAGATGAAGACCCCCTGGCTGACGATCGGTGCCTGACCGCCACTGAGGTTGCCCATGGTGATATAGAGAATGAAGACAGAGGCCTGGAACAGTCCCAGACCCACGAGTTTCTTCACGAGGTTACCCTGCGAAATGACAACGTAGAAACCCGCCATCATCAGGAAGACCACGACCCAGTAGTTGAAAAGACCGGGGATTTCGCTCATGACTGCGGCTTCCTTCCGGAAAGGGCATGGAAGATCGAGAGCACGATGCTGAATACAGTAATCCCGACCCCGAGCTCGACCAGCAGGACGCCGAGATGCTGACCACGCACCGGGTCTGTGGAGAGCGCAGAGTAATCCAGGAAAGGCTTGCCCGCCAGCATGGAAATGAGGCCCACGCCGCCGTAGATCAGGACACCGAGAGCCGCCAGCCGCGGCAGCCAGGAAGCAGGGATCACACCACGCGCCACCGCACCGCCGAAAACCATGTCATAGAGGATAAGGCCGGTGGCGAAGATCACGCCGGCCTGGAATCCGCCCCCGGCACCAAAATCACCATGAAACTGCACATAAAGCGCATAGAGAAGAATCAGCGGGATCAGCAATTTCACAACGACCTTCAGCACGACCTGATCACCAATCGCACTGCTTGCGACACGGGACTTCCGGGCTTCCGGGAAGCCCAGCAGGAGCAGGACTGCCAGACCGGCAGTGAAGATAACGAGAGTCTCTCCGAAGGTATCGTAACCCCGATAGCTCGCGAGCACGGCCGTGACAATGTTGGGCATACCAACCTCTTCCGCGGCCAGTTGAAGATAGTGCGGCGCCACATGCTTGTGCACCGGGGCTGAGGGATCCCCGAGAAGCGGCGCATCGAGTGTCGCGTAGACCAGCGCAGCGCCCGTCACACCGACCACCAGCAGCGAGACAAGCGGATTGTGCCGCGGCGGTGCTTCCCAGCGACGCGTGAGCCTGAGGCTGGACAACAACAGCACAGTGGTCACACCTGCACCGACGGCGGCCTCGGTAAAGGCCACATCGACAGCATCGAGATCCATGAAAAGAATGGCTGTCAGCAGACTGTAAACTCCGAAGAGCATAACGACGCCGAACAGATCGCGCATGCGAATCGCGGCAACTGCGATGAGAACGAGAAAACCCAGCAGGGTGACGTCGATCAGCTGTTCGATGACGACTCTCCTTCCTTTTCTCTTGTGCAGTCCACAAGCGGCTTCTGCCCACCTGTCAGCGTCGCCCTGGCCATCGCCTGTGTCGCGGTGGGGTTGGTCGCAAGAACGAACACAAGAATCATGAGGACCTTGACCAGCTCAAGCGACCACTCCATCTGCAGCATGAGGCCGAAGAGCAGCAAGGGGGCAGCCAGAGTTTCGGTAACGCCTGCAGCATGCACCCGTGAGAAAAAATCCGGCATTCGGAGCAGGCCGACGCCGCCTGTGATACAGAGAAATCCACCGGCGAGCAGAAAAAGCGCTCCTGCCCACTCGATCAGCAGGCTCATGGCGCCCTCCCCGATTCCTGTTTTCCGTCGAGCTTCCGGTTCTGGAAGAAACGCATCACCGCGATAGTGCCGACAAAGTTGAGCATTGCGTAGAGCAGCGCAACATCGAGATAGCTGTGCCATGAGAACGCATGCCCGCCAAGCGCAATCAGCAGAACTGTTTTGGTGCCAAAGGAGTTGGCAGCGAGCATGCGATCGTACTCGGTGGGACCGAGGAATGCCCGGATCAGGGCCATTGCCATGGTGACAAGAATCGCGATGATGGCGGCAGTCAGCATGATCAGATTCCGAGGCGCCTGATGCGCTTTTCCATTTCTCCCTTGCGAAGTTCCTCGATCCCTTCCGGCGTCAGGCTGTGGATCATGAAGTGATCCTCCCGAACGTCGGTCGTCAGCGTTCCCGGGGTCAGCGTGATGGAGTTCGCATAGAATGTCTTTTCAAGCGGCGTGGAAACGGTGGTGTCGAGACGCTGCCAGCATGGCCTGATCGGCAGAGCAGGATTCCAGATACGGCGTGCCACGTCGATATTCGACAGTACCACCTGCCACAAAAGCCAGCCGAAATAGTGCATCACCCGCAATCCGGGCCTGAAGGCAATGATCTCCCTGTCGCTCCTGTCCATTTTCCGCAGAAGCAGGGTGACAATCAGCGCAGAGAGAAGTCCGAAACCAAGGATGAGGGGCTCTGTGTGCCCGGAAAGGAGCAACCAGAAGAGGAACAGAGAAACCAGTATCATGGGGTAATGCATTCTCATCGATCTCCAGTGGCCACCAGTCAGGTTTTCAGCAGTGCCGGGCCGTGCAACAGATGCACACGCCCCGTCATGACGTACATGACAGCAGGAGGAGTCAGCACGACCGTTTCATGAAACAGCGCTGCAGAGGACTGAAAACGGACCACCGGGTAACCGGCCAGTCTCTTCTTGTTATCTGTCAGGCTCGGAATCCACACCTGTTGTGTGCCACCGCTCCGGAACCTGTTCTCCATCCAGACTATCAACTATGGTGCACTGCAATAGTAATCATCCGTACTGATGAGGTAAAGCCGGATTCTGCAGCATCCTTCCCGGTTGACTACTGACCGTGACACGAAGATTCCGTGCCGCCCGGAACGAATGGGGCACGAAAAAACGCAATCGTTCTGGCGTGGACACTGACGCTCATCGCCGTCGAGCCTGAACACGGGAATGCACAAACAAGATCCCGGTTGACAGCCAATGAGCAGCACCAGGAGATTTGAGAAGAGTATCGGGAGGGACTTTGCCGCCACCAGGTGGCGGCGCTGAATGCCGGGCTGGAGGTTCGCCTGTGGCAACCTGCTTCCGATATTGCTAATGTCGCGCATTGTTCCATGACTCCGGCAGCGAGAACATTATGTCGACAATTCGTCAAAGTCGGCACACTATTGGCCCGAGAGTTGCGCACACGCTTATAATTCGGGAATCTGGTAATTCCGGTCCTGTTTCCACCCGATGATGCACATCACGACACCGCCATGTGGCAGCCTGCCAGTGGCCAACACATATGCCCGAAATTGCGACTGCGCGGGCACCACCCGCCCGGGAGTATGCCCTGTCGCGAAGTGCATACCTCCCTGTAACGCAGACACCTGCTCATGACCAAGGAACGCATTATTTGTCCCAATTGCGGTGCAAGTTACCGCATCACGGTCAAGATGCTGCAAAAAGCTGGTCAGGAGGCACGCTGCGCGGTCTGCAAGAAAGTCTTCACCATCGACGTGGAAGACGTCGAGTTTTCCCCGGACAACCCTGAACTCTCGGCCGAAAACGTCATTCGCCAGTTAAGAGCCGCTCAGAAGAGGGAACAGGACAGGGCGCAGACAGGCCGCAATGAAGCCGAAAGCATAACAGCGAATGCGGCTTCTTCTGTACCAGTCGACAGTCAGCCTCAATGGGAACTCGTCGATACACAGCTGGAACATCAAACCGGGCAAAGCTCCCGGGATAAAGCCGATGCATCAGCACATCACCGGTTACTCGCAGCAGACAGTCAAAATGGCGCGGCCCCCGTCCGGCACCCGCAACTCTGGCTGGCTGGAATCGTCCTCCTTGCCCTGCTGCTGCTGCTCCAGGGAGCATGGCTGCTGCGCGAGACGCCCTTTGTCTACGCAAAAATGATCAGGGCATGCGAGATCATCGGCTGCACGCCACCGCAAGTCCGCAGCCCGCAATCGATCACCATCACTGACCGACTCTTTACTGCGATCGATGGCCAGCCCGGGACCTACCAGTTGCAACTCAACCTGCTCAACGAAGCCCCCTGGCCGCAACCCTTTCCCATGATCGAACTCTCTCTGCTCGACAGCAAGGGAGTTGTCCTGGCAAGAAACCGGTTCGATGCCGACCGGTACCTCAGCAGCGACACTGCGCGCATCCTCGAGCCCGAGGTCACCACAAATGTCGCCTTCAGGGTTCGAACACCCCTGACGGAAACGAGCGGCTTCATGCTTGAGTTCCTGTGAGGCCCCTCTGGCTGTTGCGCTACACCGGGATCTTCTGTAGAATTCCGCCTCTTTTCAGATTTTGCGTGGACCAGTGCAATGAAAGCGGATACACATCCGAACTACAAGGTAATCAAGGTGAGCTGCCGCTGCGGAAACAGCTTCGAAACCCGTTCGACATACGAGGGTGACGAACTGAACGTGGAAATCTGCTCTGCATGCCACCCTTTCTACACCGGCCAGCAGCGCACCGTCGACAGCGGTGGTCGCGTTGACCGCTTCCGCAAGCGCTACAGCCGTTAATCCCGGCGTAGTGACGGACTTCCAGAGGCACCCTTGCGGGTGCCTTTTCACGTTATGGGCCTGAAACGGCAACCCGGAGGAACAGCAAGTGTCAGATGATCACCTCGACAAGTCGATCAACGAAGAAGCTCTCGTCTATCACGAAAAACCCGTCCCGGGAAAACTCGCGATCAAAGTGACGAAGCCGGCCGAAACCCAGAAGGACCTCTCACTCGCCTACACGCCCGGTGTCGCGGAACCCGTAAGACGCATCGCGGAAAACCCTGACGACGCCTACCGCTATACGACCAAGGGCAACCTCGTTGCAGTTATCACGGACGGCACCGCCGTTCTCGGACTCGGTAATGTCGGCGCCCTCGCCGGCAAACCGGTCATGGAGGGCAAGGCTGTGCTCTTCAAGCATTTCGCCGACATCGATGTTTTCGATATCGAGGTCAATGCCCAGAGCCCCCAGGAGTTCATCGAGACCGTCACGCGCATCGCACCGACTTTCGGAGGCATCAATCTCGAGGATATCGCCGCACCGCACTGCTTCGAAATCGAGCAGGCACTGATCGAGCAACTCGATATCCCGGTTTTCCATGATGACCAGCACGGCACCGCGATCATCATTGCCGCGGGCCTTATGAACGCGCTCGAACTGCAGGGAAAGACGCTCGGGGAAGCAAAAATCGTCGTTCTCGGCGCGGGGGCGGCCGGCATTGCCACCATCCGCCTGCTCGTTACAATGGGCGCCCACCGTGACAACTTCCTCGCGATCGACCGGACAGGCGTCATCCATACCGGTCG
>Ga0316576_10002692_pt1 | contig 10162 bp, 9 predicted proteins | sample S0NA_FD_203075 | JGI IMG/M metagenome (GOLD analysis project Ga0316576, IMG submission 203075) | Rhizosphere microbial communities from salt marsh grasses in Alabama, United States - S0-2_050615r3r5 | ecosystem: Host-associated > Plants > Roots > Rhizosphere | place: USA: Alabama | collected... | reverse complement strand
ACGTACAGCGGGATCTGCGCGGACTTGCCCATGGCGCCGACCATCAGCAGCACGCCCACCGCGGTGGCGATGGCGATCGCCTGGGGGTGGTCGATGGCGAGACGCGCGTCGAACAGCTGTTCGAACTCGAGGGTTCCGAACGCCGCGAGACAGATGAACATCGCCACCAGCACCCCGAGGTCGCCGATCCGGTTGACGATGAACGCCTTCTTGCCGGCGGCCGCACACCAGTCCTCGGTGAAGTAGTAGCCGATGAGCAGGTAGGAGCACAGACCGACGCCCTCCCAACCGATGAACACGATGGGCAGGTTGGCGCCGAGCACCAGCACCAGCATCGCGAACATGAACAGGTTGAGGTAGGCGAAGTACCTCGCGTAGCCGGCGTCGGTCTCCTCGTGCATGTACCCGACGGAGTAGACGTGGATGAGGAACCCCACGAAGGTCACGAATGCGACCATCACCGCCGACAGCGGATCGAGCCGGAACGCTGCGTCCACCGTGAAGTCGGGGACCGCGATCCACGTGAAGTAGGCCTCGGTGAGCACGGTACGAGGCTGGTGGAGGTACTGCCACAGCGCGATGTACGCGACCACCGTCGCCGCCCCGACCGATCCGACGCCGACCAACGTGACGACGGGTTTTCGGGCCTTCAGCACGCCCAACAACAGGTTGAGCACCGCACCGGCGAGGCACAGGATCGGGATCAGCCAGAGCATTCCCAGCATCGCCATCTCCTACCAGCGAAGGATGTTGACGCGGTCCACGTCGATCGACTCCTTGAGCCGGTGGAGCGCGATGAACAGGGCGAGACCGACGGCGGCCTCGGCCGCGGCGACACCGATGACGAAGAACACGAACACCTGGCCGGACAGCGCGGCCGCCATGGTGTCGGCGCTGCCCGCGAACTTCATGGCGAAGGCGACGAACGCCAGGTTGGCGGAGTTGAGCATGATCTCCAGCGACAGGAAGATCGCGATGCCGTTCCGCCGCAGCAGCACGCCGATGGTGCCGACAGCGAACAGCACCGCCGAGGTCGCCAGCACCCAGGTGTGGGGGATCGGGACGAGGTCGCCGGGGCTCATCGCAACTCCTTCTTGGCGAGGAACACCGCGCCGATGATGGCGGCCACGAGCAGCAGGGTGATGAACTCGAAGGCGAACAGGTGCGATCCGAGGAGTGCGCGCCCGATCGGAACGACCGTGCCGTTCTCCGAGCCGGCGAGCACGGCGCCCTGAGAGGGCGTCAGGCCCTGGATCGCGACGATGACGAGGGCGCCGAGCGCGATGGCGCCCACCGCGCCGAGCAGCGCCTGGAGCGGCCGTCCGGACCCGAGCCGTTCCACCTGCTGGATGTTGAGCAGCATGATGACGAACAGGAACAGCACGAGGATCGCGCCGGAGTAGACGATCACCTGGATCGCGGCCAGGAAGTCCATGCCGAGCACCGCGAACATCGCCGCCATGGCGAAGAACACCAGCACCAGCGACAGGACGTTGATGACGGGGCTGCGATGGGCGATGGTGATGATCGAGAACACCACCGCGAGTGCGGCCGCCACGAGGAAGACTGCGGTCACCACCTCGACACCCCCTAGATGATCCCGAACACGATGGCGACACCGACCCACAGGAAGTTGAGCACCGACAGCGGCACCATCACCTTCCAGCCGAGGGCCATCAGCTGATCGAACCGGAAACGAGGCAGGGTCCAGCGGACCCAGACGAAGAACCACAGGAAGAACGCCACCTTCGCCGTGAAGATCCCGATCGACGCGAGTCCGCCGAGCCAGCCGGTGGGCGTCGCGAAGCCGGGCAGCGTCCAGCCTCCGAAGAACAGTACGGTGATCAGAGCTGCCGAGGTCACCATGTGGACGTACTCGGACATGAAGAACGCCGCGAACTTCATGGACGAGTACTCGGTGTGATACCCGGCGACCAGCTCGGCCTCGGCTTCGGGCAGGTCGAACGGCAGCCGGTTGGTCTCGGCGAACGCCGCGACCATGAACGTGATGGCGCCGATGATCTGCGGGAACACGTTCCACTTCGGGATGAAGCCGAGCCACGTCCCGGACTGCGCGAGCACGACGTCCTGCAGGTGGAGCGAACCGGCGGACATCAGGACGCCGACCACCGACACCGTCATCGCGAGCTCGTACGAGATGGCCTGGGCGGACGCGCGAATGCCGCCGAACAGCGAGTACTTGTTGTTCGACGCCCATCCGGCGAGCACGATGGAGTACACACCCAGGGACGCGATCGCGAAGATGTACAGGATGCCGATGTTCAGATCAGGCGCGACGATGAAGCCCGACACCTTCTGCCCGAAGAGCTCGAGCCCGGGCGCCGCGTTCGTCGGGTCCGCGCCCGGGTCGTAGCCGAACGGCACCGCGATGAAGGTCGACAACGCGACCACGAGCGACACCACCGGCGCGAGGATGTAGAGGAAGAGGTTGACCCCCTTCGGGATCAGGTCCTCCTTGGTCATCAGCTTGACCGCGTCGACGACCGGCTGGAGCAGGCCGAACGGTCCAACCCGGTTGGGCCCGAGGCGGTCCTGGATGAGCGCCGAACCACGCCGCTCGACCCACACCATGATCGGGACCGTGGTCAACAGCACGCCGACCACCAGCGCCAGCTTGACGCCGATCACCACCACGTCAGCCCACATGCGGGACCTCCTCGACCACCGGGATGCCCGGTTCGGTCCGCAGCCGGTCGTAGGTCATGCTCGCGAACGCGGGGGCAGCAGCGGCGAGCTCCTCGAACAGCCTGCGGGGACTCGTGTCGGCGTCTTCGCGAGCGCCTACGGCGATCCCCAGCCGGTGGAGAATCTCCCACGTCGGCCGCCCTCCGGCCTTGGGCAGGTAGCCCCGTCCGGCCAGCTGGACGCGGCCGGTGGAGGAGGTGTAGGTGCCTTCGGTCTCGATCCACGACGCCGAGGGCAGGGCGAGCGCCGCCTCCGCCGCGAGCCGGGTGGCGCGTCGGCCGATCACGGCCACCTCGCGGCCGTCCACCGCTGCCGCCGCCTCGTCACCCGTCAACCACGGATGGGCCGCGGTATCGAGCACGACCACAGCTCCCTTCGCAGACGCCAGGAAGGTCTCCAGACCGGCCCCGTCGACGGTGGGCAGGCCGAGCAGCCGGGCGCCGGTCGAGTTGGGATGGCCGTCCACGTTGCGGATCCACTCGCCGTGACCGTTCTTGATCCGACGCGACTCGCCGACGTGGACGGGGACCACGATCTCGAGGCCGCAGTGCTCCGCCAGGACCGTCTTGACGAGGAACAGCGCCTCGTTGGAGAGGTTGGCGGAGGCGACGACGCGGGTCGACTGGTCCGCGAGCAACCGCTTCAGATGGTCCACTGCGGCGTTCCAGGAAACCGCCGACTCGCCGCCCCCTTCGCGGCGGACGGGCCGCTCGATCTCGAGCTCGTTGAGGCTCTCGGCGAGGAACCTGCCGTAGTCGCACATCCACCATCCGTTGACCTCTCGGTTCTCCCGCGGGGTGAACCGGTAGACCACCTCCTTCATGTGGCCGACCTGGATATTGCAGCCGATGGAGCAGCCCGGGCAGACCGACGGGGTCTCGTCGAGATGCCACACGCGGGCACGGAACCGGAACTCCTTGACGGTGAGCGCGCCGACCGGGCACACGTCAGCGACGCACGCGGACCACGGACTCGTGAGCGGCTGACCGTCGTAGGTGTCGATGTACGAGTGGTTGCCGCGCGACTTCATGGTGAGGTCGCCCGTCTCGAAGATCTCCTCCGTCACGCGGATGCACCGCGTGCAGTGGATGCACCGGTTCTGGTTCTGGATCACGTGGGGCCCGATGAGCCGGCGCTCGTACCCCGGGAACGTGCGCCGTTCGTCGACCATATGGGTGGTGTCGAGCCCGTGCTCGACGGAGTAGTCCTGCAGGTAGCACTCGCCGGCCTGGTCGCACACCGGGCAGTCGAGCGGGTGGTTCTCGAGCAGGAACTCCATCACCGCCGCGCGCGCATCCTGCACCTTCTGGCTCGCGGTGTGGACCACCATGCCGTCCTTGACGGGGGTCGAGCAGGCGGTCACGAGGCGCGGCAGGCCCTCGACCTCGACGAAGCAGATGCGACACTGCCCGACGACGGTGAGGCCGGGGTGGTAGCAGTACGTGGGAACCTCGATCCCGACCCGCTTGGCGGCCTCGACGAGGTTGGTTCCGCCGGGTACCTGGATTTCGTGGCCGTCGATGGTCACCGTCACCATGGATTCACACTCCGAACGTGCCGTGGCCCGAGCGGACGGGCAGCACGGGTTGTTTCTTGGGGGGCAGCGGCTTGCCCTCGGCGATCAACGCCTCGAACTCGTGGCCGAAGTGGTTGAGGAAGCTGCGGATCGGTTCGCAGAAGGCGTCGCCGAGCGGACAGATGGTCATGCCCTGGCTGGCGTAGCGGGCGATCCGCTGCAGGGTCTCCAGATCCTCCGGACGACCGTACCCCCGGCGGATCCGGCGCACGACGTCGAGAGCCCAGTCCGAACCTTCACGGCAGGGAGTGCACTGCCCACACGACTCGTGCGAGTAGAACACCAGCAGGTTTTCCAGTGCCCACACCATGTCGACGGTGTCGTCCATGACGATCAGGCCGCCGGACCCGAGCATGGAACCCGCCTCGGCCACCGACTCGAAGTCGGCCGGCGTGTCGACCTTCGAAGCCGGCAGTACTGGAGCGGACGAACCGCCCGGGATGAACGCCTTGAGCTGACGCCCACCGGGGATGCCGCCGCACAGCTCGTAGATGATCTCGCGGAACGTGGTCCCGAGCGGGATCTCGTACACGCCGGGCGTGTTGACGTGCCCGGAGACCGAAAACAGCTTGGTGCCGGTAGAGCGTTCGGTCCCGATCCCCGCGAACCAGGCGGCGCCGCGGTCGATGATCGGGGGGACGCAGGCGAGCGTCTCGACGTTGTTGACCACGGTGGGGCACCCGAACACGCCGACGACCGCCGGAAAGGGCGGTTTGAGGCGCGGCTGACCCCGCTTGCCCTCGAGCGACTCGATGAGCGCGGTCTCCTCGCCGCAGATGTAGGCGCCGGCGCCGCGGTGGATGTAGATGTCGAGGTCGAAGCCCGACTTGAGGATGTTCGGACCGAGGTACTTCTTGCGGTAGGCCTCGTCGATCGCCTGCTGGAGCATCTGGGCCTCGCGCCAGAACTCGCCCCGGATATAGATGTACGCGACGTTCGCGCCGATGGCGTACGACGAGATGATCATCCCCTCGATGAGCAGGTGCGGGTCGACATGGATGATCTCCCGGTCCTTGAACGTGCCCGGCTCCGACTCGTCGGCGTTGCAGATGAGGTACTTCGGGTTGGGATTGTCCTTCGGGACGAACCCCCACTTCACCCCGGTCGGGAACCCGGCACCACCGCGACCGCGGAGACCGGAGTCCTTGACGTCCTTGATCACCTGCTCGGCGGGCATGGCGAGAGCCTTCTTGAGCGCGGTGTAGCCGCCGTTGGCGAGGTAGGTCGTGATCGAGCGGGAGTCCTTCTGGCCCTTCGCCCGCAGCAGGATCGGTTCCATCTGACGCGCTCCCTAGCTCAGCCGCTCGAGAATCTCGTCGAGCGCCTCGACCGTGAGGTCGGTGTAGTAGTCGTTGTTGATCTGGATCACCGGGCCCTCGCCGCAGGCGCCGAGGCACTGCACGTCGAGGAGTGTGAACCTGCCGTCGTCGGTGGTCTCGCCGAAGTCGATGCCCAGCTTCGACCGCAGGTGTTCGACGAGCGGGGAGACGCCGCACAGCTGGCAGCTCAACGTCGTGCACACCTGCAGCAGGTACCTGCCGCGTGGTTCGCGGTGGTACATGGTGTAAAACGTGATGACGCCCTCGACGAAGGCCGGCGACAGCTCGAGTCGTTGTCCGATCGCCGTCACGATGCCAGGCGACAGCCAGCCCCACCGGTCCTGGCAGAGCCACAGCAGGGGGAGCAGGGCGGCCTGTTTGGTGGGGTAGCGGGCGAGAATCGCCTCGATCTCACGTTCCATCGCGTCGTCGAAGGTGACGGCCTCGACCTCCTCGGGCCTGGCCACGGCTCGTGGCTCGGTGGTGGGCTGGCTCACGACTCGTCTCCCCGGGCGCGCGGCGGCGCCACGAACACCTTGCGCCGGCCCCAGTCGAACACTCCCTTGCGCCACAGATAGAGGTAGGCGAGCACGAGCAGGGCCATGAACGCGAGCATGTCCCACAGCACGACCGCCGAAACCTCCGCGGCGAGGTCGCGGTAGTTGACCGCCCACGGGTACAGGAACGCGACCTCGACGTCGAGCACGACGAACACCAGCGCCACGAGGTAGAACTTGACCGAGATGCGCTTGTTGGCCGTGTCGAGCAGCGGGACGCCGGTCTCGTAGGTCTGGGTCTTCATGGCCGTGGTCTGGCGGGAGCGCTGCGCGATCAGGGCCGCGAAGGCCAACATGCCCACCGCGGTGACCACCGCGACGGTCAGTGTGATCAGGACGGGAAGAAACTGTTCGGCCATGCACTACCCCCACATGTGGCCAATTTCACAATCGGCATCCTAAACGCCGCCTCCAACACCGTCAACACGGATCGCGGCGCTCCTCCCGGCGGACTATAGTCGATCGGGCGTCCCCCGGCGCCGACGCTGTCGGGACAGCCTCGTGACGGCCAACGTGTCTGGTATCCTCCGCCCATCCCGGGACGAGCCCGCGCCGGAGCCGACATGCACCACGAGACCATTCCGATTCTGGATTTCGGATCCCAGTACACCCAGCTCATCGCCCGTCGTCTCCGTGAGCTCGGCGTGCGCACCATGATCGAGCGGGGAGACGTCGCGGTCGATGCCGTGCGGGCCCATCGTCCCATCGCGGTCGTCCTGTCCGGGGGACCGGCCTCGGTATTCGAGGAGGGCGCGCTGCAGGTGGATCCCGGCATTTTCCGGCTCGGCGTGCCCGTGCTCGGGATCTGCTACGGCATGCAGCTGATGGCGCGCGAGCTCGGTGGGGACGTCCGGCCGTCGAGTCTGCGGGAGTACGGACTGGCGGAGCTCGAGGTGGTGCAGGCCGAGTCGCTGCTCGAGGGCACGCCGACGCACCAGTCGGTGTGGATGTCGCACGGCGATCAGGTGGCGACCGTCCCGGACGGGTTTCGAGTGCTGGCACGGACGTCCAACACATCCGTGGCGGCGATGGCCGACCCGCAGCGCCGGTTCTTCGGCCTCCAGTTCCATCCGGAGGTCCGGCACACCCCGCACGGCACCGAGATGCTCGAGCGGTTCCTGGACTCGGCGAGCGCCGCGCGCGACTGGACGGCGGCGGCCATCCGCGACGACATGGTGGCGAAGATCCGCGCCGACGTGCCCGACGGACGTGTGATCTGCGCGGTTTCTGGCGGCGTCGACTCGTCCGTCACCGCAATGCTCCTGACCGAGGCGATCGGTGACCGGGTGGTTCCGATCTTCGTCGACACAGGCCTGCTCCGAAAGGACGAGGGCGACATGGTGGTTCGCCGGTTCACGGAACACGGCATTGCCATCGACCGGGTGGACGCGGGCGATCGCTTCTTCCGCGAGCTGAGCGGCGTGGTCGACCCCGAGACCAAGCGCAAGATCATCGGCCGGCTGTTCATCGAGGTGTTCGAGGAGGAGGCGAGCAGGTTCCCGGATGCGCGGTACCTGGCCCAGGGCACCCTGTACCCGGATGTGATCGAGTCGTCGGGCGTCCGTGGTACCGCGGCAGTCATCAAGACGCACCACAACGTGGGTGGGCTCCCGGAGCGCCTGGGTCTCGAGCTCATCGAGCCGTTGCGCGACCTCTTCAAGGACGAGGTCCGGCGGGTGGGCGAGGAGTTGGGACTGCCGCACGACTTCGTGTGGCGGCACCCGTTCCCGGGGCCCGGGCTGGCCGTCAGGATTCTCGGGGAGGTGACGCCCGGACAGGTGGAGATCGTGCAGGAGGCGGACGCGATCGTGATCGACGAGATCCGTCGGGCCGGCCTGTACGACGCCATCGCGCAGGCGCTGTGCGTCCTCCTCCCGGTGCGTTCGGTGGGTGTGATGGGTGACGGCAGAACGTATGAGCAGGTGCTCGCGGTCCGTGCGGTGACCACCACCGACTTCATGACCGCCGACTGGTTCCGGTTCCCCCCGGACGTGCTCGACCGGATCGCCCGTCGGGTGGTGAACGAGGTGACCGGGATCAACCGCGTCGTGTACGACGTGACGTCCAAGCCCCCCGGCACCATCGAGTGGGAGTGACGCGCGGCGCGCCACGCCGCTGACGTGGTCACCGGGCGTCGCTGGCTGCCGGTGGTATCATCCCGCGCGCTGTCGGTTCAGCCTTTCACCCGGCAGTGGTGTCCAAACCCGATGGGTCCGCGACACGAGACGCGACGGAGGAGTACATGGCTCGCAGGAAAGTCGTCATCATGGGAGCGGCCGGCAGGGACTTCCACAACTTCAACTGCCTTTTCCGCGACTCGGAGGACGTCGAGGTGGTGGCGTTCACCGCCACCCAGATCCCCGACATCGAGGGGCGCGTGTACCCGGCCGAGCTGGCGGGGTCGCTGTACCCGGAGGGCATCCCCATCCATCCGGAGGAGGATCTGGAGTCGCTGATTCGCGAGCGCGGCGTCGAAGAGGTGTGGTTCTCCTACTCGGACGTGTCGCACGTGTACGTCATGAACATGGCCAGCAAGGTGGTGTCGTGGGGCGCGCACTTCGGCGTCTGCTCCGCCACCCGCACGATGATCCCGTCGTCCAAGCCGGTCATCGCCATCACCGCCGTGCGGACGGGCGTCGGCAAGTCGCAGACCACACGCTACGTCTCCCGGATTCTCAAGCAGATGGGGAAGCGGGTGGTCGCGATCCGACACCCGATGCCGTACGGCGACCTGGCGAAGCAGGCGGTGCAGCGGTTCGAGACGTACGAGGACCTCGACCGTCACCAGTGCACGATCGAGGAGCGGGAGGAGTACGAGCCCCACATCGACAACGGGTTCGTCGTGTACGCCGGCGTCGATTACGAGGCCATCCTGCGCGAGGCCGAGAAGGAGGCCGACGTGATCCTGTGGGACGGCGGCAACAACGACACCCCGTTCTACGCACCGAACCTCTACATCACCCTGGTCGACCCGCACCGGGCCGGACACGAGACGACCTACTACCCGGGGGAGACCAATCTGCGGATGGCCCACCTGTTGATCGTGAACAAGGTCGACACGGCCGATCCGGTCAAGGTGGAGGAGGTGATCGAAACCTGTCACACCGCCAACCCGTCGGCGAAGGTCATCAAGTGCCGTTCGGTGATCACGCTCGAGCAGCCGGAACTCGTGGCGGGGAAGCGCGCGCTCGTGGTCGAGGACGGGCCGACGCTGACCCACGGCGGGATGACGTACGGGGCGGGTTGGTTCGCGGCCAAGCAGGCCGGCGCCGCCGAGATCGTCGATCCGCGTCCGTACGCCGTGGGCACGATCAAGGACACCTACGCCAACTATCCGAACGCGTCGAGGATCCTGCCCGCCATGGGATATGGAGAACAGCAGGTCAAGGATCTCGAGGCCACCATCAACGCCACCCCGGCCGACGTCGTGGTGGAGGGCACGCCCATCGAACTGAAGCGGATCCTGACGCCGAACAAGCCGGTCGCGAACGTCACCTACGAGCTCGAAGAGGTCGAGCCGGGCGTCATCGAGCAGATGGTGGCGAAGGCGATCTCGTCCTGACCGAGGGTCCGAACGTCATCGTCGTGGATGCACGCCCACTGTCACGTCAGCGTCGGGTCGCCCTGTGGGTCGCCGCGTTCGTGGTGACCGTGACGCTGGCCGCGTTCCAGCGGTTTACGGGACCCACGCATCCGGTCCGCGGTGCGACCGAGGCGGGCGGGACGGAGGTCACGTATCGGCTGCCGCGCGCCCACGCCGGTGACTCCGACCTGCGGATCGCCATCGACGCGCCGGCAGGGGTCACCGGGACGCTCGAGTGGCGGCGCTGGCCCACTGACGACCCGTGGTCGGTCGTCGTCCTGAAACGTGACAACGGCCGGCTGACGGCCGCCGTGCCGCACCAACCCGCCGGCGGGAAGGTCGAGTACCGCCTGTTGCTGCGGTCGTCATCCGGCGATCTGGACGTCGCGGTACCGGCGGACGAGTCGGTCGTCGCGCGGTT
>Ga0316576_10002691_pt1 | contig 10168 bp, 6 predicted proteins | sample S0NA_FD_203075 | JGI IMG/M metagenome (GOLD analysis project Ga0316576, IMG submission 203075) | Rhizosphere microbial communities from salt marsh grasses in Alabama, United States - S0-2_050615r3r5 | ecosystem: Host-associated > Plants > Roots > Rhizosphere | place: USA: Alabama | collected... | reverse complement strand
ATTTTATGTCAATTATAAAAGTATCCCCATCCGGCCCACCTTGTGTGTTTTTTCCCAATTGATGTAGTGTTGATGTACTCAATTCTGGGGGATGTTGTGGCATTGAAGAGCTTCATTCCTGGCAGATAATCAATTTTCTGCCCAATTTCGCCATCGAAGGAAATATTGGACCTGCTTAATAAAATGCACATGAATAAAATTCACTTCGTTCTGTTGCTGTGCTCCCTTTCCCTGGGAACACTGGCCCAGGAAAATTCCGTGAGCGGCAGGGTGACCTCGGCAGATGGCGATGAACCGCTTCCCGGGGTGACCGTCATGGTCAGCGGGACCACCCGCGGCACCATCACTGACATCGATGGCAGGTATGCCCTGCAGGTACCGGAAGAGGCTGTGCTGGTCTTCTCATTCGTAGGGATGCAGACCCGGGAGATCCCTGTCAATGGCCGGTCGGTCATTGATGTCGCCATGGAGGTGGAAACAACAGGGCTCGATGAAGTGGTGGTGATCGGATACGGTACGGTCAAGAAAAAAGACGTCACCGGTGCCGTTTCCCTGGTCGATTCCGAAACCATAGAGAACCTGAGACCCGCCAAGATCGAACAGGCCATGCAGGGAACCATGGCGGGGGTCAACGTGACCATGCAGTCCGGAGCCCCTGGAGCCGGGCTTGACATCAGGATCCGGGGGGTTTCCACCAATGGGGATGCCTCCCCCGTAGTGATCATTGACGGGTACCAGGGGGACCTGAATACACTCAATCCCAGCGACATCGAGAATATCACTGTCCTGAAAGACGCCCAGGCGGCCATTTACGGTACCGTGGGTGCCAACGGGATTATCCTGGTCACCACCAAATCGGGGCGGAAAAACTCACCGGCCAGGGTATCCCTGAACAGTTCCGTCGGCATGCAGGAGACCACCCGCACCCTGCCGGTTCTCAATGCCACAGAGTATGCGGTTATATTGAATGAAAGTTATGCTGCCAACGGCCAGCAGCTCCCATACCCGGATATCTCGGGACTGGGCGCCGGAACGGACTGGCAGGATGCTCTGTTTTCGACCGCCCCGGTATACAACAATGACCTGACAGTTTCAGGCGGGGGCGAACGGGCGGTCTACTCCCTCAGTGTCTCCGATCTGACACAGAAAGGGATTGTAGGAGGGGACAAGGCGCGGTTCAAAAGAAACACAGCCAGGATCAACACCGGGATCGACCTGGCGGAATGGCTCCATTTCGAGTCCTCTCTGATGTATACCTATCTGACCAGGACTTCATTCAACGATTTCGGACTCGCCTCGGTGCTCTTCAACGCCCTGAACATGCCTTCCACCCTCCCCGTATATGATGAGGAGGGACAGTACACCCTGGCGCCCTCCAACCTGGGCATCGAGATCATCAATCCGCTTGCCCAGATCGACAATACATACAACAATTACCACCTCAACAAGCTGAACGGGAACTTCGGGCTCGACTTCACCATCACGCCACAACTGAGGGCCACCACCAGGATCGGTTTTAACACGACCCATGCCGATTATAAGACCTTCTCAAAGATGGTGGATTACGGGGGGAAAGTGTTTGATGTGACCCGGAGCAGCGTTTATCAGGGCAGGGATAATTTCAACGATTATACGTTCGATGCCTTCATTACCTATGAAAATGTATGGAATGATGCCCACCATCTGACCGGTACGGTCGGTACCACCGTCTATAAGACATGGGGGGACAACCTCAACGCCACCGGTTTCGATATTCCCTATAACTCCTGGGAATTCGCCGATATCAGTCTGGCCAACGGACTCAATACCACCAAAGCCACCGGGTCATGGACCTATGACCAGCGGAGGTTGTCCTATTTTGCCCGGCTGCAATATGACTATCTCGGGAAATACCTCCTTTCTGCCATGCTGAGGCGGGATGCCTCCACCAAATTCGGACCGGACAACAGCGTGGCCTGGTTTCCTTCGGTCACCCTTGGCTGGATCATCTCGGATGAAGGGTTTATGCAGGACCTGGAGGCGATCAATCTGCTGAAAATGAGGGCCAGTTACGGGATCCTCGGATCGGACAAGATCGGAGACTATCAGTATATCTCCCAGTTGAATGGAGAGGCCACCTATGTCTTTGACGGGATCCTGGTATTCGGGAAAGCCGTGGGGCCCAGTCCCAATCCGGCCATTAAATGGGAACAGTCAGAACAACTGGATATCGGTCTGGATATGCGGCTCCTTGAAAACAGGATCGAACTCAGCGCCGATTACTTCCTGAAAACAACCCGGAACCTGCTGATCGGGAACATCCCGGTTTCGGGGATCCTGGGGATTGCTGCACCCGGCGCCGCCGGGCCCACTGCCAATGCAGGGACCGTCCGCAACAGTGGAATCGAGCTGGCCGTCGGTCACAAGGGCAACATCCGGCAACGTTTCAGTTACGGGATCAACTATAACCTGACATTCCTCAACAATGAAGTGCTGGAGGTGAACAACGGGTCGGGATTCGTGGAAGGGGGGAGCTTCGGCGTGGGACAGCCCATGCCTTCCCGCATGGAAGTGGGGTACCCCATCGGTTATTTCTACGGGTATCAAACGGAGGGGTTGTTCCAGAACCAGGAGGAGGTGGAAGCCCATCCCTCCCAGGTGGCTCTGGGTGCTGAAGCGTCCCCGGGGGACATCCGCTATGCAGACACCAACGGGGATGGGGTGATCAATGCTGACGACCGCACCTACATCGGAGATCCCATTCCGGACCTGACCATGGGACTGAACCTCAACTTCCAGTTGATGGGATTCGACTTCATCGCCTATGCCTATGCCTCCATCGGAAATGAGATGGTCCGCAATTATGAACGCACCCAGCCCAATGTCAACAGGCTGGGCTATGTCCTGGACCGGTGGACAGGTGAGGGGACCGGCACGGAGGTTCCCAGGGTCACCACAGCAGCCACCGCCAATGCCATTTTTTCCGATTTCTATGTGGAGGACGCCTCATTCCTGAGGTTGCAGAACATCCAGCTGGGTTACACAGTTCCCGGGGGACTCACCCAGCGGATCAGGATCGAGAACCTCAGGGTATACGCTGGCATCTCCAATCTGTTCACGCTGACCCGGTACATGGGATATGATCCCGCGGCCTCATCAGGAGCTCCCGTGGGCGCCGGCTTCGATGCCGGATTTTATCCGCTTCCCAGAATTTACAGTGTAGGATTGAATTTGAATTTTTAACCGACCGAGAACATGAATCCATCCATTTTCAAGCATAAACTCCTGTTCGCAGCACTTTTTACAATCTTGCTGGCAGCCGGTTCCTGTACCGATGATTTCGTGGAAATTTCCCCCGAATACTCCATCGATTCAGAGAACTACTTCAATTCGGAAGAGGATTATTACAATGCCCTGATCGCGGCCTATGACCTGCTGCAGGCCACGTACGCCAATGTGATCCTGGGAGAGATCGCGTCCGACAACACCCTCTGCGGCGGCGAAAGTCCCACCGATGTGATCGGGTGGCAGCAGGTGGACGATATGATCCACACACCGGTGAATGCCAACCTGAAAGACATCTGGAACTGGATGTTTGCGGGCGTTCAGCGCACCAACTATTTTCTGGAGTTCAGGGACAAACTTGATTTTGACGGAAAAGAGGTCATGGTCGGCGAAGTTCGCTTTCTGAGGGCTTACTACTATTTCGAGCTGGTAAAATGGTTCGGGCCGGTGCCCCTCAAACCCGACCAGCGATTTTCCCTGGGCGACGAAACCACCCTTCCCCGCTCCCCGGTTCCCGAGGTCTATTCACAGATCGAATCGGATTTGCTTTATGCACTGGAGGTCCTGCCCGCGGCTCAGGCAGAAACCGGCCGGGCCACAAGGGGTGCGGCCATGGCCCTGCTGGGCAAGGCATACCTTTACCAGGAGAAGTTCTCCGACGCGGCCGAGTTACTGGAGCAGCTGATCGGGGAGGGACTCTATTTTCTGGTCAATGATTACAACTCCATTTTCGAGGCAGAAGGTGAAAACGGACCGGGCTCCATTTTTGAGGTGCAGTATACCGACCTTGAAGGTGCAGGATTCGGATGTCTGCAGTGCAGTGAAGGAAACGTTGCAGTGGGATTCAGCGGGGTAAGGAGTTATGAGGGACCTTCGTTTTCACCGGGATTCAGCTTCAATGTCCCTGTTCAGGATGCAGTGGATGCATTTGAACCGGGGGACCTGCGCAAGGAGGTCGCCATTCTGGACATCGCTGCCTGGGCCCAGAGTACCGGCGCCACCTATACCGAGGGAAATGAACACACCGGTTATTTCAACCGGAAATACCTGCCCCGTAAACGCAGTCCCCTGGCGCAGAATGACCTGAATTTGACCAATCCGAACAATTACAGGGCGATCCGTTACGCCGACGTGCTCCTGATGGCGGCCGAAGCCCTGAACAGGGGCGGGATCTCCGACACCAGGGCCCAGGAGTACCTCAACCTTGTCCGCCGGAGGGCTTTCGGCGACAACAACCATGACATCACCCTTACAGGAGCGGCCCTGACCGATGCCATTTTCCATGAACGGAGGGTGGAACTGATGGGAGAAGGACATCGTTTCTTCGACCTGGTCCGGACCGGAAAGGCCGCAGATGAAATTGAAGGGTTTGTGGCAGGAAAACATGAACTTTTTCCCGTTCCGCTGGAGGAAATCGAATTTTCTCAGGGGAACTGGGTCCAGAATCCAAATTATTAAACACCGCTTCGGATGAGAATTTTAAAGATATGGTTAGTGGGGCTCAGTATCCCCTTGATGATGGCCGGTTGCTCCGAAGAGGAGGGCCCCATCTTGCTCGACTACCTGATGCCCCCCTCAGGGCTGGAGCTCATGTTCGATATCACCCAGGATAATTCCGGGCTGGTCACCCTCTACCCCAATGCGGAGGGGGCCGCTCAATATCGCATCTATTTCGGGGATGTGGAGAATGAGGACCCCTCGGAATATGCAGTGAACCAGGAGATCTCCCACCGTTATGATGAAGGCAACTATTCAGTGAAGATGGTCGCTGTAGGTATTTCCGGGCTGACCAGTGAACTGGAAGAATCCCTTACAGTCTCCTATCTTCCCCCTCAGAACCTGCAGATCAATGTGGAAAATGATCCCGCCATTTCCCGGCAGGTCAACCTGTCAGCCACAGCCGATTATGCCACCGTATTTGATTTCTACTTCGGTGACCAGGCGGACGAAGAACCAGCACTTGCCCTGCCCGGCGAAACCGTTTCACACCTCTATGATCTTCCAGGTGAGTACGAGATCAGGGTCGTCGCGCGGGGTGGTGGGGAAGCCACCCTCGATACCACCTTTGCCTTCCTGGTTACGGAGTTTTCCGAGCCTCTTTCTGCTGCACCGGATCCCCCGGCCCTGGTCGCTGCTGATGTGATCTCCATTTTCAGTGATGCATATGATGATGTTCCCGACACCGATTTCAATCCCGACTGGGGACAGGCCACCCTGGTTTCCACCATTTCAATTGACGGAAACGCCACGCTCAAATATGCCAGTTTGAATTATCAGGGGACCCAGTTCGGGTCCACTGTGGATGCCTCTGTCATGGAATTTCTCCATATCGATCTGTGGACCATGGATGCCACGCAGGTCAGCGTATACCCCATCAGCATCGCCAGCGGGGAGAAAAGCGTGGACCTGCCCATCGTGGCCGGGGAGTGGCAGTCCTACGATATCCCGCTGAGCGAATTTACCGACCAGGGACTCTCCCTGGACGACCTGCACCAGTTCAAATTTGTGGGCACGGAAGGCGCGACCATTTTCCTTGACAACCTTTACTTCTACAAGGAGAGCGGTACACAGGTGGTCCCGGTACTTCCCCTTGACTTTGAATCCGCGACGATCGAATATACCTGGAACGATTTCGATGGGGGAAGTGTCACGGTCATCGACAATCCGCAGCCCTCGGGGATCAATAGCAGCGGGAAAGTGGCACAGATGGTGAAAAGTGCAGGTCAGACCTGGGGGGGCAGCTGGATCGCCCTCGAGGAACCCATCGATTTCTCCTCCCTCAGGACCATGACCATGAAGGTCTATGCGCCCAGGAGCGGAGCAAAGGTCCTGCTGAAAGTGGAGAACATGGATGATTCAGGCATCTTTTTCGAACAGGAAGTGTCGACCACTGTGGCCGAAGCCTGGGAGGAGCTCGCCTTTGACTACAGTGCCATCAATCCCTCGGAATCGTATCAGAAAGTCGTGATCATTTTCGACAACGGGACCGTGGGAGACGGATCTGACAACTTCACCTTCCTCTTCGATGACATTGCACAAACCAATTAAAAAAACATGATGACTACTACCATAAGAAGAGGGATTGCAGGGCTCGTGGGAGGCCTGTTCCTGATTGCCGGATGCCAGCCGGAGGAGTACACCCTCGACCCCCTGGTCACGCCCACCGGACTCATGGTGGAATACCTGATCGTCGGGGAGGACAATGAAAATCCCAACGGGGACGGAAGCGGACTGGTCCAGTTCACCGCCACGGCCGATCACGCCATCAGCTATTATTTCACTTTCGGAGATGGAAAAGATCTGCAGGTGGCCCCTTCGGGTCAGGTTACACATACCTTTTCGGTGAACGGGGTGAACGAATATTTTGTGACGGCCTATGCGGTGGGGACAGGAGGCATCACGGCCAGCCGAACCGTACAGGTCGAAGTACTCAGTAGCTTCACCGACGATGAAGCCGTCGAGTACCTCACAGGCGGGAATACCAGGACATGGTACTGGGCGGCCGACCAGCCCGGTCATCTTGGGCTCGGACCCAACGACCAGGTCTATGAGAACGGGGCCCATACCTTTCCCTTCTGGTATGCTGCCGTACCCTGGGAAAAGGCCGGCACCTCCCTCTATCTGACCGAGTGTGTCTTTAGCCTGGAAAACGGCAATGTTACATTTGAGCAGATCAACCCGACCGGACAGGCCTTCATCCAGGGACTCTATTCCGAGGCCCTCGGACTGGGCCCCGAAGGCAGTTACGATTTTGACATTTCCGGGGTCAAAAATGTCTCCTTCAGTCCTTCAGCGTCTATTGCTACGGAGGACGGAGGGTACCGGGGTACTACATTCAATCTGTCAGACGGAGGGTTCATGGGATTCTACGCCGGATCAAGTTCGTATGAGATCATCGAAATCACCGAAAATATCCTGAAGGTCAGGTTGGTGCAGGCCAACGAACCCACCTTTGCCTGGTACCATACCTTCACAACCGTAAAACCTGAATAGTCAGCAAAGCATCATGGGCCAAAAGAGAGGCATATGGCTATTAATCACACTGCTGCTGTCCCTTTCGTGCACACAACGCGACAGGGAAGGCCACGGCATGGACGAAGCGCTTTCACCCTCGGTGGTTGAAGTGCGTCTCAGCAACGGCAAATACAGGCTGTACGTCGACGGAGAACCGTTCTATGTGAAAGGAGCGGGATGCGAATACGGCGATCTTGCCTCCCTGCGGGTAAACGGTGCCAATTCTTTCAGGACCTGGAGGACCGATAACGGACAGCAGAGTGGCCGCGAAGTACTGGATGAGGCTCTGAAATACGACCTGAAGGTGTTGATGGGAATTGAGGTGGGCAACGAGCGGCACGGTTTCGATTACAACGATACGGCAGCCGTCCGAATGCAGCTTGAGCGGATCAGGGAGCAGGTGATGGCCCTGAAGGACCATCCTGCCCTGCTGGCCTGGGGGATCGGAAATGAGCTGAATCTCCATTACACCAATGTCAGGGTATGGGATGCCGTCAACGAGATCGCCCGCGCCATTCGACAGATCGACCCCAACCACCCCACAACGACGATGCTGGCCGGCATTGGAAGGAAGGAGGTGGAATATCTCCGGCAGTATGGTAATGACCTCGATTTTCTCTCCATTCAGATGTACGGGGATATTGTCAATCTGCAGGAAAGAATAGCTACTTCGGGGTATGAGGGCCCTTATATGGTCACCGAATGGGGAGCCACCGGGCACTGGGAGGTCCCCGCCACGGAATGGAACGCACCCATTGAACCGACCTCTACCGAAAAAGCAGCTGACCTCAGAATGCGTTACGTAACAGCGATTCTCGCAGACAGTACCCACTGTATGGGGTCTTATGTGTTTCTCTGGGGACAGAAGCAGGAACGCACCCCCACCTGGTACGGGCTCTTCACAGAGAACGGGGAAGCTACCGAAGCCATAGAGACCATGCAGTACCTGTGGAATAGCCAGCTGGAAGAAAACCGGGCTCCACGGATCAGTGAAGCGTTGCTGGATGGTAAGAGCCGGTACCACAACATCATGCTGGCAGCGGACCAGGAGTACGAAACCAGGGTGAAGGTCAATGATCCGGACGGCGATCGATTGACCGTTCGTGCAGAGATCCTTCCCGAAAGCACCGACCCTGGAGAGGGAGGTGACCGGGAAATGCGACCTGCACCGATCGGCGGTCTTATCACCGAGGCCCACCCGGACAACGTCCGTTTCCGGTCCCCTGCTGAACAGGGAGCTTACCGGCTCTATCTGTATATTCTGGATGGACACAACCACGCCGCAACAGTCAATTTTCCCTTTTATGTGAAAGAATAAGAACCGGGTTCAGATGAATCCTATTTAACCATTAAACACAAAGACGATGAGAAGAAGATTTACTACAATGATGTTGATGATGGCTGCCGTATTGACGGTCAAAGCAGCTGAACTGCCCCTGGACTTTGAGACGGGCACCTATGAATGGACCAATTTCGATGGCGGTGAGGTCACCGTGATCGATAATCCGCAATCCTCCGGGATCAACACCAGCAGCAAGGTGGCACAGATGGTGAAGAATGCCGGGCAGGTCTGGGGAGGGAGTTACCTGACCCTGGACAACCCGATTGATTTCAGCAGTGACAATACCTTTACCATGAAGGTTTTTTCACCCCGGGCAGGGGCCAAAGTGCTGCTCAAGGTGGAGAACGCGGATGACGGAGCGATCTCCTATGAAAGGGAAGTGGAGACCACAGTAGCCGGAGAGTGGGAAGAGCTCACTTTCGACTTCAGCCTGCTGGATAACTCCCAATCCTACCAGAAAGTGGTCCTCATCTTTGACAATGGGACCATGGGAGACGGTTCGGCCGATTTCACCTTTCTGTTTGACGACATTGCTTTGAGTTATGTCGCTCCCACCCTTGTGGCCCCCACCCTGCCCCTGGATTTTGAATCTGAAAATGTGGATTATACATTCAACGACTTTGACGGAGGCGCCATGACCGTGATCGATAACCCGCAGTCTGCAGGGATCAACACCAGCGGCAAGGTGGCACAGATGGTCAAAGGTGCAGGCCAGACCTGGGGAGGCTCCTGGATCGCACTGGATGATCCCATCGACCTTTCCATATCCAAGACCTTCAGCATGAAGGTATTTGCCCCGAGGACCGGGGCCAGGGTCCTGCTGAAACTGGAACATCCCAGTAACGGTGGAATCTTCATGGAGGTGGAGGCTGAAACCACCGTCGCCAACGAGTGGGAGGAGCTGGAATATGATTTCAGCGGTATTGATGATTCGCAACCCTACCAGAAGCTCGTATTCATCATCGACAACGGTACTGCAGGCGATGGTTCAGCCAACTGGACCTTCCTCCTCGATGATATCATGCAAAAAACAGGCAGCACCTCGGTGGGGATCGACAGGACCTCCGCAGTTTCCATGGTGAGCACCCATGGTGAGCTTCTGTTGAAAGGGCTTGATGATCACATCGATGGCACGGTGGCTGTGTATGATCTTACCGGAAGGAAAGTGGCCGGCAGGAATATTACCGAAACCGAAGAATCGATCAGGATGGAAGGAAGCGGCATATACATTGTGCGCATCGCCGACCGCGCCAACCATGCCGTGGTATCGAAGAAGATTTACGTCCGGTAACACCCCCTTCATCTGACAGCAGGCTGTCAGTATGAAAAAAGGCTCCCTGCCGGATCGGATCCCCTGTGGGAACTGCGACCTGGCAGGGAGCCTTCTTTGACCTGACCCGGCGTGGGTGTCATTCTGCGCCAGGACCACTGGAAATCCTCACCGCCACGTCGGGATGGGCCACCTGCAGTTCAGGTACCCGCAGGACCATCACCCCGTCCCGGCACTTCTCCATGTAGGTGCTGATCCGGATCCCGGTCCAGGGATCG
>Ga0316576_10002690_pt1 | contig 10168 bp, 17 predicted proteins | sample S0NA_FD_203075 | JGI IMG/M metagenome (GOLD analysis project Ga0316576, IMG submission 203075) | Rhizosphere microbial communities from salt marsh grasses in Alabama, United States - S0-2_050615r3r5 | ecosystem: Host-associated > Plants > Roots > Rhizosphere | place: USA: Alabama | collected... | reverse complement strand
CGTTGCTCCAAGACCTGAAGGGCCCGCTTGCGAGCGACCGGGTAGCTGAGCGTGAAGGCTCGGACACTCGAGCAGCTTGGCTCCGAACCGGATCTGAGCGACTGCACGCAGACCACGTGAATCTCGAGGTTGTGTCATGACCGCAGGCGTGTGCGTGCGGAACTCTGCACACCTGCCAAGCTCGCCACATCCGCCGTCGTTGGTGCTGCTTGTGCCCGGCACGGACACGACTTGGGCGATTCAGCACCGCCGCGGTGGTGAGTTGCTCGAGGAGGTGCCGGCGTGTCAAAGGCTCCGAGTGAGTAGCGCCCGACCAGGGGCCGGGCGCTGACCTGCTCAGCGCCTGCTGTTCTGCGCGTCGAATGTGAAAGTGCCCGACACCTTGCCTGCCCAAACACGACCGCGGACCCGTACGGAAACGTCCAGCGCAATTCCACCACGCCGGACTCCCTGGCGTTCGGCTCCGCGTCCAGGAACTCGGCCAGTTTCTGCCCTGCCTCGTTCACGAACTCGGTCCCGTGGGTGGCCGATTGCAGCCCTCACCGAACGGCTCTTCGACTGCGAAGCTGTAGCTGCGAGTACCACTACAGTAAGCGACGAAAGAGTCGTAACATTCTTCCGATGACCCTTCCCACCGGCCTCTGACAGTGACCATATGGAATGGGATCCCTCTTTCCTTGCAGTGAGAACGGAATACGATTGTCTGTCTTCCGTCAGCGTCGAACTCTCCGTACCGAGTCCCTTCGACGGGTCCATCCACCCACCATTCTGCCGTGAATCCAGGCTGTTGGACTTGGTGCCATACGATGTCGATCCGAAACTGCGGTAGATCGGTAAACAGAACGTCCTCGACGGAGCAAGTAGACAGTGCGATAAGAAACGCCGCCGGGATGAGAACTGTCCGTACCATTTTTGCTCCTGCGCTTCGGGGGACAACTTGAGGATACCCCAGAGCGGTCAAGCCGGAGTCATTTCGGCGCTGCTCGAAACGTGACCCGCCAGCTCCCCTGCCCCAGCACGACCGCGCTCCCGTCCGGGAACGTCCAGCGCAGGTTCACGACACCTGAGCCAGTTGACGTTGCTTCTTCGTCCAGTAGCTGGGCCAGCTTCTCGACTCGATGATTCACGAAGTCGGTGCCCGAGACGAACCCGTGGTCACAGGTCCAGCGTTCGGCTTCGGTCATGGGGCGACGTGTCAGCGGGTAGTTCCAGTCCGGCAGGATCAGTGTGCCCACCGTTGCAGCTCCCGGTGACAGTTACCCGAACCTGCCCCGCGAATCTCAACGCATCGTCATCTCAGCAGACGGTCGGCGCAGCGGTGCCACCAGGAAGCGGACGAGCTCCGGCGCGCGGCATGGTCGATACAGCACCGCCGCGGTGGCGCGCTGCTCGAGGACGTGCTCGGTTCGTGACCCCCAAGCGAAGCGCCCGGCCAGCCCGGAACCGGGCGCTTGTCGAAAGCTGCGCTACTTGCCGTCAGGGGCAGATGAACCCGGGAATGTAGTGATCAACTACGAGTCCGCCGTTAGCGTTTACGACGTATTGCGGCGAGAGCGATCAGCGACGAAGAGTCCGGCGGTGATTGGGCGCTTGTCGGAGATGTGACTGGCAACACGTCGCCCGAGGTGCCCCGGAAGGCGTGCCGTCGCCGATCCGAGAGCCGAGAATTGGAGCAGGTGGACCGCATCCGGGCGCGTCTGGACCGCGGCGAAGACGGTGGGGATGCACCGGGGATGCAGCGAACGCGAAATGTAACAACCGATGCGGCTTTGTAAGATGTTGGATCACTGTGGGTTGGAAAATGACCGGGCTGGGGATCGAACCCAGGACCTACGGATTAAAAGTCCGTTGCTCTGCCAGCTGAGCTACCCGGTCATGTATATTTTACAACACTTTACGCGCTCTCCGACTTTGCCGGTATGGCTTCGGTATGGCTTCGTCCCGAAAACCGAGCGCGAATCTTGTCCTGGTGCTCCTCCGTCGCCGTGCTGGGCGGCTTCCGATAGTGTCGCTCGAGGACCGCGTGCGACGTGTTGCCCGTGAGGTCGCCAACCTTCGCGGCGTCACCTCCGGCCTCTTCCCAGCTTGCCGTGACGTGCGCCTTCTTCACGCCATGATAAGCCCGCCCTTTAACCCACGGAATACCGAGAAGTTTCTCCGTCTCGTGCAGTTTCTCGATAGGACCGCTCGAGCCGGTTATATCGAATCCACCCCACGGCGCGTGGGCTCCGCGTGTGCTGCCTTCGTGTCCGCCCGGCAAGAGCCAGCCGTGCGCCTGGACTTCCGGTCGTTTCAGCGCCTCGAGAATCAGTTCCGCCGTTTCTGCGGTGATAGGTACGCGGCCGCGCTTGCGGCCCTTGTCCGTGTTCTTTCACATCTTGAGCCACATCCGGTCAGGCTGCACGAGCACATCTCCGGCGCGTAGCTGCCGAATTGCGCCGATGCGTCGCCCGGTGTCTGCGGCGATGTTGCAGGCCAGCGTCACGCGCCAGTCGATTCCCCGCCCTTCCCAGCGCCAGCCATATTCTCGGTTCTTGTCGGGCACTCGTGTTCGCGGCCGCGGTGTGCAAAGCAGCGCCACTTCGTCGGATGAGTAGACGAGCTGCTCCGGCTCCTGCTCTGCTGGCGCTATCGGCTCCAGCTGCTCCGCCTCTGTGGGCAGGTCCACGGCTTCCCACGGGTCCGTGTGCATGTCCGGGAACAGCTTAGCTTTTCGGCGGCCATAGCGTCCGGCTGCCTTGAGATACTTGAGGTGTTTCCGGTGTGTTCGGACCGTCCAGCCCTCGGCGTCAGCCTTGAGCTGCGCTTGCGTTTCGATTTCGTCCGGCGTGATGCTCCGGCACGGCCGGTCCTCTCCAAACGTGTCGAGCCAGAACGACTGGGCCCGTTCCTGGTCGCGGCGGTGGCCGACGCTCCAGCGCTGCGCCTTCCGCGAGTCGTGGTACTTCCGGAGCAGGCGCTCGAGCGTCACCGATGAGCTCTCTTCCGGTACGCCCTCGAGCAGCACACGAGCACGCTCTCCAGCTTGGATTTCCGCCTGCTGTTCCGCTTGCTCTCGTGTCCAGACTGCCGGGAGCAGTTCTTGCCGCGGTGCGCCGCTCGGACCCTTACGCCACGCGCACGAGAGGAAGAGCCGGCCGGGCTTGTCTGGACGCTCGAACACACGGACCAATGTGCTGTCACGTCCTGCACGGGCCGGTCGTCCGGCGGTGTAGCTCCCGGCCGTCTGCTTCCGCTTCGCCACTCATTCCTCCCGAGCAAGTCGCCGGGCCACGGCGCGCAGGTCGGACCATTCTTCCGGGCGCACCGGCTCAGCGGGTCTTTTCGGTAGGTCTGGCCCGAGGCGGGCCCGCTCGAGAGCCAGAAAAGCGTTGCTGGCCCGGAGCTCGGAGCGCTGCTGCACGGCACGGCCGAGGCGCTCGTGGACGCGTGATTTCTGGCCGGGACCGGCTCAACACATGTCGGCCCGCTCGACGTGAAAGCCGCGCGCGCCTATGAGCGCTTCGAGGCGACAGCACGCGCGAGAATCATTGAGCTGTGCCGCGACCCGCGGCGGGCACGCGGCGAACCAACGGCCGTCGATTTCGACACTGCAGTTTCGCCACCGCACCCGCTGGGCGGCGGCTCACTATCTGACACAGAAGACTCGCTGAGCCTGGACGGAGGTGGAGATGAACGGGAAGAATGATGCGCGGGTCGAGCGCCGCGTGGCGACGGTTGAGGACTTAGACTTACGGCAGAAATCCGGCAGCAAGCGGCCCACAATCCGCGGACATGCGGCCGTGTTCGACCAACTGAGCGCCGATTTGGGCGGCTTCCGGGAACGCAACGCACCCGGCGCGTTCGCACGTGCCATTCGTGAGCGTCACGACGTGCGCGCGCTGTACAACCACAACCCGGACCACGTACTCGGCCGGACACCGAAAACGCTGCGTCTGGCCGAGGAATCCGTTGGGCTTCGCGTCGAAATCGACCCGCCGGCGAGTGAGTCCAATTTACTGGAATCGCTCGAACGCGGCGACGTGTCGCAAATGTCGTTCGGTCTTGTCGTTCGTGACGAGAAATGGGAGCCGGGCGACGGCGGGCCCGATATTCGGATGGTACTGGACCTCGACCTGTCCGACGTGTCCGTGGTCAGCTACCCCGCGTATCCGCAGACGGACGCGGCCGTGCGAAGCCACGCAAAGTGGCTCCAGGCGCATCCGGATTTGCGATTGTGGCGGATGAGACTCGAGCTCGAACGGTACCGCAGCCGTGCTGCTTCGATGCGCTGAACGGGACGCCGGGTCGCGCGGAAACGGTAACGCTCCGCGGCGGGACTGTTCTCACCCGCAGCTCACGGCCCGGCCCTCTTTCTCCCGGAACACGTGCCGTACCACGATTTCCTGGTTATCTTATCACTCCCCTCAAGAGCACCCGCGCCGAGGTCGCCCTCCTCAACGACGCGACACGCCTTTGAGACATGTCCACCCGCGTCCCGCCGTTTGGGATGATCTGCTGGTCGGATTAGGAGGTGCAGCATGAAATCCCCAGTCCCGTTCTTGGCTATTCTCACACTCGCGTTCGGAGCACTGTCTGCCTGTGATGAGCCTACAGGCCCGGCTGCTGGTCCCACAGGTGAGGCACAGTTCCGCGTGTACCCTGTGCACGTGGAGGCTGTGTGCACATCCGGACAGACCCTTCTCTGGAATGAAGCCACCAAGGAATGGACGTGCGGGAACTGTCCAAAGCCATCTCAGAAGCTGGACATACTCGCGTCCATGCCGCTTTTTGGTCCGAATCAATGGCAAGTGGTCGCTGCTAACCCGACGCAGGTTGAAAGAGAAGTACAGATCTGGGCGCTCTGTGGCAGGGAGATCGATGGCGAATGGCTGACATACTTCGTCCAGAGAGGATACACGGTGCCACCCGACGGGCAACCCCGACCTTACGTGGCTTCATGCGAGTTTAGCGGAAATGCACCGCCAGGGAGGTTGACGGGGGGCGGGTTCTCCATCCTCAAGGACTACGTGCCCGGCGAGTTCTGAGACGTGGCGCCCGGTTCCGGACCGGCCGGGCGCTTCGCCTTCCAGCTACTGCCGCTGCACTTCCCAGAACACATGCCGAAGCACGATGGAGTTCGAGTCACTGAACGTCCAGCGTTCGTGAACCACGCCGGAATGCGTCCCGTAAGGCTCAGCGTCAAGGAGCGCGCACAGACTCGGACAGCACAACACGCCTCGCCCGAGTCGGTCTCGCTGCGTTCACGGCGACGGCCCGGTTTGCGGATTCGACATTGTATAAGGTGAACCCACAAAAGTAGATTCGTAGGTGCCGCCCCTTACATCCCACGTTAACCCCCCAGAAGTGCCCGTGCCGTCGCATTCTGGCAGACCCCACATCAAGTCACCTTGCACGCAAGTGTGAGCAATACCAATACCGTGCAACAACTCGTGGACCATAATCCGGTCTGGACCAGTAGTCCCGGCAGAGGCGCTTAGGTCATCGACCGCTGCGGACACGAGTCCGATCCCCCTGCGCCCAGACCCAGCACGGTTCGGAATGTCGCTCTTCAGCGGAACCGTTGTATATACAGCCAGTAGCTTCGTTCTCGTGCTGCGGGCATAGTACGCGGAAAGAACAACCGACAGCAGCCCGTTTGAATCGCTCCAGTCCTCGCACAGTCTCACAAACGTGATGTCCGGTCTTCCTCCATCGAATGTGTCGATCCGCCAACCTGCGCCTGCTTGATTGTTCACCCACCTCTGCAGGCGCCAGAAGCTAGCCGCAATTCTGCCGTCGAGGTCCCAGTCTGCCTGGCTTGCGCAAGGTACGGCATAGACCAAGTGGACCTGGTTCCCACTTACCTCGTCCGGGCGATCCGCATAGGCTCTTCCATCGACGGGCCCGTCGACCGCAAAGACAAACTGCTCGGTCCCCGTAGCTCCACGGCTGTCGGTGACCTCCAGCGTGATCCTGTGAATGCCGGCAGACAAGGTGCTCACAAGGAGTCTGCTTCCCGTGCCGATCAGCCCATCGCGATCCGATATCCACCGATATGCTTCTCCCGGAACGACACCATCTTCCCCATCTCTGCCGAGACCCGTAAACAAGACGGACTCGCCAAGGAGACTGGTGCGTTCCGATGGCTCAGGAGAATACACGATCGCGGTGGGACTAGTGTTCGGACCTGTGGATGGACGAGGCGTCGTAGTCTGCTCGGGCGCCGTCGCGCTGTCGCTCTTGCAGGAAACGACCAACATGGAGAGGAGCAAGACGCTCGGTGCGACCCAGGTCAACGCTCTAGAACGCCTGAGGGGGGGTACGAGCGAAGTCGAGTATCGTCACCGCGACGAAGATTTTTTTCGCCCGACTTGGACCACACACCTTCAGCATACACGTTCCCTCCACCTGACGGACTGAAGCGCCCTGTACTCCCTGAAAATCGTGACCGCCTCCAGGCTGCGAAGGGACCGTCAAACTGGCGTCATATGACTACGTCGACCCGTGAATTCCCGCCTGTTGCCGCTGCACTTCCCAGAACACGTGCCGCAGCACGATGGAGCTCGAGTCCGAGAACGTCCAACGTTCGTGAACCACGCCGGAATGCATCACGTAAGGCTCAGCGTCAAGGAGCGCGCACAGAGACTCACCGCGGCTGTTCCGGTACATTGACGGGCTTGTGAAGCCGTGCTGGGCCGCCCAGGACTCAGCCGCGGCGTGCGTCAACACCACGTCTCTAACTTGAGCGGGTTCTTCCGAACCGCGGGCATAATGGCTCATGAGTTACATAGAAAAATCCACAGTGGGAGCACCGCTCCCGGCCGTCTGCCCAGTTGCGAGCCCACATTGGCATTGTCTCTTGTGCGTCAGCACCGGGATATCCTGGGTTTTGTGCGCGTCGAAGGTCGTCGTAAACGTCGTATGCCATTTGCTTCGTGAATACCACGAAATCGCCAAACTCTGCGAAGTGATCTGAGTCCAGCAGTTTCCACGACCGCTGCGCCGCAATATCGCAATCGCCCCGCCTGAAAGTCTCTTGCCTCAGGTTCCTATTCTCATCCTCTAGCTCAGCAACCCTCGCCCTCAAGCGTTCAACCTCATCCTTCACGGTTCCACCTCCACGGAAAGCCCTTCCGATTTCGCAAACTTGAGCAGCTGCGGCGCATAGCGGCGGTCACAGAGCAGCGCTTCACCGTGCCAGACACCGGAAGCGTTCGCCTGCAGCCAGTCCGCGGCCTTATCGGTGCTGGGCACGATCAGCACGAGCGACGGCGGATAGGGCGCTTCCGGCACGTGTTCCGGGTGCCTCACGTGGATGTCCGAGTTTATGGGGCTGAACGGACTGTAGTCGACCCAGTATGCCGAAGCTCTGAAATGATCGGTGCAGCAAGCAACAGAGCGGCCGGAATAATGCAGAGGTCGATCGGAACCCGCCTGATACTGATTAGCGCGAACGCGAACGATGAGACACACAAGGTCAATAGCGGACGATTCCAGTCGAAGGTCTTTCTCGTCAACATGGATTTCGCAACCATCGCTTGCGGAACTGCAAGTATGGCGAAGTCGTGGAGATGAATGTGTGGGACCAAGAATACTGTTCCGAACACTAACAATGACAAGTGTATCGGGGTAAGCCGATTTCCGAGCTTTGCCCACCAAGCAGAAGAGCCGCCAATAAGGACAACCCACGCCAGCAAAGCGTACCAGAAGAGCCCTGCTGGAAGCTCCTTGCCGACCGCCCTGGAAAGGAAGCCCAAGAGGTTGGGCATCCCAAGTCGTCCTGACACGACGGCATCCGCGCCAGTCAGCTGAACTATGCGCGCGTAGTCCTCGATACCCTCTGATCCCAAGGCCAAGTATGAAAGGAGCGACAGAACAGCGGTGCCCAAGACGAATCCGGCAGCCGTCCCTCGCCTGGCAAATAGGAAGGGAATTACAAGCGTCAACGCCAGATGAGGTCGAATTGTGGCAAGTGAGAGAGCAAGCCCAGAGAGCACGAATCGGTCAGAGGAAAAGAGGACCAACCAGCCGGCAACTCCTAAGAATAGCAGAAATGTGTCTTGCCCATGGAGGACCGAGAAAATGACGGGAGCGAAGGTAAGCAGACTCAGGCGAACCGAGAATAGCTCAGATTGCTCAACACCCAAACGCGAATATCCGTGTGACAACGCTAGACTGCCGACCAAAAAGATAAGCAGCGACGCCATAATCCACAGAGTGAACGCTGCATCAAAACTGAGTCGGGAAACGGGCTTCAAGACTGGTACGAGATATGGTGGGTGATTAAAGGGTAATAGGTCACTTCTTGACAATTGCCTACCCAATATGTCGCTCTGAGCCTCAATCTGCGCTTGCACCGAGTACAGTTCGCCGTAACCGGCTGAGTCAGCAACTCGACCAGCCGTAACCTGAATAATGAAATCGGGAATATGGACGATGCCCGCCTCTGGCGTCGGTGGTCGTGAGAGCGTGAACGCAAGCACGGACTGAAGCAGAGCGAACAGCAACAGTACGCGACTTCGGTTCATATACCCGCCACTGAGATGGAACACTGCCTGGAATCCTGTCGACTTCGGGACTCCGAGATTTGCCAGCGGCAGGAGCCTCTTAGTCGCAAAGCAGTCAGCCGACAGGCGCCTACAGGCACAGCTGGCTCGAGGCCCTCTTCACGATTTGCTCACGCGCTTCCACGGCTGGGGCCGCCGTGTCCTCAAAGTCTATGCCCAAGGTCCTTCATCCGACAGCACATCCTCGAGCAAATTACCACCGCGACGGTGTTGTATCGACCAGGCCGCACGCCGAAGCTCGTCCGCCTCCTGGTGGCAATGCCGCGCCTCCTGTTTCAGATGCGCCTCCCGCAGCCTCAGCACGCGCTCCCGGCTCAACAGTTTCTCAACGTCCGACATGTTCGCCTCCCATTTCGGCCGCTTCCGTCTGGAGCGGAACACACAGCTTGATGTTGGCTTGACCTCCCATTCGCATACAGTGACAAGGGAATCGCAAGACACTGCTGCAACACTGTGACGGGAGCTTCTGATGTCCTCACTGCCGAAGGCCGTAAGTGTTGCGACAATCGTTGCCACCATCCTTGTTCTCGCCGCTGGTTCGTCTGGTTGCGGCGAAGACTGCCTGGAATCGGGCACTCTTACAGGCGAGGAGTGCGTCAACATCGTCTGCTGCGATGCTGCCGCTGGCTGCGGGCGCACCGTCCAATACGGTTTCAGTGGAAATACGTGCAGCACCAGATTCTCGGGGAGCAGCGGAAGTGGATTCCGGTTGACAGGACCATAGTTGCTGTCTGGAGCGGAGCCTTTCCAAACCGCTGGAATCCATTTTGAGCCGACTCACATCGATTCTGACGCACTTTCTCGTTTGAAACATTTCGGGCTTTCTTCGGCTCCTCGTGGCTTACAGAGCCGCTCAGGGCGTCGCGCCGGATGTGGAGAAGTGTACGTGCCCAGCCTCAGAGCACCGTGACAAGCGCTGCGAGGTAGACGAGCTCCACGAAGAACCGAACCAGGGCGCTCATGGCTCCGGCTCCGCGGGCAAGATGAGCCGGCCGCACGTGCGACAGAACGCCACGCCGCGAGGCTGCTCACACTTACACGACGCAACGCCACGGCCTGGACGGGTCCGGCGCTCCGGTTGAGGTGGACGGCGGCGCGGCTCGGCGGATACGTTGCCGAAATCGAGGGACGTTTGCGAGGTCTGTTCTCGCATCGTGTCCTCCCGGCACGGGTCGGCGTTCGCGCGCTGGCCCGTTGCCTATTTGGGGTGTGATGGAATCAGCCGAGCGAGTGCCCGGTTTGGGTATGGCTTCGGTATGGCTTCGTCCAAAAACAGGGCGAAAACAGCCCCGTCTCGGCTTCTGTACGGTTTGGGCGAAGTGCTGGGAATGCTTAGGTTTTTGGGTTTTCCGGGGCTTCCGGCTTGGATTAAGAGTCCGTTGCTCTGCCGGCTGAGCTACCCGGTCGGAAGATTACGCCAGTATCGTACATTGTCCCGGCGCGCGGCGATACCGTGTACCTTTCCTGCCGGGCAAGGATCCCGACACCGTGAAACCCGAGGACCGCTCGTAGCATGTCGCGCCCCACCTGCGGAAGCCGCGAAGCGCTGTGCGCCATCGTCGTCGGGCTGGCGACGATCGTTGCGGTGCCGGCCGTCGCCCAGGATGTCGCACGCGATT
>Ga0316576_10002688_pt1 | contig 10169 bp, 2 predicted proteins | sample S0NA_FD_203075 | JGI IMG/M metagenome (GOLD analysis project Ga0316576, IMG submission 203075) | Rhizosphere microbial communities from salt marsh grasses in Alabama, United States - S0-2_050615r3r5 | ecosystem: Host-associated > Plants > Roots > Rhizosphere | place: USA: Alabama | collected... | reverse complement strand
GAGGAGCTCGGGGTCGGCGGGATACTCCGGGATCACGCACCGATCCGCGGCTCCGGCCATGGTGGGCAGGAGGGCGGTGTACCCGGCGTAGCGGCCGAAGACCTCGATGACGAGGATCCGCTCGTGCGACCCGGTGGTGGTCCGGAGGCGATGGGTCAGCTCGATGGTCCGGGTGACGCACGTGCTGAACCCGATGCAGTACTCGGTGCCGCCCACGTCGTTGTCCATCGTCTTGGGGATCGCCACCACCTTGACCCCTTCCTTGTGGAGGCGGTGCCCGTAGGAGAGGGTGTCGTCGCCGCCGATGGGAATGAGGGTGTCGACGCCCAGGAACTCGAGGTTCTTCAGGATATCCGGCGTGATGTCGTTGACGTCGTCGGTGTAGGTGTCCTTGAGGTGGTCGGGGACGAACGCCTTCGGGAGATGGCTCGCCCGCGTGCGGCTCGTGTGCAGGAAGGTCCCGCCGGTCCGCCCCACCCGGTTCACCAGCGGCTCCGACAGCTCCATCACACAGGAGCTGTTGTCCGCCCCGACCTCCGGGACCAGGTCCACCAGACCTCGCCACCCCCGGCGGATCCCGAGAACGCGGTAGCCCTCCCGGCTGGCCCGGATCGTCACGGCCCGGATGGCGGGGTTCAACCCGGGGACGTCACCGCCCCCGGTGAGGATGGCAATGGTGCCCTTCGTCGACATGAGAGGTGCTCCTGCGATCTGGGAGGGGATGCGGGACGGTACCGGAGGAGGCCGGGACGTTCGATGCCGCTTTTGTCACTTGAACGTACTAATGCACCGGCGGAGGTCCTGCCAGTGGCTTCCGACCCCGGGGCGGGATCGGTCCCGGCGCCCCGCGGAGGGAATCGGTCCCCGCGACCCCTGGCGGGAGTCGAACCCCACGAACGTCCTCCCCTCCCCGGATCATCACCCTTGCGTGCGGGCTACGCGCCCTCCTATGCTGGCCGAACGCGCGGCTTACCCGCATCGCCATCGCATGCGCGGCGGCCCGCGCCTACAACGTGTGGCATGCGGCCGGCACCCGGCTGCGGGGAGGCTCGATGGCCGATGTCTGGACCGCCCTCGTCGAAGGCATCCTCGCCTTCGGGGAGACCCGGGTGGCCGACCTCGTCGGCGACACCTTCAGCGACACCGGCTCCTTCGTCGGCGCCCTGGCCGAAGACGGTTCCATCACCCCGACGGTGAAGCAGCGGTTCGAGGACCTGAAGGAGGACATCGAGAACGGGGTCGACACGGTCCAACCGATCGTCGAGAAGATCCAGCCCAAGATCGAGGCCGCCGCCACCGCCGCCCAGAACATGGCCGCGGAGCTCCAGACGACCCCCTTCACCCTGGAGGCCGGAGCCCGGGCCGCCACCGAGCTGGCCTTCGTCCTCATCGCGGTGGACGAAGCCCACATGATCCTGGCGGAGGAGGTCTCGAAGGACTCGAACGGGAACGTCCAACCCGCGATCAAGAGCGCCATCGAGGGGATCACCGAGCCCTGGAAGCAGCCCTTCAGGGACATGGGCGCCGGTGTCGCCCAGGCCTTCGACACCGTGGCGAACCAGCTCCTCGGCATCGACGACGCCTCCGACGACTTCGCCGACATCGTCTCCTTCCACCGGGCCGAGAAGGAGCTTCGTCTCGAGTTCACCCGCACCGGGCGCCGGGAGCTCGGGGCGCTGGCGGTGGAGGACGTGGCGCTGGTGGGCTTCGTCAACTACAAGGGGAGCGCCGTCGTCGGGATCCGGATCCGGACGAAGCTCGAGGCAGGGCTCCGGTCCGACAAGCTCCTGGAGAAGACGATCCCCGGGGGGAACAACCCCAGCGCCGAGTCCACGACGATCCAGCTGGACTCGACCGACGGCCTCACCTTCGGCGAGGGGAAGAGCCGCCGCCTCACCCTTCCGGTGAGCTTCGCCCTTCCCGGGGTGGAGATGCGGGAGTTCATGATCCAACTCCCCAATCAGGACGATCCCGGGGCCGACGATTCCGTGGAGATCATGGCCACGGTGGCGGCGAAGTTCGGCTCCGCCATGGGACTGGTGGTGGAGGGGACGGGGGTCAAGGTCAACTGGAGCAACGGGCTCGACGTGGGTCCGCGCCTGCCCACGGGGCTGGGGATCCGCATCGACGCCGGCATCGTGGCCGGCGGCGGGTTCATCCTCCGGAACGACAAGGAGTACGGCGGGATCCTGGACCTGAAGATCGGCGAGTTCCGGATCACCGCCATCGGCCTCCTGGTGACGGATCCCTTCTCCTTCGTGGTCATCCTGGCGATCCATTTCTCGCCGGCGATCCAGCTGGGGCTGGGCTTCACCCTGAACGGCCTGGGAGGGATCCTCGCCGTGGAGCGACGGGTGGCCACGGACCCGCTCCGGGAAGGGATCAAGAGCGGCCAGGCGGATCAGCTCCTCTTCCCGGAGGATCCCATCGCCGCGGGGCCCACCATCCTGAACAAGGTGAGGGACATCTTCCCGCCGCAGGAAGGGGCGTTCGCGGTGGGACCGATCGGGGAGCTGGGCTGGGGCGGCGAGGCGGGATTCGTGGTTGCCAAGGTCGGCGTGGTCCTGAGCCTCCCGGACCCCCTCTTGATCCTCCTGGGCTCGGTGAAGATCGGCGTGCCGTCGCCCAAGGTGACCCCCCGGATCGTGGACCTCCACGCCGAGGTCTACGGCGAATTCACCCCGGACCACCTCCTCTTCATCGTCGGCCTGGTGAAGTCCAAGGTCGCCGGGATCAGCATCAGCGGAGACATCGGGCTCTACATCCAGTGGGCCGGCGGCGGCGACTTCGCCCTGAGCGTCGGTGGGTTCTTCCCGGGCTACGAGCCGCCGAAGGCCCTCTCCGGTCTCCGGCGCCTCGCCATCGACCTGTCCCCCTCGAGCTGGCTGTCGCTCCGGGCGGAAGGGTACTTCGCCATCACCACCAACTCGCTCCAGTTCGGGGCGATGGTGCGGCTCAACGCCAAGCTGGGGCCCGTCCGGGGCAAGGCCTGGCTCGGCCTGGACGCCCTCTTCAAGTGGTCCCCCCGCTTCTACTTCGAGATCCGGCTGACGGCGGGGCTGGAGATCTCGGCCTTCGGGCTCGACCTCTTCGGAGTGGAGTTCAAGGGCACCCTCAAGGGCCCGACGCCCTGGACCATCCAGGGGTACGCGTCGATCTCGGTGCTCTTCTGGGATATCGAGTTCGATCTGGGGCCCTTCACCTGGGGCGAGGAGGACACCTCCGCGTTGCCCACGGTGTCGCCCCGTGCGCTGGTGGCGGAGGCCCTCACCGACGACGAAGCGTGGATGCCCCAGGTGCCCGACGGCGCCGACGAGATGGTCCACCTGCTTCCGGACACCACCACGCCCCTCCTCGTCCATCCCCTGGGCGGGCTGGAGGTCAAGCAGCTCAAGGTCCCGCTGGAGACCACCATCGAGCGGGTGGGCAAGGCCAACGTCTCGGAGAGCCGGATCAACCTGGGCTCCCCGGCGGTGTCCGGGGTGACGGCCGGCGTGGTGTCCCACTCCTCGGACCGGTTCGCCCCGGGGCAGTTCCTCAAGCTCTCCGACGACGCACAGATCTCCCGGCCCGCCTTCGAGACCATGCCGGCGGGGATGCGGGTTGCGGCGACCGAAGCCCACTGCTTCGGGCCCAGCATCACGGCGGCCTACGAGTGGGAGACGGCCTTCCCGCAGCTGCCCCTGGCGAATCGCATCGACCGCTTCCTCATGTCGAAGATCATGGTGAAGGCCGTGATGAAGGCGAGCCCGGTGGCCAAGGCGGCCCGGCTCCGGGGGAACCCCTACGCCACGGCGCCGGACCCCGTCGTCCTCCGGGACGCCGCCGAGCGCCAGGTCCACCGGGCCGATGACCTGACCAGGGCGGCGCCCGTGCAGGGAGCCGTCACCTACACGCACGCGGTGGAGCAGATGGAGAGCCTGGTGTCGCCCGACGAGGTCTTCGAGCCCGGGGCCGAGCGGATCGAGTATGAGCTTCTGGCGGTGGGAGTCGACGGATGAGCGGATCGCTGACGAGCCACCCCAACTTCGTGCTGGACGCGTTCGCCTACGTCCCGACGATCGCCTACGCGCCGGAAGACATCCGGCTGGGGGTCTACACCTTCCTGCCGTGGAACCGGACGGGGCTGTCCTCCATCGTGCAGAACCCGGGCCCGGGGCAGGTCCGGGCAACGGTCACCGTGAGCGTGGACGTCGAGGACGAGAAGGGTGGAGCCACCCCCGTGAGCAAGACGCTCACCCTCCGGGGCCCCGGGGACGTCCTGGGCCTGAGGCCCGGACAGATCATCCGTCGCTACCCGGCCCCGAACACCCCCGACGCCCAGGACACCTTCCTGGCCTACGTGGAGTTCGACCGTCCCGAGCTCCCCTGGCTCTTCACCCCCTTCGCGCCCTCCGGCCCGAACCAGGACCGACTGGCGCCCTGGGTCGCCCTGGTCGTCCTGGAGGCTCGACGCGCCTCGTTCGAGTCGCCGCCGTCGACGACCCCTCCCCTTCCCGTCCGGGTCCGCACCCGCATGAGCGAGCTCCAGCCCCTGGGTCAGTCCTGGGCCTTCGCCCATGCCCAGGTGGTGGGAGACGTGGGGGGGGTGGACCAGGTCAGCGTCCGGGCGGACGGCGCCCCGGGGATCGGCGCCGACACCGCCTCGCCCAGCATCCGGGATCGTCTGTCGGACGATCACGCGCCCCAGAATCTCTCCCGACTCCTGTGCCCCCGGCGCCTGGACGACGGCGTGGACTACGTCGCCTGCATCGTGCCGGCCTTCGACGTCGGCGTCCGGGCAGCCATGGGCCTCCAGGGAGGAACGCTGGATCCGGCGTGGACCCGGAGCGCCGGGGACGACGACGAGGAGGTCGTGCTTCCGGTCTTCGACCACTGGCGCTTCTCCACGGCCCGGGGCGGCGACTTCGAGGAGTTGGCCCGACGACTGGTGCCGGTCCCGGCCCCATGGCGGGTCGGGCGCCGCTTCATCGACACCCACCTCCCCAGGGGGGGCGTCTCGGAGCTCGCCCCCGACGACCCGGGACGGGTGCAGGTCCTGAAGTGCGCGCTGTTCTCCGCAGCGGCCCCTCCAGCGGGAAGCCCCCCGGACGAGGGCTGGGCGCCCGCAAAGCGCGAGGAGCTCCGGGACGAGATCGACGCCGCCGACCAGACCGCCCTCAAGCACCCCACCCCCCAGGATCCCGCGCCGGATCTCCCCCGGGTGGGCCCCCGACTCTACGCCCGGTTCCAGCGGGGACAAAACCGGGTCGGGCCCATCAATGACAGCGACTGGTTCGACCAGCTCAACACCACGCCGGCCCACCGCATCGTGGCGGGGCTCGGGACCCGTGTGGTGCGGAAGGACCAGGAGCCCCTCATGCAGGCCGCCTGGGCCCAGGTGGGGGAGATCGACCGGGCCAACGCCGCCCTGGTCCGGGCCCAGTACGCCCGGTACCTGGGCGCGTCGCTCCACACCAGATACCTGGCCCGGATGAGCTTCTCCGCGGTGGCCCAGGTCACCCGGGCCGTCCAGGGGAAGCTCCGGCCGGGGGGAGCGGGCCTCACGGTCCGCGGCGAGCTGGAGCGGAGCTTCGTGGCCCCCACGGCCGCCGATCTCCCCTTCCGCCGGGCCTTCCGACCCCGGGGAGCCCTGGCCCGCTTCGCTCGGGAAGCGGCCCCCGACGCACTCCTGGATCAGGCCCTGGCTCCCGACGGGTCGTTCCGGGATTTCCGGGAGCCGTACACCCAGCCCGACGGCGTGTCCGGACTCCGGGAGGAGACCCTGAACGCCCTCCCCAGGGAGATCGTGGCGCGGGTCCTGGACATCTCGGAGCGGAACGCCATCGGGACCCTGAAGCGGCGACTGGAGAGCCTCGAGGCCGAGGCGCCCCTCGCCGACTTGATGACGCGCCCGGTGGAGAGCTGGAACGTGGACCCCGGCATCGTCGATCCCGGGGTCCTGGGCGGCCTGCGGGTCGTGGAGATCCTGAAGAGCGCGCTTCCCTCCCGGATCGAGAAAGACCCTGGGCGCTCCGAGGCCATCGGCAGCCTCCTCAAGGGCCTCGCGGACAGCGACGTCTCGGAGGTGGGTCGCCCGGCCCGCGAGCTCGAGACCCGGATCCGGGACAAGCTCCCCGAGATGGCGCGTATCCCGGAACGGACGGACCCGGTCATCGGGCCCGTGATCCACCCCCGGATCGACACCCTTCCCGACACCGGCGTGCTCCGGAGGGGCATCCCCTCCATCGGAGGCCGGCCCACGATCGGGCGCCTGCCGGACGCCGGCCGCCCGTCGATCCTTCGGGAGCCCGTCGCCGACGCGCGAGAGCCCCTGGTGACTCCCGAGGGCGTCGCCCTGGGGATCGAACTGGGCCGGTTCCGGCAGACGCCCAAGATGGCCGTGGCCACTGGCCTCGCCGAAGTGGCCACACAGACCGGGATCCTCCAGATGCCGGGGCTGCCCGAGCTCTCGCCGCCGGCCGTGACCCGGGAGACGCTCCTGGCGGAGCTCCATCCCGCCCTGACGGTCACGAAATTCGCTCAGGGTCGACTCGAGCTCACACCCGGGTGGCTGCCCGGGAACTGGTTCCAGAACGGGATGGTCCAGCCCATCATGGCGGCCCCGGAGTTCAAGCGCCCCATGTACGAGGCGTTGGACGCCTACGACCGGGACTGGCTGGTACCGGGCCTCGGGCTCATCGAGCAGAGCGACTTCGTGACCCTGCTCCAGACCAACGCCGCCTTCACGGAGGCCTTCCTCGTCGGGCTCAGCGACGAGATGGGGCGGGAGCTGCTCTGGAGGGAATACCCCACCGACCAGCGGGGCACCTACTTCCGGTACTTCTGGGACGACGACGAGGAGGAGCTGATCGCTCCGATCCACCGTTTCTTCCCCCTGCCCCTGGGCCAGCACATCCTGGGCGGGAGCGAGGGACGGGTGGTGTTCGTGGTCCGGGGCGCCCTGGTGAAGCGCTATCCCGACGCGGTCATGTTCGCCCTCAGGGAGGTGGTCAACCCACCGGTGGGGATGGAAGAGCCGGTGTTCGCGGACCCGTCGCAGCCCGGTGCCGAGGCACGGATCCTGTTCCACGCGAACCTCTCCCCGGACATCCTCCTCGTGGGCTTCGACCTGACGCCCCAGCAGGTCGTGAGCCAGAAGTGGTGGTTCTTCATCGCCGAGCATCCCACGGCACCCCGCTTCGGGCTGGACGTGGAGGGAACGCGGGCACCCTCCGGCTCCGTGGTGGAGCGCAACGACATGGACTGGAACGACGTCCCGAGGACCCACCGGAGCCGTGGCGGGGGCGGATTCATCCACCCGGCCGGTGACCCCCTCACCATCCGGGAGCTCACGCCCGACCCGCCGCCCCAGGACGTCGCCTGGCCTCCGGCCTCCTCCGCCATCCTCGCCCGGGTGCTTCTCCAGAACCCCATCCGCGCCGCCTACGACGGTGCGGAACTCCTGAAGGACATGTAGGGAGTCGACCGATGCCCGACCCACGCGAGATCCGGATCATCCGGGACGCCCAGAAGAAGTCCGACGCCCTCCTGAAGCAGCGGGACGCGCTGAAGGAGGCCGCCGCGGGGCGGACCGCCGAGATCCAGCGCCTGGAGGCCGACCTGTCGACGCTGGAAGCCGCGGGGGACCGTGCGGGCGCCGAACGCCTCCGGGCCAAGCTGGAGGAGGCCGGCGACGCCCGGCGCACGGTGCTGGAGGAGGCCCGGGGGATCCAGGACCGGCTCCGGGCGGTGGTCGACGAGCTGCGGGAGATCGATCCCTGCGACGCCGATCCGGCCCGACCGCTCCTGCTCCTCCCCGTCCGGATCGAGACCCGATATGCGGACCGTTCCACCCTCCGGGTCCGGATCTTCCCCGATCCGATCCACATCGACCAGCTGGACCGGGGAATGACCGAGGAGGAGGTGAAGGCCGGTGCGGCGTACTGGACCGCCGCCCGGGACGCCGAGGGGGAGGCACTGGAAGACGCCTGGACGGAGCTGGGGACGGCGGTAGGGCCGCGTCGGGCCCCCTGGGTCGCCCTGGGGATGGCCCCCAGCAACCGGGAGGAGTGGCTGGACGGTGCGGCCCCGGTCTTCCCCGAGCCGGGCCCCCGACAGCGGGCGGCCGCGGTGGCGCGCCTCCTCCCCGATCGGTTCGTGGTCGTGGCGAAACAGGGGGCGAAGACATCGAAGGCCACGACGTCCGCCGTTGCGGCGGAAGTGGTTGCGGGACTTCTCACCGAGGACGGCACAGGCCTGGTGGAGGTCGGCGGCGTGAAGGTGCCGGAAGGGGGCGAGTGGATGGTGGACTACGCCGCCGCGAAGAAGGTGGGGCTGGCCGTGGATCTCCGGCTCGGGTCCCCGGGGGCCGTGGACCGGCTCTACGTGGTGGGGGTCCGCCGCAGCCTCGACCCCGCCCGGACCCGGAGCGAGCTGGAAGCGCTGCTTACGGGGCATCGCTGCACGCGGGGCCTGGCCTTCGTCCCCCAGGGATCGCCCTCGAACAACACGGCCCGCAGCCGCTCCGAGTGGTCGGTGGCCCCGGAGCGCGAGGCGCCGACGCACCTCCTGTCCCCCTCGGTCGACGGCAGCGGCAACGCCTCGGTCCTGGCCCGGGCCCTGGGAATCGGGGCCGGGATCCTCCAGGGCGTGGACCACGCCGACGAGGCGGAGCACGAGCTGGCCGGCGCCATCAATGCGGCGCTCTGGCCCACCACCTGGGGTACCTACATCGACCGCCTCACGGAGCCCGATCGGAGCGGGACCAACGCAGCGGTCTCCGACGCCACCGAGCAGGCGGTCCGCGACCTCTTCCGGGACCACGTCCGGGGCCGGGGTCCGCTTCCCAATCTCCGGGTCGGCAACCAACCCTACGGCTTCCTCCCGGTGACGCTGCCGGACCCGGTCCGGACTCGGCCGAACCCCACCGACCGCGTCGAGTCCCGCCTCCTCCCGCTCCTGAAGGGGATCCGGAGCTGGTGGGAGAGCACCGGCCGGTACCTTCCGCAGGTCGGGAAGGGCTCGGACCTGGCCAAGACCCTCCTGGACATCATGGGGATGCACCCCGTGAGCCCCTCGGTCCGGGCTCGGAACATCCTCTCGGACGACGCCAGGGAAGCCGCCGACATGGTGGGGTTCGACGACCTCCTCACCTGGCAGTACGAGGTGGACCTGGGGACGATCCTCTGGATGGTGGTGGGGGTGGATCCCGCCAAGCTCCACGGCCTCGGCTCCCTCTCCCACCGGTCCCGGCCGGTACCCTTCCCCCTGGTCCACGCCTCGGACCCCGCCTACGTGGACGGCCTCCTGGCCGGGGAGCCGCCCCCGGTCCGGAGCCTCCTGCAGGCCATGCTCGGCCTCGCCCTGGACGCCGCCCGGCGGGACGTGGACGCCGCCGCCCCCGCCAACGGGTTCGACGAGATGCTCACGCTGGCCACCGCCCTCGACGACGGCCAGCGCTCCCGACTCCGTGCGCTCCAGGGACAGGAGGACGCCGCCCCCGCGGTGCTCCACAAGGAGGCGGACCGGTTGATCAGGAGCGCCGAGGTGGAGGAGACCGGCCGGCTTGGGCTCAAGACCTACCAGCCCCTCTCCACCACCCGCTCCTCCTTCGCCGAGGTGGCGAAGCAGAGCACGATCCCCGGGGTGAAGGCGGAGGTCGCCCTCTGGGGGACGGTGGCCTGGCTCCGGGCCCGGGCGCGGCTGGCCGAGGTGCGGGCGGGGATGACGAAGCTCCGGGACACGGGTCTCCGACAGCGGGCCCTTCTCTTCGGGGAGCTCCTCGACCTCTGCTCCCACCGGCTGGACGCGTGGTGGACGGCGGTGGTCGACCGGCGGCGCACCGCGCTCCGGGCGAAGACCCCGGACGGCCTCGTCGTGGGGGCCTTCGGCTGGGTCGAGGATCTGGCTCCGGGGGTGGGCACCGAGCCCGACGGCGGGTACATCCACGCACCGAGCCTCGACCACGCCGCCACGGCGGGGATTCTCCGGAGCGCCTACCTGACGCACAATGCCGACAACGGCGGGGACGGGGCCTACGCCATCGACCTCTCCAGCGAGCGGGTCCGGACCGCCCTCCACCTGATCGACGGGATCCGGCAGGGTCAGCCCATGGGGGCGCTCCTGGGATATCGGATCGAGCGCGCCCTCCACGAAGTCCGGTTGGACCGGCTCATCCGAAGCCTCCG
>Ga0316576_10002686_pt1 | contig 10171 bp, 11 predicted proteins | sample S0NA_FD_203075 | JGI IMG/M metagenome (GOLD analysis project Ga0316576, IMG submission 203075) | Rhizosphere microbial communities from salt marsh grasses in Alabama, United States - S0-2_050615r3r5 | ecosystem: Host-associated > Plants > Roots > Rhizosphere | place: USA: Alabama | collected... | reverse complement strand
GAGCCTTCTCAAGGTCTCGCTGGTCATCCTGTTTGCGTCAACCGCCATATCGGTTTTATGTGCGGAGCTGACCTCGGTACTGTTGTCGATTCCCTTCGGCAAGGTGTTTGTTGCCTATGCCCCCGGTGCCATCGAAGCGATGGCGGCGATGGCTCTGTCGCTCGGTTATGATCCGACCTTCGTGGCCGGCCACCACCTGTACAGGCTCGGGCTGCTGTTCATCCTGATACCGGTCCTGCTGAGACTGGCAGGTTCAAAGATTCATACTTAGATTGATAATTTAATTCGTAACGAGTATATGGGGGTGAATTTTGGGGAGCATTCCCCGCTCCATGGAACACCTATCGGCTAAGGGAACCAAATGGCAAAGACAAAGAAGCTGAAGAAGCACGTGATCAACCGCGAGTGGTGCAAGGGCTGCGGCATATGTGTTGCGGTGTGCCCGAAGAACGTGCTGGAGCTGGACAGCAGGGAGAAGGCGACGGCGGCGCGGTTGCAGGACTGCATCGCCTGCCAGCTGTGCGAGCAGATTTGCCCGGATCTGGCGATTACAGTGATGGTCAGCTACGAGGAAAAATCGAGCGGAGGTAATAAATAAGATGTCGAAAAATTTAGCCTTTGTACAGGGCAACGAAGCCTGCGCGATGGGCGCCATGTACGCCGGCCTCGATTTCTATGCGGGCTATCCGATCACGCCGTCGACGGAAATCGCGGAGACCCTGGCGGTCCAGCTGCCGGCGGCCGGCAAGAAGTTTATCCAGATGGAGGACGAGATCAGCTCGATGTGCGCGATCGTCGGCGCCTCGCTGACCGGCAACAAGGTGATGACGGCGACCAGCGGCCCGGGCTTTTCGCTGATGCAGGAAGCGCTCGGTTATGCGGTGATGGCGGAGATCCCCTGCGTAGTGGTGAACGTGCAGCGCGGCGGCCCGTCCACCGGCAACCCGACCCACGTCAGCCAGGGGGACGTCAACCAGGCCCGCTGGGGTACCCATGGCGACCACTCGATCGTGGCGCTGAGCGCCTCGAACCACCAGGACGTGTTCAAGATGACGGTGGAGGCGTTCAACATCGCCGAGACCTACCGGACTCCGGTGGTCCTGCTGTTCGACGAGGTGGTCGGTCACATGCGTGAAAAGCTGATCGTTCCGGAGCCGGGAGAGATCCCGCTGGTGGCCCGGCTCAGGACCAGCCTCAAGGAAGGGGTCAACTACCACCCCTACCTGCCGCGCGAGGACGGCCGCCTGCCGATGAGCGACTTCGGCGACGTGCACCGCTACAACGTGACCGGGCTGTACCACGACATGTGGGGCTTCCCGACCGACAAGCCGGAACTGGTGCAGGAGCTGCTCAGACACCAGATCAACAAGATCGAGAACAACGTCCACCGGATGACGTTCTACAAATCATACTTTCTGGAGGATGCCCGGACCATTCTCATATCCTACGGATCCTCCGCCCGTGCAGCGCTCAGCACCGTGAAGCAGCGCCGGAACCGTGGCGAGTCCATCGGCCTGCTGGAGCTCAATACGATCTGGCCGTTTCCCGCCGAACTGGTCCGAGAATGCACCCGCAACGCGGAACTGATCGCGGTGGTGGAGATGAACGTCGGTCAGCTGACCCAGGCGGTGAAGCTGGCGGTGGGGTCGCAGAAGCAGGTGCACCTGATCAACCGGGTCGACGGGCAGATGATCGCCGACAAGGATATCAAGAATATACTACGGATACTTCAGGGAAAGGGGATTTAGGCAATGGATGTCAAATACTATCTCAGAGAGCGCTTCTTCCCGCACCTGTGGTGTGCCGGTTGCGGCCACGGCATCGTGCTCAATGCGCTGGTCCGGGCGGTGGATTCGCTGGGCATCAAGAAACGGGACATGGTCATGGTGTCCGGTATCGGCTGCTCGTCGCGGATCTCGGGCTACGTCGATTTTCACAGCCTGCACACCCTGCACGGCCGGGCCCTGGCCTTCGCCACCGGGGTGAAGCTGAGCAAGCCCTCGCTCAACGTGATCGTGCCGATGGGCGATGGCGACGCCCTGGCCATTGGCGGCAATCACTTTATCCATGCAGCCCGGCGCAATATCAACATCACCGCGCTGGTGATGAACAATAAGACCTACGGGATGACCGGCGGCCAGTTTTCCCCGTTGTCGGGTATCGGCGCGAAGGCCACCACGGCTCCGTACATGAACATCGACCGCGAATTCGACACGGTGGAACTGGCCACAGGCGCCGGTGCGACCTTTGTGGCGAGAACTACCGTCTATCACGTGAAGCAGCTGCAGGATTTCATCAAGCGGGCGATCACCCACAACGGCTTTTCGGTGCTGGAGGTTCTGACCCAGTGTCCGACCTACTACGGCCGCAAGAACAAGAAGGGCTCGGCGGTGGACATGATCACCGCATATCGGGACATGACGGTGCCGATCGGCTCAAAGAAGAAAGCGGAGAATCCGGAGCTGATCGAGCGCGGCATCTTCGTCGACATCGACACGGCTGAATATTGCGAGGCCTATGCGGAGATGGTCGGGCGGGCGACCGGCCGATGAGGTCCCAATCCCAACGAGTGTGAGTGAGAGGCAATGGAAATAATACGGTATCGAATCATTTTTTCGGGGTCCGGCGGTCAGGGGCTGGTGAGTGCCGCGATTATATTGGCGGAAGCGGCAGTGCTGCATGAGGGGCTCGAGGCGGTGCAGTCTCAGTCCTACGGGGCGGCAGCCCGGGGCGGCGCAACCCGCGCCGATGTGATCATCGCCGACGGCCCGATCAATATGCCGAAGATCACCCAGCCGGGCATTCTGATCTGCATGACCCAGGAGGCCTACAACAAGTTTTCCGGCCTCATCCGTCCTGGCGGCCTGCTGATCACCGAAAAGAAGTTCGTGCAGACCGCGCGCCGGGTCGACGCCAGGCAGATCGAGCTGCCGCTCTATGACACCGTGGTCAGCGAGATCGGCAGCCCGGTAGTGCTCAACATCTGCGTGCTGGGGGCGCTGATCGGGATGCGCGGCATCGTCAAGAAGAGCTCGGTGGAGCAGGTGCTGGCCGCCCGGTTTCCGGCTTCCTTCATGAAAAACAACCAGATGGCGCTCGATATCGGCTTTGAGATGGGATTCGAGTATGCCGAGTAGCTGCTGACGATAATCGGCGTCGCCACGGTACCGCATCCAGAGCCCATCCATCCGACCCGGAGAGATGGGCTCTGTTTTTCGATCATCGGCAGTTCCAGCCAGCATCGCAAAGCAGGTTGTCCTGCCGATTTTCAGCTGGTATAAGACAACAGGGGTAAGGGTGAATATCGAGAGGCCGTCCGGCCTCATCCGGGGAATCGACGATGATACTTGCTGGGGATATCGGCGGCACCAAGACGGTGCTGGCGCTTTATTCGATCGAAAGCGGGGTGGACGGCGGGGCAACCCGGGAGGCCCGTTACCGAAGCGCTGATTACCCTTCGCTGGAGGAGATCGTTGCAGACTTCCTGGACGCTCCCGGGGTACAACCGGCCGCCGCCTGTTTCGGCGTCGCCGGTCCGGTAACCGGCCAGGAGTCCCAGATCACCAACTTGCCGTGGGTGATCAGCGCCGACAAGATCAGAAAGGTTTCCGGTATTGAGCGGGTGATCCTGCTCAACGATCTGGAATCGATCGCGATCGCCGTGCCGCACCTCCACCGTGATGATTATTGCACCCTCAACGAAGGGCTTGGCGAGCCGCAGGGAACCATCGCCGTCATTGCGCCGGGGACCGGATTGGGCACCGCTTTTCTGGTCTGGACCGGCCATGGCTACAAGGCGCTGGCCAGCGAAGGCGGGCACACATCGTTTGCACCGGGCAACATGCAGGAGATCGAACTGCTGAAGTATCTGAAGCGCCGTTATCAGCACGTCAGCTTCGAGCGCATCTGTTCCGGCGGCCATCTGCCCAATATCTACGACTTTTTCCGGGATAATCGAACCTATCCCGAACCGGCCTGGCTGAAAGAAGCCCTCGACGGCACCCAGGACCGCACGCCGGTCATTGTCCAGGCCGCCCTGGAGCGCAAGGCCGATATTTGCGAGGCGACACTGGACATGTTCGTGAATATCCTCGGATCGGCAGTGTCCAATATGGCGATCACCATCCTGCCGAGGGGCGGCATCTATCTGGGAGGCGGCATTCCGCCGCGTATCCTGGAGCGGCTCAAGCAGCCCGATTTTCTCGGCGCGATCGCCAACAAGGGGCGTTTCTCCGCTCTGTGCGCCACTATGCCGGTGCACGTCATTATGACACCCGGGGCCGCGCTGTGCGGGGCCGCATGGCATGGGCTTGCGGCGCTGTCGGGGTGAAGCGATTCGATAATCCATGAAAGAGATGAAGGGGATCGAAATCGAAGACAGATAAACAAAACAGGATTTGCCATGACGAAAACCAAGGAGTTCAGGGTTCAGGATCGGAGGCTGTTGTTCAAGTGCCCATCCTGCGGGGCGCGAAGAAATTCGATCATTCCGGATATCCGCAGAAAGACCATCCGCTGCTACAGCTGCGGCGAGATGATCAAGTGTCTGTTCGACCGGCGCCCTGAACCGCGGACCTCCCATGCCGGAAGGCTGCTCATGAAGACCCGGGACGGACGGGAGATCGAGGTGATCCTGAAGGACATTTCATCGAGGGGCATCGGCGTCGAACTTCCGAACGGCAAATTCCTGCGGCATCTGTCCGTCGGCGATGAGATCCTTCTGTCCTGCAGCTGGAACCCCAACCTGATCGCCGATCCCCGATATATCGTCAGAAATATCAGAGGCCTCAGGGTCGGGGCGGAAAAGGCACAGCGCGCGTAAGCCTTCACAGGCCTCTGGGCAAGGCGCCGACTCGCTTGTGTGCCGATATGTCCCTGTCTTGTCTGCTCAGCTGCAGCCTGCCTGCACAACAAAGGAAGGTGGCCGGAGGGCCGGCTTTTCATTGGTGCCGGTTTTTTTGAAAAAGTAGAGCTGCCGGTTTGCTCTATGTTGCCATACCCGAACCGTCATGGTATCTATTGAACGGTGTTCTTCAGTGGCACAAGCCGTCAGATTGGTGGACGACAATATACCCGGGATGCTCTTCCCGAAACTCACAATCCACGTTCGGAGGGAATATGAACATGCTCAAAAACTTTTTGGTCGGTTGTTCGCTGGTGCTGGTAACCGCAGGCCTGGCCTGTGCGGAAAACGGAGACACCTTGAAAGCGGTCAAGGAGAAGGGGTACATCCAGGTCGGGGTGAACGGCGACCTGTTCGGCTTCGGCAAGGCCGATCAGAAAGGCGTCTGGAAGGGCCTCGACATCGATACGGCGCGCGCCGTGGCCGCAGCCGTGTTCGGGGATCTCAACGATCGCCTCCATTTTACCCCGCTGACCGCGAAAACCCGTTTTACCGCCCTGCAGTCCAAGGAAATAGACCTTCTGACTCGGAACGCGACCCGCACGCTGGGCCGTGAAACGTCGCTTGGCCTCGATTTCGTCCAGGTCAACTACTACGACGGCCAGGGCTTTATGGTGCCCAAGGCCCTCGGCGTGAAAAGCGCCAAAGAATTGAGCGGAGCCACCGTCTGCGTGCTGCCGGGAACCACCACCGAACAGAATGCCGCCGACTTTTTCCGCTCCAACAAGATGGACTGGAAAACCGTCACCATCGAAAGCACCGCCGAGCTTTCCCAGGCATTTTATGCAGGCCGCTGCGACGTGCTGACGTCGGACGCGTCCCAGCTCGCCGGGCTCAGGGCCAGCGCGCCGAATCCGGGGGACTACATGATCCTGCCTGATATCATCTCCAAGGAACCCCTGGCCCCGGCCGTTCGTCACGGCGACAACCAGTGGAAGGATATCGTCGACTTCTCGGTGCTGGCGATGATCAACGCTGAGGAACTGGGCATTACCTCGGCCAACGTCGACGAGATGCTCAAATCTACCAACCCTGAAATCCAGCGCTTCCTGGGCGTGTCTCCGGGCAACGGCGAGGCGCTCGGCCTGGATGAGAAATTCGCCTACAACATCGTCAAGCTGGTCGGCAATTACGGCGAAGTCTTCGAACGCAATGTCGGGGTCAATACCCCGCTGGGCATCGAGCGCGGCCTCAACGCGCTGTGGACCAACGGCGGGCTGATGTACTCGCCGCCGTTCAAGTAGGGCGGATCCACTCGTTATACCGTCTCGGTCCTTTCTCCCGGTTTGTTGCCGGGGACTGGACTGGGGCGGGCCGGCGCCCGGTGCCGGCACAACTCTGCCAGAACTTCAAACGCCATGGCCTCGGATCAGCACAATTACTCCAAAACGTATTTCTGGAACGATCAGAAGACCAGGGCCATTCTCTACCAGATCATCACCGCCATCGCAGTCGCCTGGCTCGGCTACTACCTGATTTCAAATGTCCAGCAAAACATGGAGCGGCAGTCAATCGCCAGCGGCTTCGGGTTCTTGCAGAAGGAGGCGGCCTTTGAAATCGGCGAATCCCTGATCGAGTATTCGGCGGCCGACACCTATGGGCGAGCGCTGCTGGTCGGGGTCTTCAATACCCTCAAGGTAGCCTTCGTCGGCATGATCCTGACAACCATCCTGGGGACCATCATCGGGGTCTTTACGCTGTCGTCGAACTGGCTGATCTCCAAGCTGGGGAGGATGTATGTGGAGGTGTTTCAGAACATTCCGGTGCTGCTCCAGCTGTTTTTTTTCTATGCCCTCTTTTACGAGACCTTTCCCGCGCCCCGGCAGGCCCTGAATCCGATAACGGGCGTGTATATAACCAACCGCGGCATCGATTTCCCGGTACCGGCGCCGCATCCGGCCTGGTCGGCGATGCTGTGGGCGTTTGCCGCCGCGTTGGTCATTACCTGGCTGGTCAACCGCTGGTCGGTGAAACGGCAGGAGAGAAGTGGCCAGCAGTTCCCGATGTTCTGGACGGGGCTTGCCATTTTGGTCGGGCTGCCGGCAATCGTCTGGGCGTTGTTCGGGGCTCCGCTGGCCATGGACGTGCCGGAGCTGAAAGGGTTCAACTTCCAAGGCGGCAGAAATATCAGCCCCGAGTTTTCGGCGCTGCTCATCGGGCTGGTCCTGTACACCGCTTCCTTTATCGCCCAGATCGTGCGGGCGGGCATCCAGTCGATCAGCCACGGCCAGACCGAAGCGGCCATGTCGATCGGCCTGAAGCCCGGACAGGTCCTCAAACTGATCATATTCCCGCAGGCCTTGCGGGTGATCGTGCCGCCGCTGACCAGCCAGCTGCTCAATCTGACCAAAAACTCCTCGCTTGCGGTGGCGATCGGCTATCCTGATTTCGTGCAGGTGGCGGGTACGACCATCAACCAGACCGGGCAGGCGGTGGAAGGCGTCGCCCTGATGATGCTCGTCTACCTGACCTTCAGCCTGCTGACCTCGGCCTTCATGAACTGGTACAACAAGAAGATAAAAATCGTCGAACGGTAGCCGGCAGATGAGCGAATCGACTGTACGCATAGAGGAAATCAAACCCCCTTCCAGCGATGTCGGCATGATCGGCTGGGTGAGGCACCATCTGTTCAACGGGGTCTTCAATTCCATCGCGACCATTGTCATCTTCGGCTTTCTTATCAAGATCATCCCCGACTTCATTCGTTGGGCCTTCATCGACAGCGTCTGGTTCACCTCCGGGAAAGAATGCCACGCCGCGCAAGGCGCCTGCTGGTCGGTTATCACCCAGAACATCCGTTTCAACATATTCGGCTATTACCCGTTCGAGGAACAGTGGCGGCCGCTGGTGGCGATGATCATCCTGATTTCCATGCTCGTCTACAGCCGGGACTGGAATCGGTGGAACAAGATGCTCGGGTATGCCTGGGCGCTGTCCCTATTTATCATGGGCGTACTGATGAAAGGCGGTCTGTTCGGCCTGGTTCCGGTGGAGAGCACCAAGTGGAGCGGTCTGCCGCTGACCCTGCTGCTGTCGTTTTTCGGCATTCTCATGTCGTACCCGCTCGGTGTCGTGCTGGCCCTCGGGCGGCAGTCTCGGATGCCGGTCATCAAGGCATTCAGCGTCGTCTATATCGAAATAATCAGGGGTGTGCCGCTGATTACCCTGCTGTTCATGTCATCGGTGATGTTCCCGCTGTTTCTGCCTGAAGGGGTGACCATCGACAAGGTGCTGCGGGCCCAGGTTGCCATCATTCTGTTCACCGCGGCCTACATCGCCGAGGTCGTTCGCGGCGGGCTCCAGGCCATGGATAAAGGGCAGTACGAGGCGGCCGAATCGCTCGGACTGAACTACTTCCAGATGATGCGGCTGATCATCCTGCCCCAGGCCCTGAAGATCGTGATTCCGCCGACCGTCGGCATCCTCATTTCGGCGTTCAAGGACACCTCCCTGGTCGTCATCATAGCGTTGTACGATATTCTCAATACCACCAAATCGATCCTTACCGATCCGGAGTGGACCGGTTTCAGCACCGAGGCCTATATCTTCATCGCGATGATCTATTATATCTGCTGTTTCTCGATGTCCCAGTACAGCCGCCGAATCGAGAAGCAGCTCGAATACAAGCACACCCCGACTCAGGGACCCTAACTTTTGTTTTGGTGATTTATCCATGACTACCGAACAGACCAGCGAGCAGCCTTCAACCGGGAATTCCAAGCCGATCATCGAGATCATCGGGATGCACAAGTGGTATGACGATTTCCACGTGCTCAAGGATATCAATCTCGAGGTGCAGCCCCAGGAAAGGATTGTTGTCTGCGGCCCGTCCGGATCGGGCAAATCGACGATGATCCGCTGCATCAACCGGCTCGAGGAACATCAGCGCGGCCAGATCATCGTCAACGGCACCGAGCTTACCCGTGACCTCAAGAACATCGAGAGGGTCCGCACCGAAGTCGGTATGGTCTTTCAGCATTTCAACCTGTTTCCGCACCTGACGATTCTGGAAAACCTCACTGTGGGGCCTATCTGGGTGAGAAAAACCCCCAAGAAGGAGGCGGAAGAACTGGCCATGCACTACCTGGAGATCGTGCGTATTCCCGAACAGGCCCAGAAATATCCCGGCCAGGTCTCAGGCGGACAGCAGCAGCGCGTGGCAATCGCCCGGAGTCTGTGCATGAAGCCCAAGATTATGCTGTTCGACGAGCCGACCTCGGCCCTTGACCCGGAAATGATCAAGGAAGTGCTCGATGTCATGGTAGATCTCGCCCGGGAGGGCATGACGATGATCGTGGTGACCCATGAGATGGGGTTCGCGAAAACGGTCGCCGACCGCGTGATTTTCATGGATTTCGGTGAAATTGTCGAGGAGAACGAACCGAACGCCTTCTTCGACAACCCGCAGCACGAGCGGACCAAACTGTTTCTCAGCCAGATCCTCTAGCCGGTTTTTTCGGGACAAAAGAAGGGACTGCGGAACTTCTCTTATGGCCTTGAGAACTTCTTGAAAAGGGCCGGTACGATGGCGAGCCATTCGAAGGGTTCGTCGAAGCGGATGGCAAGCCCTTTGCTGTCGCTGCGGATGATATAACCGCTCATGTTGTTGATTTCCATCTCGCTGTGCTCCCCTTCGAGCACAATCTGAATGTCGCATTCCCCGGTAAGATCATCCGCCCCCTCAAGTTCCATGTAGAGACTGAGCAGACTGATGTCGCGGATGACCCCCGCAAATTCCCTGCCGCCGTCCTGAAGCTGACAGTAGGCCCGCGGTGTGAACGGCAGGCGGATCAGGTTACGTTTCTCTCCGGTTTCAGGCATCAGCCAGATCCTCCAATCTAACAAATTATTATTACAGGGAAAAACCTTTACCACCTCAGATGTTCAGATATACAACCTTTAGGGGCCGGTGACAATGATGATTTGGGCGATGGAGGTGAAAACGGATGAAGCTGTGTTGCCGCCAGTATGGCGGAGGAGAGTGGTGTCAGGCGTCTGATTGCTGCCCGGCTTACAGAAAAGGCGGAACCGTCGCCGGTTCCGCCCTCGATCATGCGACGGATAACGACCTTGATCGGGGTTCAGAAAAGCTTGGAGATCATGGAAACGAGACCGAGATTGGCTTTCTGCTGCGCCGCCTCGTCACGCTCTCCGTGCAACAGGCCGGTGAGCCACGAAAAGGCGGCTGCGGCAAGTGTTACCAGCAGGGCTGCTGGAACAACGAAGAGCAGATAGCCGGCGATGAGCAGATAATCTGGGAACTTCAGA
>Ga0316576_10002685_pt1 | contig 10171 bp, 7 predicted proteins | sample S0NA_FD_203075 | JGI IMG/M metagenome (GOLD analysis project Ga0316576, IMG submission 203075) | Rhizosphere microbial communities from salt marsh grasses in Alabama, United States - S0-2_050615r3r5 | ecosystem: Host-associated > Plants > Roots > Rhizosphere | place: USA: Alabama | collected... | reverse complement strand
GTCAGTCCCAACAACAAGATTCCGGCAATTGTCGACCAGGAAACCGGGCAGGCCCTGTTCGAGTCCGGCGCCATCCTGCTCTATCTCGCAGAGAAATCGGGAAAACTGATGCCGGCCGACGCCAGGGAAAAATGGCAGGTCGTGCAGTGGCTGATGTGGCAGATGGCAGGGCAGGGGCCGATGCTCGGACAGGCTCATCATTTTCTGCATTTCAACCCGGGCAAATCTGACTATGCCGAAAAACGTTATCATGAGGAGGCCAGGCGCCTTTACGGGGTGCTGGACACTCAGCTGGGACGACAGGGATTCGCGGCGACCGGTGAGCTGACCATCGCCGACATCGCGATCTGGCCATGGGTAAGCCGCTTTCAGTTCCATAAAATCGATCTGCATGATTTCCCCCATGTGCTTGAATGGTATCTGAGACTGGCGAAGCGGCCGGCGTTCGAGGCGGGCTACCGGGTTCCGGACGCGCAGCAGAAGATCGCCATCCCCTGATCGAGACCGCTTCTAGCGGATGAATCGCGGACACAAGAGAACATGACAGCAGACGACATCATCAGACTCACCGGCAGGATAGATGAACTCGAGCACGAACTGGCCGACCTGAAAAGTTCCTGCGAGCGGCAGCTAGTGGAAAATCTGTCGAAGTACCGAAGAGTCATCGACTCGACTTCGGAAGGATACCTGGAACTCGACCAGGCTCTGACCATAACCGATTGCAATTCAGCGATCCTGACCATACTCGCCCGGGAAAAACAGGAACTGCTGCACAAATCCTTCAACACCCTGTACGACAAGAACAGTGTGTTTCCGCACTTTGCGAACAGAAACCATCTGAGTTTCGAGGCCCAGTTCGAATCCGGCAACGGAGCGTCCGTGCCGCTGCTCTGCAAGCGCAGCATCTTCCATGATGCAGAAGGCGGCCCCGGCGGGTACCTGGTCCTGGTGACCGACCTGACCGATCTCAAAAGGGCCCAGGAGCGTCTGCAGGATGCCCGGGACCGCTTCCGGATCATGTACAACAATGCCGTGCAGGGGATGTACGAGTGTACGATCGACGGCCATTTCATCAGTGTCAATCCTGCCCTGGCCCGGACCTTCGACTTTGACACGACCACCGACTTCATCAGGCATTTCGGGGGTGGTGTAGGGTGCTTCAGCAACCCTGACGATCACCGGAAGCTGCTGTCGCTGGTAAAAGAACGCGGGGTTGTGAAGAATTACGAAGTGGAAATGGTGAAACCGGACGGCAAGACGGTGTGGGCGCTGATCAGCATGAGACTGTCGGAAGACACCTTGGGCAAGCCGGTGATCGAGGGTATTCTGATCGACAATACCGAACAGAAGCTTGCCGAACAACGGTTGCGGGTGAGCAGGGAGCGGTTCCGCTATCTGGCGATTCACGATAATCTTACCGGTCTCTACAACACCCGACACCTCTACAAGGCTCTGGACAGAATGGTCACCGAGAGCGGTGAGGCGGGCACGCCCTTTTCTCTTGTCTTCCTCGACATGGATAACTTCAAGCGGGTGGTGGATACCTATGGCCATCTCAATGGCAGCCAGGTGCTCAAGGAGGTCGCGGCGACCCTTCAGGAGAGCATCGAGGACCCCGCCTTCGGCGTCGCCTACGGGGGAGACGAGTTTGTTCTGGTGCTGCCCGGAAAGGGCAAGCAGGCCGCGCTCGAACAGGTCCGGAACGTACGCGCCAGCATGAAGAAGACCACCTACCTCCAGAATAAGGGCCTGGCAGTGCGTATGTCCGCCAGCTTCGGGATCGCCACCTTCCCCGACGATGCCGGAGACCGGGACAGCCTGCTGGCCCTGGCCGACGAGGCCCTGTTCGCGGTCAAATCGGCCGGCAAGGATGCGATCGGCACCGCTGAACGCTCCGGCATACCGTAAACGGCCGGCCGTTCAGGATTGCGGTGCAGTCCAGGTATCGGTCGATGGGTGATCGTCAGCGGCTCGATGATGGTGCGGGCGGTTCTGCCTCTCCTTCGTGAATCGATGTGATCAGCCGCTCACCGGCGGAGCGGAGATGAGATTTGACCGCTTCCTCGGCGGTTTTTGCGTCCCGCTGCTCGATGGCCCGAAGGATGGCCTCGTGTTGATCGTACACCTGGGCATATCCCCAGTCATATTTGGCTTTCTGCTTCATCCAGTGCCAGATCGGCTGCCTCAGCTCCATCAGAAAGCGGATCAGAACGCTGTTGCGGCAGGCTCTGGCGACTGCCAGGTGAAATTCAAGATCAGCGGATGTCGGGTCTTCATGCCGGCTCATGGCCTGTCTGAGGCGGTCGTGGCTGGCCCTGATATCGGCGATGTCGCCGGCAGATGCGCGCTCGGCGGCAAGACGGACAATGATGCACTCCAGCTCGATTCGCGCTTCGACGATCTCACGAATCTTTTCCCGGCCGATTCCGATCAGGCCGATCCGTTTGGCGTCGCCTTCCACCGAAAAATCAGCGACATGGGTTCCCTGGCCCGGCTTTACGGTAACCAGCCCGATCAGCGACAACGCCCCGACAGCCTCTCTGATCGAGCTTCTGCCGACCTGGAACTGCCTCATCAGCTCGGTTTCGGATGGCAACCGATCCCCAGGCTTGAGCCGGCCCTCGGCAATGAGCTCAATGAGCCGGTCGGCGACCTGGTCCGCCAGCCGTTTCCGTTCTATCTGAAAGATCTGGTCATCCATGCCGATGTTGTCGTACTGTGTTTATAAGATGCTGAATTATAATGATAATATGAAATCGGTCCGCAGTCGTAATGGGATCGGATCGATCGCCTGCCTCCGTCAGATTTTTATTGACGCCGGGGGCAAAGTGCACTATGGATAGCATAACATCTGATGTTTAGATCTTCAGTTATTATGCTGCAATGCGTTCGGTTTTGCAAGCAGTCAAATCCTCAGCAGGCAAATCGTTAACCTACACGCTCAGGGATCAGTAAAATTATGCCGAAATTCAGTGCCAATCTCACCATGTTGTTCACCGAGGTCGATTTTGTCGAGCGGTTCGGGAAGGCGGCCGAAAACGGATTCAGCGCCGTCGAGTTTATGTTCCCCTACGGATGGCCGGCGGAGCAGCTGCGAGGGCTGCTCGACGCCAACAACCTTGAGCAGGTGCTTTTCAATCTGCCCGTGGACGAGTGGGCAGCCGGGGTGAGGGGAATCGCCTGCCTGCCGGGTCGGGAGCAGGAATTTCAGGAGAACGTGGAACGGGCGCTGGCCTATGCCACAGTGCTGCAGTGCCCGCGGCTGAACTGTCTGGCCGGGCTCACCCCGGCCGATGCAGACCCCGAAGCGGTCCTGGAGACGCTGGTCACCAACCTCCGGTTCGCCGCCGACGCGCTGGCAGAGGCAAACATCACGCTGCTTGTGGAGGCGTTGAACAGCCGTGACATACCCGGTTTCCACCTGGTTGGATCGCAGGCGGCCGTGAAACTCATCGATGCGGTCGACCGCGACAACGTCAGGTTCCAGTACGATATTTATCATATGCAGCGGATGGAAGGGGAACTGATCAACACGGTCACCTCCCTGATGAACCGGATCGGCCATATCCAGCTGGCCGACAACCCGGGAAGGCATGAACCGGGCACCGGCGAAATCAATTTCACCAACCTGTTCAAGGCGATCGATGCGGCCGGTTACGACGGCTGGATCGGTTGCGAGTACATCCCGGCGGAAGATACCAAGGCAGGTCTCGGCTGGATGTCGGATTATCGTTAATCGTTTGATCAAAGTACAAAGGAGATAGCAATGAAAGTAGGATTTATCGGTCTTGGAATCATGGGCAAGCCGATGAGCAAGAATCTGCTCAAGGCCGGGTATGAACTGGTGGTTATGGATCTCAACCAGGAGGCAGTGGCGGAGGTCGCGGCGGCGGGCGCGGCGGTCGCCGCGACACCCAAAGAGGTGGCGGCGCAATGCGAGTTCATTGTCACGATGTTGCCCAATTCACCCCACGTCAGGGCGGTGGTGCTTGGCGATAACGGCATCATCGAGGGAGCCAGGGCCGGCACCTGCGTGATCGACATGAGTTCGATCGCCCCCCTTGCCAGCCGCGAGATGGCCGCAGAGCTCGAGAAAATCGGGGTGGAACTGCTCGACGCCCCGGTATCGGGCGGAGAGCCCAAGGCCATCGACGGAACGATCTCGGTGATGGTCGGAGGCAAAAAGGAGATCTTCGACAAGTGTTTCGCGATCATGGATGCGATGGCCGGGTCGGTGGTCTACACCGGCTCCATCGGCGCCGGCAACACCACCAAGCTGGCCAACCAGATCATTGTTGCGCTCAACATCGCGGCAATGTCCGAGGCGCTGGTACTGGCCACCAAGGCAGGAGTCGAGCCGGAACTGGTCTACCAAGCGATCCGCGGCGGTCTTGCCGGCAGCACCGTGCTCGATGCCAAAGCGCCGCTGGTGATGGACAGGAAATTCGATCCGGGGTTCAGGATCGAGCTGCACATCAAGGACCTTGCCAACGTAATGGAAACGGCCCACGAGATCGGGGTGCCGCTGCCGCTGACCGCCGGGGTGATGGAGATCATGCAGGCACTGAAGATCGACGGCAAGCAGGGACTGGACCACGGTGGAATTATCCGCTATTACGAGCAGCTGGCCAAGGTGGAGGTATCACGGTAAGCGGCTGGTCTGCGGCAGCGGGCTGATGGCCGGAAGACAGAATAGCTATAGAAAGAATCACCAACCGGGGGCAGAACCAGCTCTGTCCCCGTAACGCCGTTACCCTGTCCGTTTCACACTCCTCACGCGGGGCCTGTCAGGAGAGCGGGAGGGCGATATGCTCCGGGGCCGGATCCAGGCAAAAGTCCCAGATTCCCGAATTCAGGTATTCCGGCCGGCGAGCAGCCTCCTGGCCAGATCCACCGCCTCACCCGCATCGGAGGCATACCCGTCGGCGCCGATATCCTGGGCAAACCGGTCATTAACCGGAGCGCCGCCGATTATCACCAGCACCTCCGAACGCAGTCCGGCCGCCTCGAGTTCGTCGATGATGTACTTCATCTGTGGCATGGTCGTGGTGAGCAGGGCTGAGAGGGCCAGGATATCCGGTTTTCTGGCGACCGCCTGAGCGATGAATTCCTCCGTTTTGACGTTGATTCCCAGGTCGATGACCTCGAACCCGACCCCTTTGAGCATGGTGCTTACCAGATTTTTACCGATGTCATGGAGATCGCCGCGAACGGTGCCGATCATGACGCTCCCCTTGCCGCCGCTGTCACCCTCGGCCAGGAAGGGTTCCAGGACCGTCAGCGCGTCGTTCATGGCCCGGGCCGACAGCAGGACCTCGGGGATGAAGACGGTCCCGTCCTTGAAGCGGCCGCCGATGATCTCCATCGCTGACAGCATGCCCCGGTTCAGGATGTCCTGCGGGGAACAGCCAGAGTCAAGGGCGTCCCGGACCTGATTCCTGATTGCCCGGTTGTCTCCCTGCAGCACGGTTTCCTTGATAACGGACAGTATCCGGAGTTGCTCGTCAGGCAGTTCGCCAGGGCCGGACATGGCGGCCGGCAGGCCCGGGGAGACCTGTTCAGCGAGTTCATCCGGGCCGCCTGCGCTGCGTGAGGGGAGCTGCTCAGGGTCCACGAATATCACCCCGCCGGCCTGCAGCGGCAGCCTGCCTTCCTTCTCGAGGCGCTCGCCGAGCCTCACCAGCCGGTCGAATACCGCGTCCGGCGGAGTCGTATCGCCGATTCCGGCAATAAATCGACTTCCGGGTGCGACCGCCCTGAACAGGTGGTCCAGATACGACTCGAACTCATCGTTGGTGGCCGATTTCTCCAGCAGCAGCGATTCCGGAATACCGCCCCACATCGTCAGCTTACCGTTTCTGCACCAGCTGTCGTAATATTCATCGATGGCGACCTTGGTCATCGGGGAGGGCGTGACCGCCTCGCAGACGTCTGCGCCGCAGTCGGCCAGCAGATCCATCAGCAGGCGGTTCTCACCGTCGGGGTGGACGAGCATCAGCTTGCCGCGGGCATGGAACAAGTCGGCGGCTTTGTGCCACCACGGCAGGAGGTCCTTCTCCATGTATGCGGGGTAGGTGATCATGCTGTCCACATTGGCGTCCCAATAGACCGCTGTGGCTGGAGAATCGGCCAGGATCGGCAGGATCTGGTCGTAGCAGTGGGCGAGCGCTTCAACCAGTTCCCCCATCTCCAGTTTGTAATCATGGTAGTGCAGAAAAAAGCTGGTTGCATCGACCAGCACCTTCTGAATGAAGTGCATCGGCGAGCCGGCGTTGAGCGCCGGGGTGGATTCGAGGGCCAGGCCGTTGTCGCCGATTTCAGCCTCCCACTTCCTGAAACGGTCATAATCGGCGCGAAAGGTCATGGATCCGAAGATATGGGCCAGCACCCGGTAGTCCTCCGGCCCCTGAATAGCGTGCTTCTGGATCCACGGAGCCGACACGCCCGCGTCCTTCATCTCCTCGGTGTAGCCATGGATCACGCTGACTGAGCCCACCGGTGTGTGATAGGCAACCCGCATCCGGTCAAAGTCGCCGTCTACCTCGATTTCGACATCAGAGGAAAATTCGAATGCGTAGGTGTACTCCTTGAGCTTGACGAGGCCGATTCCGCGATGGATGATGTCCTCGATCCGGTCCGGCTCGAGGAACTCGGGCACGATCTTGTGCAGCGCCCAGCCGTGGGACAGCGCGATCTCGTCGGCAGTGCGATTCCGGTGGTTTTCCGGCAGCGTGCCGCGGCGCCGGTTGGCGTTGTACCAGAGATCGATGCGGGGAACGTAGGGAATGGTGTCGACCATCTCCCCCCGGATTACGTCGAGGATTCGCTCTCGGTGCGTGGTCATGTCCGGCTCTCCTTCATAGTGAAAGGTTAGAAGGTTAATGGTCCGAAGGCCGGATGATCGGCTCCATGGACGGCGGCCGATCATGGAGCCCCTGACCGGTCAGCGCTGCTTCACCGTGGCCACGACCTCTTCGATCAGTCTGGTGATTTCATCGAAGCGACCGGCATTGATCAGCGCTGCGGTCGCCAGCCAGGTGCCGCCGCAGGCGATGATCCGGTCGAATGTCAGATAATCCTTGAGATTGGCGATGGTGATGCCGCCGGTCGGCATGAATCTGACATGGCCGTACGGGCCGGCTATGGCCTTGAGCATGTTCAGTCCTCCGGAGGCCTCGGCGGGGAAGAATTTCAACACCTCCAGGCCGCGTTCCAGTCCCATTTCCACCCCAGTGGGGGAATTCACCCCCGGAAACACGGGGATTCCCCGGTCGATGCAGTAGTCCACGATCCTGGGGTTGAAGCCCGGGGCAACGATGAAGCCGGCCCCGGAGTCGATGGCCTGGTTGACCTGGTCGACCGTCAGCACGGTGCCGGCGCCGACACAGATCTCCGGCAGTTCATAACTGATCGCGGCAATCGCTTCGGCGGCGGCGTCGGTGCGGAAGGTGATCTCGACGATCGGCAGGCCGCCGTCGATCAGGGCCCTGCCCAGCGGCAGCGCATCCCGGGCCTCGTCCAGTTTGACGACCGGCACAACTTTCAAGGCCTGCAGAAGGGTGATGATGGTATCCATGTGTAACTCCGGGTAGTGAAGGGAAGTGCGAGTAAAAACAATCCGCGATCGAGGCCAGGTAACTTCGCCGGAATGCTGTCCGGGCCGAACTAATAACACGTTACCGCTGGCTTGTGAACACCCTTCCGCTGCGATGCAGCCAAAATTCCTGAGATCATCGACGGACGATTCGAGTTATCCAGAGCGTCCTAAGTTCACCCCATTGCATGGTGCTGCGGGGCTCGCTGCGGTGCCTGCTCACGGCGCTCCCGGGATGCTCCCGGCTCCCCGCTGGAACTGTGCCCGAGTGGGGGCAATGAACCTGTGTCGCTCTGTAAAGAACGGTCCGCTCATGAAAGGGGTGCGGCGGCGGAATCATTTGATGCATTCGGGCCGATTCCGGTATACAGTTCCCTCTCCGGTTTCAAAGACTGCAGCAGCGCACCGCTGCTGCCAGGCCCCGTCTCAGACATCACTGAGGATAGCCATGAGCGATAATTCGATACATCGGGTCAGTTCCGCGCTCTACGCGGTTCCGCTGGCAGAAGTGCTGACCGATGCTAAGCACGGTGATCACACCCATTTCGATCTCATCATAGTCACCGTTGAACTTGCAAACGGACAGCGCGGTACGGGCTACACCTATACCGGCGGCCGGGGCGGTCGCGCCATCAAGGCGATGATCGACCATGACCTGGCGCCGCTTCTTCCCGGCCGCGACCCGACCGCAATCGACGAGTTGTTCGAACTGATGGAGTATCACATCCATTATGTCGGCCGGGGCGGCATCGCATCGTTTGCAATCTCGGCGATCGACATCGCCTTGTGGGACATCCGCTGCAGGTCACTGGGCAAACCGCTCTGGGAAGTGGCCGGAGGTCACGCCGCCACGGCCAGGGCCTATTGCGGCGGGATTGATCTCGGATTCAGCCTGGACAAGCTGCTGGCCAGCATCGAGGGCTATCTGGCGCGCGGGTTCAACGGGGTCAAGATCAAGATCGGTCAGCCAAAGCTGGAGCAGGATGTCGAGCGCATCCGTGAGGTGCGAAGGCTGATCGGGCCGGACACGACATTCATGGTCGATGCCAACTACTCGATGGAAGTCGAACAGGCGATCGAGGCTGCCCGGGCATTCAAACCCTACGATATATACTGGTTCGAGGAGCCGACCATTCCCGATGACTACCGCGGCTATGCACGGATTGCCGACGCCACCGCGGTGCCGCTGGCGATGGGCGAGAACCTGCATACGATCTATGAGTTCGGCTATGCGTTCGAGCAGGCCAAGCTCTCCTTCATCCAGCCCGACGCATCCAACTGCGGCGGTATTACCGGCTGGCTGCGGGTGGCCGAGTTGTCCAAGAAGTACGGGATTCCGGTCTGTTCCCACGGCATGCAGGAACTGCACGTGAGCCTGCTGGCTTCACAGTCCCACGGCGGCTGGCTCGAGGTACACAGCTTCCCGATCGACGAATATACCAGGCGGCCGCTGCTCGTCGAGGACTGCCTGGCGGTGGCGCCGCGCACTCCCGGCATCGGTGTCGAGTTCGATTATGCCAGGCTGAAGCCGCATATGATCGATTAGCGCATACCGGCCCCGCATCAGGAACAGCACACCGGTCCGGCACACCCGCTCAATTCGTATTGCACCCCGGCAAAGACGGCACCGAGCAGGCTTGACGATCCTACAATGTGGTATTATTTTAGAAGCCGATCAATGCGATTTTTCGCCGGTTTTTCGGGCATATCTTGCTCCGGGTCCACCCCTGAGAATAATCGTGCGGAGCAACGGCTGCTTGTCAATGATTCCTGGCGGGTAGGCACGGAGAGGTGCCGGAGCGCACCGGGTACCCGCTGTCCCAGAAGGTTCGGTTCGTGACCGGCGGCCTGCCGGGAAGGATTCGTCAAAGACCCGGAGCAACGAAGCAGACAGGATGCGGCAATGAACCAGCAACGCACGGTTGTGGCGCTTAATGGAGATATTGTCGGCTACAGCCGACTTATGGCCGACAGCCATGAATCGACTGCGGCCCTGGTGGAGCTGTTCCAGCGGCTGGTTGCCGACCAGGTCTCCGTCCATCATGGAACGCTGGTCAATTTTGTCGGCGACAATTTCATGGCGGTTTTCGAGGACACCGCGGAAGCGGTACAGGCGGCCTTATCCATTACCTCTGAAATCGAGCGGCGGGACCCGCGTATCGCCTCGGAACCGGTCAGGTTCAGAATGGGACTGGACGCGGGGTCGGTGAGTGTCTCGGGTACTCAGTTCTATGGGGACGTGCTCAACGTCGCCGCTCGTATCCAGGCCATCGCAAAGCCAGGCGGAATAAGCGTATCAGGCAGGGTTTATCGAATTCTCGACGAACCCTCCTTGAGATTCAGGGCCATTGGCAAACAGCGACTGAAAAACATCCCGGAAACGGTCGAGGTCTATGAGTTTGCCGATCTCCCCATAACCGGTAATGCCGGGACCGAACGGACCCCGCTGCACCTCGAATCCCCGACGGTTGCAGTACTGCCGATACATGTGAAACACTCGAGTGAGCAGGTGGTAGATGCGGCGGAGATGCTGAGGCGCGAACTCCTCCATCGACTGGCGACGATTCCCGGTTTGAA
>Ga0316576_10002684_pt1 | contig 10172 bp, 8 predicted proteins | sample S0NA_FD_203075 | JGI IMG/M metagenome (GOLD analysis project Ga0316576, IMG submission 203075) | Rhizosphere microbial communities from salt marsh grasses in Alabama, United States - S0-2_050615r3r5 | ecosystem: Host-associated > Plants > Roots > Rhizosphere | place: USA: Alabama | collected... | reverse complement strand
ACCGACAGCTCGTGCATGGGCGTCAGGCGGCCTTCGAGCGCTCGATGATGGGCCTACTCTGCCACGCCAGCAGCGCGGTCGCCAGGGCGAGCACCGGCACCAGCCACTGCATGATCTCGGCGGCGAGCCCGATCCAGGCGCCGGACCAGCGCAGGAAGCCCGCCGCCGCGAGCAGCAGATCGGCGGCCAGCGCGACCCCGAGCCAGGGCAGCACACGCGCCGCGAGCGCGGGCCGACGCGGCGCCCGGCGCAGCGCGCGAGCCGCGATCAGCGCCGCCAAGGCCAGCGCCAGCAGACCCGCCGCCAGCGTGCCGACGCCGAGGCGGATGCCGAGCACCGACAGCCCAGGGCCCACCAGGCTCAGCGCCGCGAGTCCAACGAAGAAGACCCGTCCCTCGCCCCCGCTGCCGGCTAGCGCCGCGGCGCGGTGCACCGCGAAGCCGAGCAGCGGCAGGCCGAGCACCGCGCTGCCGGCCAGCAGCAGGGTCAGCGACGAGGCAGGCGCCAGCGTGCCTCGCCAGAGAAGACCCGCGAGCGCCAGCGCCGCGATGGCCCCGGTCCAGGCGTGCAGGCGCCAGGGCGGATCGAGCAGCACGGACAGCAGCCCGGCAGCACCCTGCTTGCGGCGACCGGCGGGGATGGCGAGCGACATGGCGTCCCTCCCCGCCGCTCAGGGCAGCCGCGACTCGGCCGCGAACAGCTCCTCGACGCTCTCGCGGCGGCGGACCAGATGGGCCTCGCCCCCGTCCACCATCACCTCGGCGGCCCGCGGCCGGCTGTTGTAGTTGGAGCTCATCGTGAAGCCGTAGGCGCCGCTTGAGCGCACCGCGAGCAGATCGCCCTCGGCCAGCGCCAGCGACCGCGCCTTGGCCAGGAAGTCACCGGTCTCGCAGACCGGGCCAACGATGTCCCAGGTGGCGCTCTCCCGCGGGTCGCCCGGCACCGGCACGTCCTCCACCGGCACCACCTGCTGCACCGCCTGGTACAACGCCGGGCGCAGCAGGTCGTTCATCGCCGCGTCGACGATCGCAAAACGGTGCGTATCGGTGGGCTTCAGGTATTCCACCCGCGTCAGCAGCACGCCGGCGTTGCCCGCGATGGCGCGGCCGGGCTCGAGCACGATCTCGTAGGCGTCCTGGCGCTCGCCGAGCCGCTGCGCGAGACGCGCACGCACGGCCTCGGCGTAGGCGCGGGGCTCCGGCGGGCGCTCGTCGGTGTAGCGGATGCCGAGCCCGCCGCCGAGGTCGAGGTGCCCGATCTCGATGCCCTGCGCGTGCAGCCGCTCCGCGAGCGCGAGCACCCGATCCAGCGCATCGAGGAACGGCGCCAGGTCGGTCAGCTGCGAGCCGATGTGGCAGTCGATGCCGGTGACACGCAGGTGCGGCATCGCCGCCGCGCGCCGGTAGACGGCCTCGGCGGCGTGGATGTCGATGCCGAACTTGTTCTCCCGCAGGCCCGTGGAGATGTATGGATGCGAGCGGGCGTCCACGTCCGGGTTGACCCGCAGCGACACCGGCGCGACGGCGCCGATGGACGCGGCGACGGCGTCGATGCGCTCGAGCTCGGGCTCCGACTCGACGTTGAAGCAGCGGATACCGGCCGTCAGGGCTTGGCGGATCTCGTCCGCGCGCTTGCCGACACCGGAGAAGATGACCTTGGCCGGCTCGCCGCCGGCGGCGAGCACCCGCTCCAGCTCGCCGGCAGAGACGATGTCGAAGCCGGAGCCGAGCCGGGCGAGCACGTCGAGCACCGCGACGTTGGAGTTGGCCTTGACCGCGAAGCAGATCAGGCGTCGGTGCCCGGCGAAGGCGCGGTCGAAGGCGTGCCAGTGGCGCTCCAGCGTGGCGCGGCTGTACACATAGCAGGGCGTGCCGAAGCGCGCGGCGATGTCCGACAGCGGCACGTCCTCGGCGAACAGGCGGCCGTCGCGATACAGGAAATGGTCCAACTGCGGCTCCTTCGGGCTCGGTCAGAGCCCCTCGCCGCTCGGGGAGACGGGGCTCGGCGTCACATCGGGCACGTCGTCCTCGGCCTCGAGCGCCTCGCCGCCCGGGTCGGGCTCAAGCGGCTGCGTGGCCGCGGCGGGTGCCTGCCGCTCGGTCGCCGGCCGCGGCTGCTCGGTGGCCTTGTCCTTCTCAGGCAGGTACAGGTCTCCCTTCTGGCCGCAGGCGGCGATGATCTGGCCGCCGGCGAGCACCGCGACGACAGCGAGGAGCAGGTAGCGGGCCCAGCAAATCATGATTGGCGAATGGTCGGGACGGCGCGGTTATCGGGGTAAGCGGCCAGTATAGCGACGCCGGCCCGTGACCGCTCGGGGCGGATACTCCTTTTCCGCATCAATTCGCCACGGCCTGGAACTTGAGCTGGGTGGTGCCGTCCGCGTCGGTCAGGGTCAGCTCGTCGCCGCTGATGCGCCACGCGGCGGCGCGCTCCAGCGCGGCGAAATAGGCGGCCTCCTGCGCGTCGACCCCATCCTGCGGACAGGCCATGCGGGTCGCGGCGATGGGCCCGACGACGCGAAAGGCGCTGCCATCCTGCTCGAAGCGCCCCCGGTAGCTGTTGCAGGCCTTGCCGGCGAACTGCCCGTCGGCGCGCAGCCGCAGCATGACCGCGGCGTCCTCCAGCGCCGAGACGACGGCCTGCTTGCCGTTGTTGTACCAGGTCATGCGCCAGGAGGTGCCGGTCAGGGGCGCGGCCTGAAGCTCGGCCAGCGAGAGCAGGGTGTTGCCGTCGGCGTCGAGGATCTCCAACTCGCCGTCCGCGATGCGATAACCGGCCGCGTCGGAGAAGGCCGCGACCACCGCCTGCTCCTGATCCATCAGCGCCGGCGGGCAGGCCATCATGGTCGACGCCGTGTGCGGCTCGAAGCGCAGCGTCGAGACGTCGACGTGGTAGGCACCCATCAGCCGGTTGCAGCCGGCGCTGCCCGACAGGCGCCCGGCGTCGAATCGCAGCACGCCGCCGTGCGCTCCGTCCTTCGCGTCGCGCATGCCGTCGCCGGTGCGGTATTGCACCAGCTGCCAGTCGACGCCTTCCAGCGCGGGCGGCGCCGGCGCGGCGAGCACGGCCTGCACGGCCAAAGTGAGACAAGCGCCGAGGAGTGGATGCAGGTGCCGGTTCTTGAGCATAACGGAGGTCCCTGTATCGGGTTGGACGTTCAGGAGAGCGAGGAACGATCAGCGGCCGGTGCCCGTACCCCCCGCCGCCGGGGCGCCGGGTACCGCTTCCGGCAGCCTTGAGCGCGGCGACGAGCCGATCCTGCAGCGACTTGGCCCAGGCCGGTTGCGGCAGATTCCAGCCGATGACGATACCGACGACGATCCAGAACAGAATCGCCCACATGGCGGTCTCCCGGGATGACGATTGGCGATGCCCCGATTATGGCCCAAGCCGAGGGCTTGTCGGGTACCGATGCGATGACGCCGCGGCCGTGAGACCTCGGTGCCGGGATGTCACCGGGATGGTGCCGAGATAGCGCCGGTATGGCGCCGGTATGGCAATGGGCCGGGACCGAGTCGGGGCCCGGCCCGTGCGCCGCGGGCGGGCAGACCTCAGGGGAGGATCTTGATCGGCGTGCCCACGGGCACCAGGCGCCAGATCTCGTCCATCTCCTCGTTGGTGACGGCGATGCAGCCGTTGGTCCAGTCGCGCCCGTCGTACTCGCGCGCCACCGCCGGCGACGTGAGCCAGTTGGGCCGGCCGTGGATCATGACCCAGCCCCCCGGCTGCACCCCGAGGGCGCGGGCGAAGGCCCGGTCTCGGGCGTTCGGGTACGAGATGCGGATGGACTTGTAATAGCCGCTGTTCGGGTTGCGCAGGTCGATGAAGTACTCGCCCTCTGGCGTGCGCTCGTCACCCTCCTCCATCTTGTGGCCCTGGGGCTGATCGCCGAGGGCGATCCGATAGCTGCGGTAGACGGCGCCATCCTTGATCAGATCCATACGCCGATCGCCCTTGCGCACGACGACGCTGTCCACCCTGCTGACGGCCTCCGACGTGGGCTTGGATGCGCAGCCGCCCGTGAGCGCGAGCGCGATTCCCAGCAGCAGCGCCAGCGGCAGCAGGCGCGGCAGCAGGCCGTCACGGCCCCGCGGTCTGGCGAGGGACGGGAGGCTCGGGCGGGACGGCGCTGCGGCGCGGGGATGCATGGAGTGCGGAAGGCTCATCGGCTGCAACAGATCGACCTGGTACGTTGGTTCACTCTCACCAGTATTCTAGGCCAATCGAGCGCCTTGAGCATCCAGTTGAACTAGGCGTTAGTGCTGAATTATTCGAAGGTTATACGCTGATCTTCAGAACTTACCGAAGATCAGCCGGGGATTTCCCGCAGACGCCGGCACGGACCGCGGGCGCGCACGGACCGCGGACCGGCGCGGCGGCGAGCGCCGGCCTCGGGCTCGCGTCCCAAGCGGGCGAGACCGCGAGAGCTTGGCCCTCAGGCCGGCCGGGGTCCTTCCGACGCGGAGTGCCTTCCCGGTCTCACGGGTGTCATGCGGGGGCGGCCTCGCCGGGCGCGGCGGTGACCAGCAGCTTGGCGACGGCACGGTCGGTGAGCGGGTCGCGGCTCAGCACGCGGGCGTTGCCATTGCGCAGCAGCTTCGCGACGCGATCGGTCGTCAAGATCTCGGCATTGCGGCCCTGCCGGTCGGCGAACAGGATCAGGCCGCTGAGCCGGCTCATCCAGCTCGCGCGCAGCGTGACGTCGGACGCCCCGATGCCGCTGAACTCGACCCAGTCGCCCAGCTCGATGCGGCGCGCCGCCTCCAGGAACTCGTCCGCCGCCCGCTCGCGGTCGTCCATCGGCGCCGCGTGATCGGTCCTCGCCTCGCCCGCCGCTTCAGCGGCCGACGGCGCCGGCGCCTGTTGCGGCGCCTCGCCCGCGGACGGCTGCGCGGCGGAGACACCGGTGCCGGCGGCGCCCTGCGCGCCAGCAAGGCCCTCGGCCAGGGCCGAACCGGGCTCGAGCTCGGCGCCGGGCTGCCCGGCCCCAGTCTGCGCCGGCCCGCCCGCAGCTCCCCTGCCCGCGGCCCCGTGCTGCATGGGCCGCGTGGCAGTCGTGTCCTGCGCGCCGGCGGCTTCGGGCACTTTCGGCTTGATGGCCTCCATGTGGAGCTTCATCAGCTGTTGCAGGAACGGGTCCCAGGCGTCTTCGCGCCCGATCAGCGCCATGCCCTCGGGCAGCCGGTGCAGCAGGGTGGGCAGCATGGCCATGAGCCGGTTCCGCTGAGCCGGATCGGTCTTCGGCTGTATGCTCCAGATCAGGTCGTCCAGGGCCTCCAGGGCCTGCTGCCAGATCTCTCCCTTGTCGCCCTGCTTGATGTAGATGCGGGTCAGCAGCTCACGCCAGACGTGATCGATGAAGCCCTTCACCGGCTCCGGCAGCGGCTGGCCGTCGACACGCCGCGCGATCTGGTCCCTGACCAGGGTCTCCGCGACGGTCTTGCGGTCGCGCTGCTCCAGGCGCCGGACCAGGTCGCTGACGTTCTCCCGCGCGCGCTGGTCCGCCTGCTTGAGCATCTTCTCCAGCTTCTCGATCTGCGCCGTGAAGACGCCGGTGTCGTTCTCGAAGCCCTCCAGAACGCTATTGACCGCGCCACGGACTGCCGACAGCAGCTCCGCCTCCCCGTCGGCACTCCAGCCGCGCACGGCGTTGGCGATCAGGTCCATCAGCCGCCGCGCGGGATGGCGCGGGTCCGAGAAGAAGCCCTTGTTCATCAGGGCGACCTTCAGGACCGGGACCTGCAGGCGGCCAAGCTCGGCGCGCAGCGCGTCCGGCACGTCCGAGTCGGTGAAGATGCAGTCGAACAGCATCGCGATCAGCTCGATGGTCATCGCGTCGTTGGGCTGCAGCCAGCGCAGCAGCGGGGAGGATGCGAGACTGCGCAGCATCGCGCTGCTGGTGGGATCGAACTCGTCGAGCGCCACGCCCAGCTTGGCCGCGGCCTGTCCGCTGCCGCGCTGAAGGCCGGTGAGACCGTCCAAGAACTGACCGAGCACCATCGGACCCATCTCTCCGCCGGCAGCCCGCAGCGGATCGGAGCCAGCCGCCGGCCCGCCGCCGCCCGCCACGGCCGGGGAGATCGGGGGGATGGGCGGGAAACCGCCCGCACCGGAGCTGCCGCCGAGGCCGGCGCCGCCATAGCCGCCGCCGCCACGAGCTGGGCGGCCCCCGCGACCATGGCTCATCAGGCCGCTGGTCAGCTGTACGAAGACGTCGCCGATATCGCCGTCGAGGTCCCCGCCCCGCTGGCGGCGCGCCAGCTCGTGCTCGCGCTCCTCGATCTCAACCGGCAGCTTCTCCAGCACCCCCTCCTGCACGAGGAATTCGTTCAGCCCCCGGTAGATCTTCAGCAGCTCGTCGGCGGTGTAGTGCTCGAAGGTCTCCAGCAGGATCAGCGACAGCTGCTCGCCGGCCCAGTTGGCCTCCGCGGCCTTGACGAACGCGGTGAACAGGCGCTTGATCGTGAACGGGTTGCTGTCCGACTCCATGCGCTTGATGTCCAGCAGCACCGCGACCCGGCGGTCGAGCGCGGTGAGCTGCTGGGAGCAGGCGTAGGTGGCCTTCGCCGACAGCCGGCCGATGGCCAGGTCGCGCTCGAATTCGCTCGAATCCACCAGCGACAGCTCGCCGGCGCTGTCCCAGGCGTCCACGCCCTTGCCGCTTAGACGCGCAATCGCCTGATCGCACTCGGAATTGTACAGGTCGCGAAAGCGGCGCAGCAGGCCCATGCCCCCATTGGTCAGCAGCGCATAGCCGGAGTTGTACAGGTCCTGGCGCGCCGGCTCGGTGGCCCTGGCCGCCAGCTGGGTCATGTCCTGTCGGGCCTGTTTGAGGTTCTGGGCGTAGGCGCCCGCGACGCCGTCGGCGAGGCGGTCGCGCAGCTCGTTCAACAGCTCCAGTGCACGCGCGGGAGCGATGTCCTGGCGTCCGGCGTGCCCGGTGTTGGAATTCTGGTGCAGGTCCGTGGATTGCGGCATGGGTCCCCTCGCGATAGGCACACGAAGTCGAAGGGCACCTGCGCAGACGGATGCCCGAACCCTAGCCGGGAAATCGATCTGGCCCATCGAATGCCGGCGCTGTGCGAGTCGCCGGCTGGGGCCCGTGGCGGTGCGGTCCGCTCTGGATAGGACGATTTCCTGAGGATAATGGTAGTCAATCGGTAACAGTCTGTGCGTGACGCTCCTCGCAGTTCGTCTGCAACTGCGACCGCTCGGAATGCCTCGGCGCCCCTTCGGCCGGGGAGAGTCTCCGATACGTGCTGCCCGGAGGCTGTGTTAGCATTCTCCGCCCTTCCATCGGGGAAAAGCGACCATGCTTCGATTCATCGCCGCCGCCGCGATCCTGCTGGTGGTGCTCGCATTCATCGCGGCGGCGGTCGGACCCTTGCTCATCGACCCGACACCGGCCCCGGGCGAAACCTCCACCGACGCGCTCGCTCGGCCCGACAGCCGGTTCGTGACCATCCCATCCTTCGCGGGGTCATCCAGCACCCCTGAGCTGAAGCTGCACTACCTGGAGCGTCCCGCCACGGCCAGGGAGCCGCCGGCCGGGGCGACCCCGACTGCTGCTCCGGATGCTGCCGGCGGGCCCCCCACGTTCATTCTGCTGCACGGCTTCACGTTCAACGCCTATACCTGGACGGCGATGATGGACAGCCTCGCCCGCTACGGCCGGGTGCTGGCCTACGATCAAGTGCCTTACGGGCTCAGCGCCAAGCCGCTGCCCGCCCCCGACGACGCCGGCAGCCCCTACTCCAAGGCCGCCGCCGTGGAGCAGCTGTTCGCCTTCATGGATGCAACGGGGGTGCAGCGCGCCGTGCTGGTCGGCAACTCGTCCGGCGGCACGCTCGCGCTGGAGGCCGCGCTGAAGCACCCAGAGCGCGTGCAGGCGCTGATCCTGCTCGCGCCCTGGGTGCATTCGAAGCGGCCGATCTTCCCGGACTGGCTCGCCGGCCTGCCGCAGATGCACCGGCTGTCGCTGCTGCTGGCGCGCTACCTGGGCGGCAAGAGCCCGCTGCTGGATCACTCCTACGCGGACCCGAGTCGCATTGACGCCGAGCGCCGCGCGCTGACCGGCATCCACCGCGGCGTAGCCAACTGGGATGCAGCCTGGGCGGCCTTGCTGAACCGCTCGCTGACCGACCCCGTCGAGATCAGCGCCCATCTCGGCGAGGTGCGCCAGCCCGCGCTGGTCGTCACCGGCATGCAGGACAAGGTGGTGCCCGCCGCCGACAGCGAGGCCACCGCCAGGGCGCTGCCGGACGCCACGCTCAGCGAGCTGCCGGCCTGCGGCCATCTGCCCCAGGAGGAATGCCCGGCGATGGTCATGGACGTGGTCGGCCGCTGGCTGGTGCTGGAGGGACTGGCGGAGGCCGAGCCGGCCGCGGGGGGCACGTCCTGAAACACGGCTGTTCGGCCGCCGCCGCCCGTGGCATGGTGTCGCCGAGCCGCGCGTAGGAGCGCCGCCCCCGGCGCGACCGGGGACGGCCCCAACGTCTTCGTCCAGGTCGCGGCGGGGCGCCGCTGCCACATCGGCCAACGACCACCGCCATGTCCACCGACCGCACCACCGCAGCCAGCGACACGCCCCCGCATCCGCCGCCCGGCCTGTGCCTGGTGTTCGGCGCCAGCGGCTACATCGGCAGCCACCTGGTGCCGCGGCTCCTCGACGAGGGCATCCCGGTGCGCGCCAGCAGTCGCCACCGCGCCGTGCTCGCGGCCCGCGACTGGCCCGGCGCCGAGCTGGTGGAGGCGGACGCGCTGGAGCCGGCCAGCCTCGACGCGGCCCTGGCCGGTGTCGAGATCGCCTATTACCTGGTCCATTCGATGGCCGCCGGCAGGGACTTCGGCCGGCTCGACCTCGCCGCCGCGGCCAACTTCGCCGCCGCCGCCGAGCGCGCCGGCGTCCGGCGCATCGTCTACCTGGGCGGCCTGGTGCCCGACGGCGCCGACAGCGAGCACATCGTCTCGCGACGCGACACCGGCGACGTACTGCGCCGCGGCCGGGTGCCGGTGACGGAGCTGCGCGCCGGCATCATCGTCGGGCCGGGCTCGGCGGCCTTCGAGGTCATGCGCGACCTGGTCTACCACCTGCCGGTGATGATCACGCCGCGCTGGGTGCATGCGAAATCGCCGCCGCTCGCGCTGGACAACCTGCTGATGTACCTGGTGCGGCTGCCGCAGATCTCCGCCGCCGAGGGCCGCGTCTTCGACGCCGGCGGCCCGCAGACCCTGACCTACGCCGAGATGATGCGTATCCTCGCCGAGGCCGGCGGCCGGCGGCCGCCGCTGATCGTCCCGGTGCCGGTGCTGTCGCCGAAGCTGTCATCCTATTGGCTGCGGCTGATCACCGCGGTGCCCACCAACATCGCCCGCGCCCTGATCGAGGGCCTGAAGCACGACTTCTCCGCCGACGACGCGGAGCTGCGCCGTCTGGTCCCGCAACAGCTGCTCGGCTTCCGCGAGGCGGTGGAGGCCGTGTTCGCCGCCGAGCACGCCAGCGCGCCCATGATCGCGCGCTGGGTCGAAGGAGCCTTTGCCGTGCGCAACCGACGCATCGATTACGCCTACTACGCCAAGCGCGCCGGCGCCAGCGCCGAAACGCGCGCATCGCCCGCCGCCGTCTGGCAGGTGGTCTCCGCCATCGGCGGCGACAACGGCTACTACTATATGAACGGCCTGTGGCACCTGCGCGAGCTGATGGACTGGGTCGCCGGCGGCCCGGGCCGCCAGCACGGCCGGCGCCACCCGACGGAGCTCCGCGTCGGCGATCGCGTGGACTCCTGGAAGGTGCTCGGACTCGAGCCCGGGCGGCGCCTGAGCCTCGCCTTCGGCATGAAGGCACCGGGTGCCGGGCTGCTGGAATTCGAGCTGACCCCGCTGGACAACGGCGGCACGCGCCTGACCCTCACCGCCTACTGGCACCCCGCCGGCGTCTGGGGGCTCCTCTACTGGTACGCCTTCGAGCCCGCGCACAAATTCATCTTCATCGGCACCGCACGCGAGATCTGCCGGCGCGCCGAGCAGGAGCCGCCCCCGTAGGAGCGGCGCCCCCGTCGCGACAGGCGCCGTGCTCAGGCGGCCCGCGGTCGCGCCGGGGGCGGCGCTCCTACACCTGCGGCCTGTCGGCGCGGCGCCCTCGCCGCGACAGGCGCCGTGCTCAGGCGGCCCGC
>Ga0316576_10002683_pt1 | contig 10172 bp, 6 predicted proteins | sample S0NA_FD_203075 | JGI IMG/M metagenome (GOLD analysis project Ga0316576, IMG submission 203075) | Rhizosphere microbial communities from salt marsh grasses in Alabama, United States - S0-2_050615r3r5 | ecosystem: Host-associated > Plants > Roots > Rhizosphere | place: USA: Alabama | collected... | reverse complement strand
TTCCCCGGCAGCATCGTCTAATGTGCCACCTAAATACTGATAACGGCCGTGATCAAGAACCAGGTACAGGTCTGTATGCCCACCGCTGACGACTAGGGTGATAACGGGGAATTCGATCTCATCTGCCTTGTCTGTCAGCCAGAGTGAACTAATATGACCCTCGATGTGGTTAATGCCCAATAACGGTTTGTTTCGGGCTAAGGCTAACCCTTTAGCCATATTGACACCGACCAAGAGCGAACCGACCAAGCCGGGGCCGCGGGTAACTGCGATACAATTTAAGTCATCAAACCCTATAAATGCTTCACGCATTGCTTGGTCGACTACTGGATAGATCATTTCAACATGCTTTCGCGAAGCAACTTCAGGAAATATGCCGCCATATTGAGCGTGTAAATCTGTTTGACTGGCTATAACATTGCTTAGAATAGTCCTTCCATTATCGACCACAGCCGCGGCCGTTTCATCACAGGAGGTTTCGATTGCCAGTATTCGACTTGCTGTCATAAGGTCATTACCTATTTTTCGAGAATTGTTCTATCAAGATTTTTAATAATGCCTGCTTTTGATACGGTAGAATTGTTCGGGGATCGAGTAGGACATGGTCCTCTTGAATTCGCCCGATAACAGGATATTCGGCTTCTCTCAATTGGGCTGCCAGATTATCCGCATTAGAACTATATATGGCTACCAGTTTAGTTGGAAGACTGCTTCCCGGCAAACTACCCCCACCAACGCGGGATTGGCCATCCAGGACCCTGGCGGATATACCCGAATCTTGGAGCTGGCTTACCAATAATTCTGCCTCGGCTTCGATATTTTCTACATCGCGCGTGATCATAAACCAAACCGGAATCGCTTCCAGTGCTTCATCGCGCAGATAGTGTAGAAGGGTGGCGGACAGACCAGCCAGGCATGTCTTATCCGCACGGATAGCCCTGGCTAGGGGGTGCTGCATTAATATACGAATCAAATCTTTTCGCCCGCATAAAATTCCTGCTTGCGGACCACCCAATAATTTATCTCCGCTAAAGGTAACTATATCTGCCCCCGCTTGTAAGCCTTCAAGAACTGTTGGTTCGTGTTCGAGACCGAATGATGTAACATCAAATAATGCACCGCTTCCCTGGTCGAAAAGCAGGGGAATTCCGTGTTGATGGGCGAGTTCAGCCAATTCATCTAATGAGGGCTCACTCGTGAACCCAATGATTTTGTAATTTGAATGGTGTGCAACGAGGATTGCTGCGGTGTCGGGTGTGATTGCCTTCTCATAGTCTTGCAAGTGCGTGCGGTTTGTAGTTCCGACCTCAACTAAACGCGCTCCTGATTGAACCATAACATCGGGCACGCGAAAACCACCTCCAATCTCTACAAGCTGACCCCGGCTGATAATAACTTCTCTCTCGCGACAAAGTCCGCTTAACATCAGAAGAACAGCCGCCGCATTATTATTGACCACCATGGCATCTTCTGTACCAGTGATACTTTTCAGTAGTTTGGCTGCATGTAAAGATCGAGACCCCCGTTTGCCTGAATCGATATCATATTCCAGGTTTGAATAGCCTTTGGAGATATCATGAATTGAGGATAGAGCAGCCTGACTTAGCGGTGCTCGGCCTAAATTTGTGTGCACAATCACGCCCGTGGCATTGATAACCGGGAACAAGGTAGGCGCAAGAAATTGTTCCAACCAAGCCTTGGCTAATGCGACTATTTCTGTTGTTTGATGAGCATGATCCAGTTCCCCGTTTTGAATTTCCTGGCGTACATCTTCCAGAACCTTGCGCAACGCTTCAAGGGTTAAAGTACGGCCGAATTCTTTTTGTAGCCAGGTAGATTCGGGGGAGTTTAATAAGGAATCAACACTGGGCAATTGGCGTAATAATGGTTGCCGGTTATTCGTTTGCACGTTTTTCTTAAATGCTCACTCGGGATGTGCGTGTTCGAATCTGAACAATGAATTCGAACAATATAAGGACGGCTGCAACGAGAAGGGCGATCGCAATACCAAACATGCGGTTCATCTGTAAATACAAACAAAATGATACCCAGAAGCCAACCCACATTGATTGGCGCAAAACGACGAGGAAATGAGGTTTTTGGTCGCTGAATCGTCCGTTTAAAAAGTAAACGATCGGCAAAGCAATTCCCGTCGCCACCGCCACAACAGCACAGAGAAAGGCAAAAACGATGTCGACATTGACCGATTCCATTAATGCTGCCGGATCGACCTGATCCAACGCGGTTGCTCGAACCAGATCCAGCCGAGCCACGTCAAAAGGCCACCAATTATCGACGGCGTGATTCATAGCCAACAGGCCTAGAACCATTAAGCTAAGCCCCAAAATTAAATATGGGAGGATACCGAGGCGTTTTAGTGTTGCTTTCATAAGATGCATTATACTCGATTTTCTGTCAAGTTGACCGTAGATTTTCAAAAATTTGCAAAAGCACCTTACCATAAGCATCCGCGGCGGAGGATGCTGTAAATTGTTTCGATTCGCCCTCCCATGAGATTGAGCAAGCGTAGTGATTTTCTTTGAAGGTGAGGCACAATTCACTGTTCGCAAAATGAGAAAGAATCGCTTCTCTTAACTGCTCCTCACGGGGCATCCATACGACTTCCGAGGTTAGAATGTAATCGAGAGCCCACTCGGCCGTTCCATGAAATGTTACGACCGGCCAACCACGGAAAATGTCTAATTGGGCTTGAATGTCCGAGAGTACAAACAGGCGATCATCCATATCACGGTCAGGAATGGCGAAAAAATCATTTGTTGTAGCTTGCCAGACCAGACCGGCGGCTTTGAGTTTTCTGGCCAGTTCTAGTGATATCATTGGCTAAAGCCAGGTATCTTGAGAAAAGATTTCTGATGCAGAAGTTACATACCTGGCCTATTTTACTCCTTTGCAACGGTATGGCGCTGCTTCTTAGGCAACTGCATAGGTAATTCATGGCGGCGTATACCATCAAACTGATAGAGGGCATTGGCTACCGCACCGGCAGTCGGGACAAGTCCGATTTCCCCAACTCCTTTTGCTCCATATGGTCCATAAGGATCGGGAACTTCCACACCAATAATCTCCAGTTCAGGCATTTCTTTGGCGCGCAATATGCCGCACTTCCGCAGTCGTGTTGATAGGAGCCGCCCATCTTCCATTGGGAGTTCTTCGCTGATCGCGTATCCTAAGCCCATGTGTAAAGAACCTTCCAGCTGCCCCTCAAAAAGCATTGGATTGAAAACTTTGCCGGCATCATGGGCGGCGACGATTTTCACGATTTGCCCGTCCTCATCAAGCGTGACCAGTTGCGTAGCGTAGCTGTAGGAGTAGTGGGTATAAACTTTCTCGACCATTGCACCAGGTTTGGTCGTCCAATCAACAACCCATTTTCCTTCATATGTCCGCCCTACAAGATCGGCCAGCTGGGATGTTTTTAGGTCTTTTTTAAGGTCGCGACAGGCATCTATGAGAGCATTTCCGACAAGTGATGTTGCCCGGGAAGCAGTTGTCATGCCTGCGACCTGATCAGCGATTGTATCAATCCTTACTTCCATGAGAGACGGATCTAAACCAGTTTCCTCGCAGACAACTTGAGTGGCAATGGTATTGACTCCCTGGCCCATCTCAGTCCATCCGTGGTCGATTAGAATTCTATCCGGAGCGACGATCGATATGCGGGCTGATGATTCATCCGGCATTCCGTTTCCAATGCCCGTGTTCTTTAGGCCACAGGCCAGGCCGGCATATTTCGCCTTGTAGAATTCATCCTTGACAGCTAACAGAGTTTCGCGTACGCCGGCGCCACCTTCGATTACCTGCCCAGTGGCAGTCATGTCCCCATCAACCAGAGCATTATCATAACGGAACTGCCAACGATCAAAGTCACCTTGCTCGCATAGATCGTCAATGAGGCTTTCCAGGCCGAATATCGCCTGATTAACACCAAACCCACGCATGGCTCCGCAGGGTATATTGTTTGTATAAACGGCCGTTGCTTCGACATCTGTGACCGGAAAATGATAAGCGCCGGTAGCGTGCCCGGCTGAGCGCTCCAGAACCTTCATGCCCACGGAAGAATAAGCGCCGGTGTCACCAACAAACTTGACTTTAACGTATGATAATTTGCCTTCTCCATCACAACCAATTTCGTAATCCATCCAAATTGGGTGCCTTTTAGGATGCATCATGATCGATTCGTCGCGAGTGAGGCGAACCTTTACCGGGACTCCAAGCAAGTAGGACATCACGCAGGCATGTCCCTGTACCGTTAGATCTTCTTTGCCACCGAACCCACCACCATTAGGAACTAGTGTGACGCGCACATTTTTAACTGGAATATTTAGTAAATCTGCGATCTGATCGCGATCATCATAAATACCCTGGCTTTGGGTTAGAAGCGTAATGCCATTTTCCTGGGGATAGGCGATCGCAACCTCCGGTTCCATATACCCATGTTCGATGCGTTGTGTTTGAAAGATCCCTTTAGCAATATAGGGTGAATTTTCTCGGGCATCGAAAACATCGCCACGAGAGGTAACGGTTTTTGACAAGATATTCCCGCCCTCATGGATTTCTGGGGCATCGTCAGCCATTGCTGTGAATACATCAGTGAGCGGTTCCAATTCATCGTATTCTATTTCGATCAGGGCAGCTGCCTGGCGAGCAATATCCTCCGTTTCAGCTACGACCCCGGCTAGAACGTCACCGATATAGCGTGTTGTCTCTCCAACAGCGATCATGATAGGCCAGTCGCGTTTGATTGAACCTTGATTGCGCTCGCCTGGTACATCATCTGCGGTTAAGATGCGCAGGACACCTGGTAGTTTTTTAGCTTTTTCGGTATCGATGCTGAGCACTTTAGCTCGCGGAAAATCGCTGAATCTTAGCGCGCCATATTTCATGCCCTTCAGTCGAATGTCATCAACGTATTCATGCTGCCCAAGAACAAGATCCCGGGCATGATATTTGGGTAATCTTGTCCCTATCCGACCGCCGCCATTTGGCGGTGGAATTTCTTCTTCGTTTCGAATCGCTTCGGCGGCATCCATTACGGCATCTATGATTTTCTTATAGCCGGTGCAGCGACAGAGGTTTGGAGTGAGTGCTTTCTCGATTTCGGCGCGGGATGGATTCGGATTCTTGTTGATGAGGGCGTTGGACTGCATGACGATTCCGGGAATGCAGAAACCACATTGAACGCCTCCTCGGGCGACGAAGGTATTGGCGAAAACATCCTGGCGATAACTCCCGAGACCCTCTATCGTTGTGACTTTCCCATCATTCGCCTTTTGCATAGGGGTGACGCATGAAAGAACAGCCTTACCGTTCAAATCGACGACGCAGGCGCCGCAAGCAGCCTGGGGGGCGCAGCCATTCTTAGGAGATAAAATACCTGCTTCTTCGCGTAAAAAAGTCAAGAGAGGGAGATCCGGATCACCTTCGTATTCTACGGTATTACCATTAAGCCAAAACTTCATAACTTCCTCCGTTGTTCTGTCGGTATGTCTAATAATTAAATTGTAGGTATAAATCGGCCGTTGCTGACAAATCGCAAAAGAATTTTTTGGTAGGTGCGGATATTCTTTGTCAGCCTGACTTGTTCCCAATGTCAAAGCGGCTCAAACGGCAAAACGTCTCATGATTTGACTCGCTAAGAAAGGTCCGAACCGTCGTCGACATGAATTAATCTTACCACACCAGTATTTAAACTGTTAAAAAGTGGGAGTGATATCTTCAAAATTAGTGACATTTGTCTCTTGCCCAAATGACTATCTCATTGTAATGTAGTCAGCGCATAAGGAGAATTACCGCGGCCTAAGCGGTTATTTGACCTTATCCTTTGGATAAGGTGTTTACAATCTTCTTCTCTTAAATTGTGTTGAGAAGCTTTTGGCGACATTCAGGAATGATAAACCCGGTTTATCATTCAGAGGGTAGAGGCTTGAAATGACAGGAGAGGAGCCCCGTGGATAAGGAAAAATCGAGGTCCGAAAGGGTCGATAAGATCGTTATATCGCTCATGCCGATCCTAGCAGTTTTGCTGGCTTTTGTCGTTGGCGGTGTGATTCTTTGGTTTCAAGGAGTAAATCCTTTTGTAGCCTATAAGGAGATGATTGTTGGTGCATTTGGCAGCAAGAATGGTCTGGCGGACACATTTGTTAAAGCAACTCCCCTGTTATTGGTAGGCCTGGGTATTGCCATTGCTTTTCGTGGGGGGATGATCAACATTGGGGCTGAAGGCCAGCTTGTTGTAGGTGCCCTGTTAGCTACCTTTGTGGGTTTGCAGTTGGGTGAGAAGATGCCCGGTTTTCTAGTAATTATCCTTGGCCTCCTTGCCGGTGCGTTGATGGGGGGGATTTGGGCTGCTATAGCGGGCTTTTTAAAGGCCTATCTTTCGGTCAACGAGATCTTAAGCACGATCATGCTCAATGCAATTGCGGTTCAGATCGGTTATTTTTTGTTGCGCGGCCCGATGATCGATCCGGCTGAGTTAGAGGCTGGGACCAATATCCCACATTCAGCCCGATTGGCTAAGGTCCTTGATATGCCCAGATTTACAGATATCGCCAAGCAGTTAGGGTTGACAGGGACAGCCAATGATCTGGGAATTAAGGGTTTCCTGGGAGAAATATATGGTGTTTTGGTTGAACCAACACGGTTGCATACCGGGTTTGTTTTTGCAATCTTGATGGCGATTCTGGTTTATATTTTTCTTTGGCGAACAACAATTGGATATCGCATACGAGCTGTGGGCTTGAACCCGCACGCCTCAAAATATGCCGGCATCGATGTAAAGCGAAATTTGATATTGTCTATTACCCTCAGCGGCATGTTGGCCGGATTGGCCGGAGCCGTTGAGATTTACGGTCTGCATCACCGCATGTTTGAGCCTGCGGCTGTTTCTGCAGGATATGGTTTTACTGGTATCGTAGCTGCTTTGTTAGGTAATCTCCACCCGCTTGGCATCATCCCATCATCGATTCTTTTTGGAGGTTTGCTTGTTGGGGGGGATAAAATGCAGCGCGCCATGCAGGTTCCCCAAGTGCTCATCCAGGTGATCCTAGGCCTGGTTGTTTTATTTGTCGTCAGTACGGATTACTTTGCTCGTAAATATGAGAAACGACGAGCAACCGCTGAAGTTGATATTGATGATACGATGGACAATGGAGGGAACACTTCCGCCGATATTAGTACGGGTAGCCAAGGCCAGGAGGTGCTCCCATGAGGGAACTGACGATCCTGGCTATTGTATTGGGCGTGATCCATTCAGGCATTCGCCTGGCTACTCCATATCTCTATGCAGCTTTAGGGGAAACCTTTGCTCAAAAATCTGGTGTACTAAATCTGGGTGTGGAAGGGATCATGCTCATGGGAGCCTTTTCAGGATTCTATGCCGTTTTCGTTACCGGCAATCTCTGGTTAGGTTTGCTTGCAGCCGCTTTTATTGGGGCCATATTTGGCTTAATAATGTCTGTGGTCAGCGTATCTTTCCAGGCAGAACAAGGAATTAGTGGTATTGGCCTTTATATGCTCGGGCTTGGCTTATCAAGCCTGTTGTTTAAGACGACCTTGGGAACGGTTGAAGGGGTTAAGGGCTTCTCAGAATTGCATTTTTGTCTTTCCAGCCTGGGCATCAACTCTGATTTTTGCCTTGCGGAGGTGCCTGTAATTGGTCAGATCTTTTTTAGTCACAGTATTTTAACATACGGCGCGTTTGCCCTGGTTCCGATCTCGGCCTGGATTTTCAATAAAACAAATTGGGGCCTTAGTGTGCGATCGGTTGGTCAAAATCCAGAAGCGGCTGATACCCTGGGGGTGAGTGTGAATGGTACCCGCTATGCGGCCGTTATTCTCGGGGGTATACTGGCTGGTATTGCTGGAGCATCGTTGTCGATATCACTGCTGAACATCTTTCAAGAAAATATGACCAATGGCATGGGATTTATTGCTGTTGCCCTAGTTTATTTCGGCAGCTGGACGCCGGTTGGCGTCTTAGTCGGCGCGCTGCTTTTCAGCACGGTAAATGCTTTGCAGTTATGGGTCCAGGTGCTTGATTTGAACATTCCTTCTGACGTTGCTGTTATGCTTCCGTATTTACTCACCATTGTGGCTCTCGCATTGCCCTTCAGGCGTGCGGAACAGCCGGCTGCTTTAACAAAACCCTACGAGCGTGGTGAGAATTAATCTGACTAAGTTTTTAATTCACCTGCTCAAAAATGCAGGTAGATAAGGAGAAGATATGAAGAAAACATATTGGTTAATTATTTTGTTGTTATCACTGGCGCTGGTTGTATCGGCTTGTGGTGGAGCAGCCCCCACCGATAGTGCCGTGCCGGTAGAAGAAGAGTCTGCGCCGGTGGAAGCTGAATCGCAGGAAGAAGCAGCGGCTGAAGAGCCGACAATGGAAGCAGCCGAAGCACCGACGGAAGAAGCAGCTGGTGAGGTTGTCGAGGACGTTTCAGCCGAAGCTGATGCCTCCGGCATTGGGAATATTCGCGTGGCCATTGTTATGCCCAGCACTATTACCGATGTTGCCTGGAGCCAGTCAATGTATGATTCATTGCTGCGAATCCAAGAAAGCGCCGGTGGCTCTGATGTGATGGAGATTGCCTATACGGAAAATATGTTCAACGTAACAGACGCCGCGGCTGCCATCAGAGATTATGCAGCGGATGGTTATAATATTGTTATCGCGCATGGCACGCAATATGGAACTTCTTTATTTGAAATTGCCCCGGATTTCCCCGAAACCAGCTTTGCCTGGGGGACGGCGACCGATGTAGGAACGGAGCAAGGTTTGGAAAATGTTTTTGCCTATGAAGCAAGAGCGGAAGAGGGTGGATATGTAAATGGTGTCCTGGCAGCAAACCTATCAGATTCCGGTATCCTCGGCGTCGTTGGACCCGTTGAAGCAGGTGATGCGAAGTTGTACATCGATGGATTTGGAGCCGGCGCGAAAGCGGCGAATCCTGATATTACCGTAAATGTTTCTTATACGGGTTCTTTTGGAGATACAGCCCTTGCGGCTGAAGCAGCAAATACACATATTCAGGCAGGGGCAGATGTTCTGACAGGATCTGCCCAACAGGTTGTTGGCGCGATCGGCGTCGCCAGTGAAAAAGGAATACCCTGGCTTGGCACGCAATCCGATCAAAGTCCTATTGCGCCAGACATTGTGGTCGCATCACAGTTGTATGACTGGGATGGCGTATTGCTGGACATGATTGAAAAACATCAATCGGCCGAATATGGTGGAACAGCCTACGCGCTCACTTTGGCCAATGAAGGTCTGGTCATGAAATATGCTGATGGGCTTGATGCGGATGCTGTAGCCGCTGCAGATGAGGCCGCAAGTCAAATCGTCGCCGGCAGCATTGATGTCATGGGAGCTATTGAAGGAGCTATGCCGGAGACTCCAGCAGAGGGAGATATGACCGGCGAGCTCGAACTGCCGGAAATCGAGCCCGTGCGTATTGCGTTGGTGATGCCCAGTACAGTCACCGATCTGGCCTGGAGCGAGTCGATGTACGATTCACTAGTGCAGCTGCAGGAAGCTTATGGCGATGATGTAATCGAAATCGCCTACACTGAAAACATGTTTAATGTTACCGACGCTGCCGCCGCAATCCGTGATTACGCCGATAGCGGCTACAACCTGGTTATTGCTCATGGTGCGCAATATGGTACATCTCTGTTCGAAATCGCTCCCGATTTCCCCGATACCAGTTTTGCCTGGGGGACATCGACCAATACTGGGGCAGAGGAAGGCGTCACAAATGTCTTTGCTTATGAGCCACTTGCCGAACAAGGTGGTTATGTTACCGGTGTTCTAGCTGCTTACCTGACTGAAACTGGGGTTATTGGATTGGTGGGACCAGTCGATGCCGGTGATGCGAAACTTCATGTTGATGGATTCGTTGCCGGTGTACATGATACCAATCCCGATATCGATGTAAATGTCTCCTTCACCGGCTCTTTTGGCGATACTGCATTGGCGGCCGAAGCAGCCAATACCCATATACAGGCAGGTGCTGATGTTTTAACCGGTTCTTCGCAGCAAGTGGCCGGGGCAATCGGCGTTGCCAAAGAGTATGGCATTCCCTGGATAGGTATCCAGGCCGATCAGAGCCCCTTGGCGCCTGATATTGTCGTGGCTACGGTGCTTTACG
>Ga0316576_10002682_pt1 | contig 10173 bp, 2 predicted proteins | sample S0NA_FD_203075 | JGI IMG/M metagenome (GOLD analysis project Ga0316576, IMG submission 203075) | Rhizosphere microbial communities from salt marsh grasses in Alabama, United States - S0-2_050615r3r5 | ecosystem: Host-associated > Plants > Roots > Rhizosphere | place: USA: Alabama | collected... | reverse complement strand
GGCCGATCCCGACTTCCGGATCGAGCCGGACAATGTTCGCGCCGTGATCGAGATCTGTCGCCGCCTCGACGGCATGCCGCTGGCGATCGAGCTCGCGGCGGCGCGGGTGCGGGTGATGACGGTCAGCCAGATCCTCGAGCGCCTCGATGACCGGTTCCGGCTGCTGACCGCCGGCCGGCGAGGCGCCGTTCCCCGCCAGCGCACTCTGGGAGCGCTCATCGACTGGAGCTACGACCTGCTCTCGGCCGACCAGGCTGCCCTGCTGCGGCGGCTGTCGGTGTTCCGCGGCGGCTGGACGCTCGAAGCCGCGGAGCGCGTGGGTGCCGGCGGGGACATAGACGGCGCCAACGTCCTCGACCTGTTGTCGCAACTGGTCGACAAGTCGTTGGTGCACGTGCACGAGCAGGAGGCTGCGACTCGCTACGTGTTGCTCAACACCATCCAGGAGTACGCGTGGGAGCGCCTCGTCGCCACCGACGAGGTCGCCGCCGTGCACGAGCGGTTCGTGAGCTTCTGCATCGATTTGGCCGAGAGCGCGGCGCCCGAGCTCGCCGGGCCGGACCAGGCAGTGTGGCTGGACCGCCTCTCGGCGGAGCACGACAACTTCCGCGCGGCGCTCGCTTGGTGCGTCCGTGAGGCGCGCGGCGACCTGGGCGACGACCGTCGGGCGCGGGCGGCGCTTCGATTGGTGACAGCGCTGCAGCGGTACTGGTGGTTGCACGGGCACCAGAGCGAGGGACGCTCGCGGATGGTGCAGGTCTTGGGCTTGCCCCAGGTGGGTGCGCCCACCCCGGAGCGTGGCCTGGCGCTCATCGGCGCGGGGATACTCGCTTGCCAGCAGGGCGACTACGAGGATGCGCGCGCTCTGACCATCGAAGGTCTGGAGATAGAGCGGGCGGCCGGAGACGACGCGGCGGTGGCGACCGCGCTCGCGACGCTGTCATCGGCCGCCCGGGAGCAAGGAGACCTCGAGTCGGCCAGGGAGCTCGCCGAGCAGAGCCTGGCGCTGCGCGAGGGGCTCGGCGACGACGACGGCGTGGCCGACGCGCTGCACAGTCTCGGTCACCTGGCTTACGAGCAAGGCGACTTGGGCGGGGCGGCGGACGCGTTCGCGAGCAGCCTGGAGCTGCGACGAGGCATAGGTGACAGGCAGGGTATCGCTGCGTCACTGAACGCACAGGCGTCGGTGGCGTACGCCAGCGGCGCGCTCGATGAGGCCAAGCGTCTGTACCTCGAGAGCCTCAGCCTCGCCCGGGCGCTCGGCGATCGGCGTGGCACGGCCTTCATGCTCAACAACCTGGGCCGACTGGCACTCGACGATGGCGACACGCGCGTCGCGCGGCGCTACCTTGAGGAGAGCTTGGCGCTCAAACGCGACATGGACGACAAGCGCGGGGTCGCGAACTCGCTATCGAACCTCGGCGACGTGGCTGTCGCCGACGGCCAACTTGACCAGGCCTTGCGGCTGTTCGTGGAGAGCCTCGAGAAGCGGAGGCGCCTGGGCGACCTGAGCGGTATCGCCGAGTCGCTCGACGACCTGGGGTGCTGGGCGTTGGCCGTCGGACGGCCCGAGCAGGGGGTGCGGCTGGTGTCGGCCGGCGAGAGGCTGCGCGGGGAGATCGGCGTGCCCTTGGCACCGTTCGACCAGTCAGCGCACGCTGACGTTCTGCATGAGATGCAGACTACGCTGGGCGACGCCGCCTATGAGACGGAGTGGCGCTCGGGTCAGCAGATGAGCTCCGACGAGGCGATCGCCGCGGCCCTTGCCCTCGGCGAAGTGGCCGAGAGCTCGATCTGACGAGCCGGACGCGAGCGGCGGCTACCGGGTCGGGCTGAGGGCTCGATCTGACGAGCCGGACGGGAGGAGCGGCTACCGGGTCGGGCTGAGAGCTCGACATGAGGAGCCGCCTGCCATTCTGCGACTGCCGGTTGAGGCTGCGGGTGCCGCCGGCCCGGGCTCTCCGCCGTCCGTGACCAGCACGTTGTCGATGTAGCTCCAAGTGTTGTACCACTCGGCGCCCGGGGCGCCGCTGCGGCCGTTCCAGCTGGCGAAGCGCAGCGTGACGGTCTGCCCGCGCCAGCGCGACAAGTCGATCGAGTGGGTGCGCCAGCCTATCTCGTGCCGGACGCCCAGGTCGGTCGACGTCCAGTTGCCGTCGACGTAGATGTCCTCGCCGTCGATCGAGACCGACAGCTCGTCCCACACGGTATCGGCCGGCTCTTCGGCCATGTCGTATGTGACAATGCGATAGGCGAACGACAGCTTCGGGACACCCGACGCGGGAACGTCCACCGACTGCTCGACCCACGCCGAGCCGACGGGGATCGGCGTCTCGCCCAGGTGTCCCGGACCTAGGCTCGGATCGCCCAACAGCGCGGCGAAGGCGCCGCCGATCGGCGCAGTGCCGTCATCGAGCTGGTCGACGACATCGCGCGGCAGCTCTCCGCCGTCCGTCCAGCAGTCGCCGAAGTGCCCGGTCTCGAAGCCGGGGTCGCAGACGCGCGTGGTCGGCAGCGGCGTGGCCGTGGGACCGCCCGGCGTCGGCCCGCCCGGCGTGGGGCCGCTGGGCGTTGTTGCTGCCGGCGTGGGACCTCGTCCGGCTGAGTACGCGATGGGCAGGTGCGCCAACGAGCGGCTGGCAGGCGTGGGAGGCGTCGGCGCGCCGGTGGGCGGCGGGCCCTCCACCAGCTCCAGCGTATAGCGCATCTCGCAGCCGCCGCTCGTCGACGCGGCGTCCTGCGCCATCACGAAGTAAGTCCCGTCGGCCGGGCACGCCCACTCGATTCGTGACGCCGGCGCGGCGGAGGGGTCGTCGTCGTTCGTCGCGAGCACGGTCACGCCGTCCGTGCCGTAGAGCGTAAGGGCCGTGTCCACCGCCGCCGAGAGCGAGTGCGTCAGCAGCCCGTAGTGCTCGCCCGACCGAGCCGCGAACTTGGCGAAGTCCTTGTCGCCGGCCTCGTGGAACGTTCGCGCCTGCTGCTCATCCGCGGCTATCTCCTTCGCCTCGAACCACACGTTGTCGGGCTCGAACTCGTCGCGGCAATCCTCCGGCGTCGCCGACGGAGCGGTGGGCGTCGGCTCCAGATCCGTCGGTATCGCGGTCGCGGTCGGCGTGGTTGTACCGGTCGGCGCGACCGTGCCGGACGGCGTGCCAGACGGGGTTCCGGACGCCGTGCCGGTGCCTGGCGGCAGATCGGTCGGCGGAGTGCCGCTCGTGCCGGTCCCGGGTGGCGCCGCCGTGGTGGGCAGGGCCCAAGTCTCGGTGGCCGTGGGCTCGACGCACGGCAGAAGCTCCAGCGCCCACGTGTCCCTCTTCCACTCACCAGGTCCGTCCCACCCGGAGTACGCGATCATCCGGCGCCCGATCAGGTCGAGCTGCGCGACGTGGCTGTCGCGCGGCGTCGGCCGCGAGCCCGTCGTGTCGACGCGCTCCCACGCCTCCGAGCCCAGCGTGTCCAGTGACAGCGCCCAGACGTCGCTGGTGCTGCGATCGCCCGTGTAGTTGTACCCGCCGAAGACCAGCATTCGCTCGTAGCCGGGACACGCGTCGTAGACCGCCGAGTGCCAGGCCACGGCCAGCGGACGCCCGTCCGGCGTCAGCTCCGTCCACGCCTCCGCGCCGGGCGTGAGGTCGAGCGCCCACACGTCCTCGAGCGTGGTCAGCACCCGCCGCTCGCGATTCCACCCCCCGTACACGATCATGCGGTCGTTGCGGGCGTCGTAGATTGCGCTGTGCCCGTCCCGGTTCTTCGGCGGGTCTCCTGCGGGTACGATCTGCGTCCAACCCTCGTGTCCTTCGCGGAAGTCGAAGGCCCACACATCGTCGTACGTGACGGTGTTGCCACGGTCGGTGACGCTGTAGCCGCCGTAGAGGATGGCGCGGTGCACGGGCTCGGGGGCGTCCGGCAGATGCTGAGTGACGAGGCTGGCGGCCATGCGTCCCGCCGGGTGCGGCTCACCGCTCGGGTGCTCGATCCACTCGCCGCCCTCGCGCGCCTTGAAGTCCAGCAGCCACGTGTCGTAGTAGTACCCGCGCTGGTCCTCGTAGTAACCGCCGAAGATCAGCATGCGCTCCCCCTCCGCGTCGTACGTCGACGCGGGACGGCGACGGTAGTACGGCGCCTGGCCGTACGGGCGCAGCAGCGACCATGTCTCGTCGCCGGGAGTCATGTCGAGAGCCCAGACCGAGTTGTGCACCTCCTCGTGGTCTTCCTCCCACGCGGTTCCGGCGAACACGAGCATGCGGTTGTTGGCCGGGTCGTAGGCGCTGGAGGCGCCGACCAGGCCCTGCGGAGCACGGCCCCCCGGGCGCAAGAGCTGCCAGCGGTCCAGTTGAGCGCGCGCCGTCCCGGCGACGGCGGCCGAAGCCGCGAAGAACAGCGCCAACGCGGCCGCCGCCCACAGGCGCCGCTCGGACCGAACGCGTCCGCGGCTACTCGCAACCGATCGCATCATGGCGCACGCTCCTAGAATCGAATAGGCTCTCCGTTGATGGAGACCGGTCCCGGCACGGACTCGGCGCGTCCGCCGAGCACATGGCCGGAGCCCAGGTACGGCAGGAACAGGTCGACCGGGCGATCGACCGCCGGACGGATCACGTTGCCGCCCACGGCCACGCCGTCGATGAGCTGGATCAGCTCGATGTACGGTGGCTCGGCATCTGGATCGCCGGTGACCGTAATCGTGAACTGGCTGACTTCCTCGCCCTCGTACGGGATCCGGTCGATGACGACCTCGAACTCGGTATCGGCCTGCTGCGCGGAGCTGACGATCCGCCCCCCGAAGTCGACCGATTTGTTCTCGTCGTTGATCTCGCCGGTGGTAGCGCCTCCGTTGCGCTGCCAGCGATCGAAGAGGTCCTCGTCCTCGAACTTCATGCTGCCGCGGCTCGAGCTCGGCCAGTTCTTGACGTTGAGGGACCACGTGCCGTGCTCCTTCACCCGCCCGCGGCTGCCGCCGCCCACCGTCGACGTTGTCGAGCCGCCGGCTCCGCCGTCGACGACCTGCAGGTTGCGCTGGCACAGGTTGTTGTCGAACGGCACGTGCCCGTCGAACTTGATCGGGTCGTCTTCGGCCTCGATGCGGATGAGGAAGCACATGTGCCCGTCGCGGGCCGGCAGCCACGGGATGGCTACGACCGCGGTCTGCCCGGCCGCGAGCGCGGCGATGTTCGCTGAGCCGATCTCGGGCACCCAGTCCACCGGCCACCTGATGTTGGCTGCCCCCGGCGCGTCGTACGCGTGAACGGTGATCCCGGTCAAGTCCGCGTCGCCCCTGTTCCGGACCCGCACGTAGAGGTAGTTCGTCTGCCCGGCGATGGGGTTCTGGTGCGCCGCCACTCCGTCGCGGCTGTGACGCACCCAGATGTCCGGGCTGTCCCACCACGGCTCGCCCGCGCCGTTCGACGGCACTGATCCGTCGTCGGTCGGATGGTCGCGGCACATCGCGTCGGGATGGCGGTTCTCCGGCGCCAGCACGGTCACCTGCGGGATCGGATAGGTCAAGCTCCCCGGATCGCCCTGCGAGTTGGTGAACGTGGCGACGGCCGACTCGTTCGTCGGCCATGTGCCGGGCGTTCGGGTCATGCGGACACGGTAGCTCCACACCAGCGTCTCGATGCCGAGACGGGGGATCCGCCACGTCAGCGTCTTCCCGTCCGGGCTCACCTCTGGCAAGGGCGTGCCCGTGAAGGAGTTCGGCACGAGCGTGACGTAGTCAGACAGCCGGTCGACGATCACGATGTTCGTTGCCGGCGAGCCGCCGATGACGCCGGCGATCTGCTGGTAGATGGCGTCGAGCTTCCCGGCATCTGGGGCGAAGAAGTAGTCCGCCGGCGAGCTCGCCAGGCGAGTCATCAGGTCAGGATCGACGTCGCTGCCCAGCCCGATCGTGAACACGCGCGTGCCGGCCGCCTTGGCAGCGTTGGCCTCGGGCTCGGTCTGATCGGCCTCGACGTTTGGATTGCCGTCGGACAGCAGGATCATCACCGGCTGGTTACCCGGCGTGCCGTTCGTCGCCAGCTCCGCCTGCGCCGTGCGAATCCCGTCGGCGATGTTGGTCTCGCTGCCCGGGCGCAAAGCGTCGATGGCGTTGCGGATGGGACCGGCGTCCTGCGTCAAGCCCGACCGACGCACGGCCGACGTCGAGAACGACACCAGGCCCACTCGATCGGTGTCGAGGTCGAGTCGGTCGATGAAGCCCTTCGCGGCCGCCTGGGCGTTCGTCAGCTTGCCGTCGTTGTCCATGCTGCCGGAGTTGTCGATCACCAGCATTACGTCGGCCGGCCGGCGACTCGGCACGCACGAGCCGTCGAGCCCGGTCAGGCTGAGGAAGACCGTTGTCTCGCCGCCTGACGGCACCACGTCGGGATCGGCCCACTTGTTGCCCTCGATGCGGCACGGCGGCCCGGACGAGCAGACCCAAAGGTGCAGGCCGTCGAGCAGCACGCTGGGCTGCCAGCCGCGGCTCTGCTTGTGCAGGTGAAGGACCAGGGCGACCGTTCGTCCGCGAACGGCGTTGAGCTGGGCTGGGGTCAGGTTGTACGTCGGCGAGTCGACCGCGCAGTCGGTCGGCAGCGTCGGGTCGAACTCCCAGAGCCGGACCACCTCGTCCATCAGCTCGACGTCGTACAGCGACGCGATGAAGAAGTCGCCGCTGCGGACCGCCGGTGTGCCCACCGAGTTGAGCACGCGGACGAAGTTGTCGACGCTGAAGCTCAGGCCGTCGAGCTCGGGGGGGATGTCGTAGAACTGGTACAGCTGCTCGTCGGTGATCGCCGATGCCTGGCCCACGAACTGTGCGGAGAAGAAGCCCTGGATGGCCGACGTCGTGACGATGTCGCGGCCGGCGGTGCTGTAGCCGCCCCAGCTACGACTGGCCTTCTCGAAGTCACCGTTCCGGACGTAGTCGAGGTCCGTGCAAGAGGGCGTCACCTCGGGCCGCACCGGCGGGCACGTCTCTGGCGGCAGCGGCGTGATAGTCGGCGTGCGGTGGGTAGGGGTGACCGTCGGCGTGGCGCACCACGCCGGCACGTTGATCGTCACGCCCTGGCTGCCGTACACGGCGCCGTCGCCGATCGCGCGCACGGCGAATTGGTGCACGGTCCCTGGCGGCGTGCCGAGCGGCACCGTGATGTCGACGTCGAACGTCAGGTCCAGGCCCGTCGGTGGGATCGACAGGTCCGTGTAGGCCGGCGGGCTGACCGTCAGCCACGACTGGTACTGCGGCGGATCCGCGACCAGCTCCAGTCGTGATATGTGGCTCCCGGCGGAGCTCACGAGGTTCTGGATGACGGACGGCAGGTTCGCCGCGTCGGTCAGCGGCACGGCCGCGCCGCCGGCCCCGGTCCAGCTCGCCCACTGGCCCCAGTACGTCACCAGGTTGGCTTGGCTGGCGCTTCCGGGGCCGCCGCTCACGACGTAGAGCAGCGTGGTCTGGTTCGCGCGCATCGAGTCTAGCGTGGACTGCAAGTCGAGGTCGTCGCTGGTGCCGGACACGCCGTCTCGGCCTGGGTCGAGGACGCACCCGAGGGACGTGCCGCCGCACCACGTGCGGCCCGGGTTGATGGGCGGGTTGACGATGCGCTCGTTCAGGTTGTTGTCGTGCGACACGTCGTCGCCGAACATAACCACGAACCGCCGCGCGTGCGTGCGCCAGCCGACGCGCGGGTCGGCGTAGCTCTCGTACAGCGCCCGGGTGTACGCCTCGTTGGAGTCGTTGCCGCCGTTCGCGACCGTGGCGTTGATGGCCGCCTCGACCGCCGCGCGATTGGCCGTGATCCGCTGGCGCAGCTGATACGGCCAGTCGCCCGACTCACCGAACGTCTCGAGGGGGTAGTCACGCAGGTCGACGACGCCGAACTGGACGTCGGGAATAAGCGCCGCCAGGTTCGACATGATCGTGACGGCGTTGGCCTGGGCCGAGTCGAGCACCGGCTGCATGCTGCCGGTCGTGTCGAAGGCGAAGAGGATGTCCGCCCGGCCGGGCGCCGGTGCGACGTGGATGTGCTTGGTCTCCTCGAACGTCTCGCCCGGGCACAGGGTGGCGACGGCCTCGGGCGTTCCCGTCGGCGTCGGGGTCGCCGTCGAGGTGACCGGCGCGGTGACCGTCCCGCAGACGGGATCGATGAGCACCGGCACTTCCCTGTAGCCCTGATAGCGACCCGACGTGGCGTCGTGCACCAGCAGCCTGATCACGTGATCCCCGACCGGCACGTCGGCCGGGACGTCCACGGTCAGCACGAAGTCGCCGGGCGCGGTGCCGGACTGCTGCTTCCACGCCCACACGACGTCGTACTGCGCCAGCTGCCCCTCGAGCGTCACCGCCTGCGAGGGCAGCGACGTGCCGATGTGCGTGAACACGCTAATGGTGGAGCCGGGCGTGTAGCACTGCCGATCGGTCGTCAATGTGTCGATGGTGGCGGTCGGCGTCTCCCTCTCCACCGACAGCACGACGTTGTCCACGTAGGCGCCATGCCGCGTAGTCACCGTCGAGTCGGAGACAAATACGAGGCCGATCCAGACCTCCGGCTCGCCGTTCCACTTGGTGAACTCGTAGCTGTCGGACACCCATCCGTACTGGTCGGCGCTCGGGTCGGACGGCCAGTCGCCCGCCCACAGGTTGCCGTCCATGTCGGACGGGTCGGTGAACGAGACGACCCGCAGCTCGTCGCGCTTGTCGCTGCAGTTGACGCCGACGCACTCGGTGTCGACATACAGGTCGAGCTCGACCATCGCTCGGGTCACGTCCGTGAAGTCGAACGGGCCGGCGAGGGCAACCGACACCAGGTTGTTGGGGTACTGGCTTCCGCAGCTGAGCAAGGAGCCCGTCGCTCCGCCGCCGATCGCCCACGCGCCCGTAGTGCGGTCCTTGCCGTAGCAGCGGTCGGCCCAGTAGTACTCACCGTGGGTCAGGTCGTCGTTGTCGAAGACCTGCCACGGCGACACGGGCCACGTACCCTCGAAGTCCTCCGAGAGGAGCACGTCGCTGAGCGCGGTGGTCCCGGATCCCAGCTTGATCGTCGGGGCGTCGAGCAGCGTCGGGTCGATCTCCATCGAGAAGTTCCCGTGCCCCTTGAGCCGAGTGGGCTCGTCGAGCTGGCGCCCGGACGCGGTTGGCACTGCGGCGACTGCTGCGGCAACTGCCGCGGCAAAGATCAACACGAGCGCGAAGAACGTGACGCGCGATGTCCTGCCGTGCTGGCTGGCTGTGAGCATTGCTCCCCCTTGGCAGTGCCGGATATGCAGTTATCGGGATGTTCGCCCGGTCAATGCGATCGCGAGCGAGACCGCCCGCCACGTGGCCGCGTGGGCTAGCGGCCCGCCGCGCCCGCTACAGTGTCGCGGCGTCGAGTAGGCTAACACAGTGGCCGGAGACGGGCAACCACCTCGGGCGAATCGAGTGCGGCTGGCCTTTTGCATGACGGACGTGATAGCATGGCGGCGTTCTAGGCGCCGGTCCACATCGGTCTCCGGCTTCGCAGCACACGCGGTGGTGACACCGCGGACCACATCCGAGGAGGACTGATGCCCACGAAACGCCCTGACGGCGAAACCCAATCCCCCACCCCCACTACGTACTCTCAGAGCCTGACCAGGCACGTCGGGGGGGTCACGCGGCCCGCGGCCGCGTTGCGGGCGCTCACGCTCGTGGCGGCCGGCCTGCTCGCCATCGGCCTCGTCGTGGCCGGCACGGGCGACGTCGCGCGAAGCGCGCCGAGCGCGCCTAGCGTAGAGAACGTCATGGGCTCGTCCGGTGCGCCCGCCGTCGAGGTGCTTGGCGGCTCGGGCCCGGTCGACTGGAGGGCGGTCGGTGCCTGGCCGCTGCTCCGCAGCGGGGTGGATGGGGACCCGCCGCTGGCGGAGGGCGGCAACGACCAGCCGCTGGCTCGCGGCGACTACGACCAGCTGCTGCGCGAAGGCTACGAAGACCAGCTGCTGCGCGACATCGCGATTCGCGACGACTACTTCGAGCCCCAGGTGGTCACCGTGACGGTGGGCGGCATCGCCCGCTGGACCAACCTCGGCTCACACGTCCACTCGACCACAAGCGACGACGGCCTGTGGACGGCCACGCTGCCGCCGACGGCCGAGTTCAGCGTGCGGTTCCTCTCGCCGGGCGTCTACGGCTTCCATTGCCTGTACCACGACGAGCCCGGCAGTCACGGCCAGGTG
>Ga0316576_10002681_pt1 | contig 10173 bp, 7 predicted proteins | sample S0NA_FD_203075 | JGI IMG/M metagenome (GOLD analysis project Ga0316576, IMG submission 203075) | Rhizosphere microbial communities from salt marsh grasses in Alabama, United States - S0-2_050615r3r5 | ecosystem: Host-associated > Plants > Roots > Rhizosphere | place: USA: Alabama | collected... | reverse complement strand
ACGGCCTTCGATGCGAATGACCGCCGTCCCGGCTCCCTCGATCCGTGCGCCCATCTTGTTGAGCACGCGACCTAGTTCCTCGACTTCGGGCTCCCGAGCGCAGTTGACCAACGTGGACCTGCCCTTGGCCAGGGCAGCGGCCATCATCAGGTTCTCGGTGCCGGTAACGGTCTGCAGGTCGAACACCACTTCCGCGCCGCGCAGTCGGGATGCCTGAGCGATCACGTAGCCGTGCTCGACCCTGATGTTGGCACCCAACGCCTCCAGCCCCTTGAGGTGCTGGTCGATGGGACGCGCACCGATGGCGCACCCACCGGGGAGCGAAACCTTGGCCCGGCCATGCCGCGCCACGAGCGGCCCCAACACGAGCACACTGGCCCGCATCTGGCGCACGAGTTCGTAGGGGGCCTCCGGTCGCACCCCGCTCGCGGCCGAGACGCGTACCTCGGGGCAGTTCACATCCACCTGGCGACCCATGAACCTCAGCAGAGCGGACGTGGTGTTGATGTCCCGCAGGTCGGGTACGTTGCGCAGCAGGCTCTCGCCGTCCGACAGCAGGGTGGCGCAAAGGATCGGGAGGGCGGCATTCTTGGCTCCGCCGACTCGGATCGTACCCGAGAGCGGCCGACCGCCGCGTATACGTAGGGCGTCCATGGAGGTCACCGGGCCGTACGCTCACGGCCACCGGCACGCAAGTGTGATCGGCCCCCGGGCGCCCACGGTTCCGGCTCGGACCAGCGCGGCGAGGCACTTCGGGGAGGCAGCCCGCCCAGGCCATGTCGTTTTTTGCTCAATATTTCCGAAGGCAGCCACTACCCTCAGCAGGCATGGGCCGGGTCACGGCAGCATTAGCGTTCGCATCGCTGGTGTCACTTGGAGCGACAGCCGCCGCCGCTCAAACGATGCCGTCGCTCGAGCTCCGTGGTTTCTACCTGCCCACCGATCCAATGGGGTCGCTCTACCTCGAACCCACGTCGACTCCCGCGGCTGGGGAATGGAACGTGGGAGCCTTTCTGTCCTACGCCCGCCGTCTGGTGGTGCTCGAGGATTCGGCCGGCGAAGAGATTGCCACGCCGCTCGAGCACCAGCTGTCGCTCGACTACCTCGGCTCGATCGGCCTGGGTGCACGAATCGCGCTCGGCCTGAGCGTGCCGACCGCGATGTACCAGACCGGAGACGACGTCACCGAACTGGTCGGGGCGGAGGCGCTGCCACGCACCGCGATCGGCGACCTCGCGTTCACGGGAAAGGCCACCCTAGTGCCGATCGGCGAGCTCGGAGGCTACGGCGTGGCGGTGCTAGGGCGACTGACGGCGCCCACGGGCGATCGGCGATCGTACCTGAGCGACGGGGCAACAACCGGGGAGCTGCGGCTGCTCGGCGAGGCCAATCTGCTCGCGTTCGCACTTCGCGCCACTGCCGGATTCCGTGCCCGTGCGGCGGACCGGACCTACGTCAACGAGACGTTCTCACACAGCCTCCCGTGGGGTGCCGGTCTTACCTTCAAGCCCCGTGTGCTCGGCATCGACAATGCGGGACGATGGCTGTGGTTGGCCGAAGTCCACGGCAGCGTCGCCGTCACTCCGGAGTTCGCTGCCGGCCCCCAATCGCCGGCCTTGGGCGGTCTCGCCGCTCGGTACACGGTCGATGAGGTCTCCACCATCGCGGGTGTGGAGCTACCCATCGGCAGCGCGGTGGGCACGCCGCAAGTGCGCTTCGTGCTCGGCGTCGGATGGGCGCCTCGCTTCCACGACCAGGACGGAGACGGCATCGAAGACGACGCCGACGAATGCCCGGAATATCCGGAAGACCTGGACGGATTCGAGGACCACGACGGGTGCGTTGACTGGGACAATGACGATGACGGTGTCGGGGACAACGAAGACCGTTGTCCCGGGGAAGCGGAAGATGCCGACGACTTCGAAGTGGATGGCTGCCCCGACCCCGACAACGACCACGATGGGATCCCCGACGCCTCGGATCAATGCCCGGACGTAGCCGGACCGGAGGAATCGCACGCCCGCGGATGTCCCCCGCAGGACTCCGACGGCGACGGGATCTTCGATCATCTGGATCGCTGTCCGAATCGCCCCGAGGATCGCGACGAGTTCCGCGACGAAGACGGTTGTCCCGACCCCGACAACGATCGCGACGGCGTCCGGGACGTCGATGATGCATGCCCCCAGCAGCGCGGGCCGCGTCGGTCGCAGCCCCAGCTCAACGGCTGTCCGAGCCCAGACGCCGACGGAGACACGTTCGACGACCAGGATGATCAATGCCCCGAGCAGCCGGAGGACTTCGACGGCGTCGATGACCAGGACGGGTGTCCCGACCCGGACGAGGGCAGACCCGGCGCCGCGCAGTCCAAGCCGCTGATTCGGGTCGAAGCGCGGGACGGAAAGAAGTTCGTTCGCTTCAGGACCGCGCCCGACTTCGAGACGACAGACGGCTCGGTCAGCGTGGCGGAAGCCTCGCTTCCCGTAGTACGGGCCATGGCCCAACTACTGAATCAGCACTCGCGTTGGGTGATGATGGTGGGCGTCAAGCCCGCGGGGGCTAGCGGAGCTGACCAACAGCAGGCGCTGTACGCGGCGTTCGCCTGGGTCCAAGCGCTACGCGCTCTGACCCATCGTGACGAGGTCGCCGAATCCGTGGCCTGGGCAGCCGTGAGCAGCCTGCCCGGAGCCCAAGCAAAGGGTGCGGGAGCGCTTATCGCGGAGAAGCCAAAGCCTCGCCCGAAACGAAAAGTCAGACGACCCAAGCGCTTGCGGCGCCCGAGGGCCGCGCCCTCTCCGACTGCACCGGACGCGCCGCCCGCTGATAGCGGCTCCTCCAAGCCCGCGGGAAAGGCCGGGCCATGAACCGGTTCCCACTGCTCGGCTTGCTGCTGGCTCCGGTGGCGGTGGCATTGACCTTCCCAACGCACGCGCAACCCGCCAGGTACTCGCAGGTGCAGTCGGCTCCCGACCCCTCCGCCCGTCCCCCTCGGGCCACCACCCTGAAGGCGCGCACGGGCACCACGCGCGCACAGGCTTTGCTCGGCTCCCCGTACGCCGCCGACCGGATGCGAGGTATCGAACGCCTCGGGTCGTTCGGTTCGCCGCCGGCGCTGGAGCTGCTCGTGAAGTGGCTCGACGGGGGTGGAGCCAACGACAGCCAAATGAGACTGGTCGCGGTTCGTGCTCTCGCTCCACACGCGCGGCAAGCCAGTGTGCAGCAGGCTCTGGTCCGAATCATGACTGGCGTCGGAAGCACGGCGAGCAAAGGCGACCCGATGGAGCCGATGGTGCGGAGCAGCGCCGCGCTCGCACTGGCGCGAAGCCGAGAGGCCGGAGCTGTCCGCCTGTTGGCCAAGGCACTTCGCCAAGAGGGCCCAACCGCCGAGGTGGCGGCCGCGGCCCTCAGAGCCTACCCCCCCGTGGACCTCACCCCCTTGATCGACGCTCGGGGAGCTCCAACCCGGTCGCTGGTCACACTGCTTGGACAGCTGGGGGATCAACGCGGATTCCACCCCCTTCGGGCGTTCGTTCGCTGGGCACAGCCCGATGTCCGGGCCGAGGCGGCAGTCGCCCTGACCGAGCTCGGTGACCTGGAAACAGTGGAGCTGGCGCGACACTGGCTCAAGCATGAGAAATCCGTGCCATTGCGAGTGGCCGCCACCCGGATCCTGGCCATCGCGCGCACCGCGGACGCGCCGACTGCCGTCGCCCGCCTGCTGACCGAGCCGGAGACGCAGGCAGCCGGGCTCGAACTCGCGGTGAGTTCACCACATCCGAAGCTGGTCCCCACGCTGGCCAAGCTGCTCGACCCTCCGCAGGGGACCGATGCCGCCCTCGTGCTCGGCGCGATCGGACGCGCGGGGGGCAGTCAGGCCGCTCGGTTGCTGGCACGCCAACTCACCCGCCCCGAGCTGGCCAAGGCGGCCGCCTATGCGCTGGCGCTGAGTGCGGGAGACGCCGCCACCGAACAACTCGAGCTCGCGCTGAGATCCGCCAAGACGCGGCGGCTGGCCGCACTCGCTTCCGTCGTTCGCGAGCGGGCCCTGGGCGCGGAGGTAGCTGGCACAAGAGACACGCTCGGTGCGTTGCTGACCTCACGGGGCGACGCCGCGGACCGCTCGGCCGGTGCCTGGGGCCTGGCAGTCCTCGAACCGAGCCGGCTCGGCTCAATGCTCGCCTCGAAGGACCCAGTCGTGGTGCGGGCGGCCGCGCGAGCCGCGTTGGCCGCGGGTGCCACTACCATCGCAGCAACACGCTTGGCCCACGAAAGCGACGTGGATGTCCGCACGGCTCTCTGCATTGGTCTCGCGACGCTCGAGGGCGCCGACCAAGTGCCGACCCAGACGCTGCTGGAGATGGTCGAACAGGGCGGTGCCTGCGCGCCGCTCGCGGCGCGTGCGCTGGCGGCGCGCGACTCGGAGGAGCTCCGCCCGAGGGTCGAAGCGGTGCTCGCCGGCTCGGACGCGCTATTTCGCGCTCACGCCGCACTGGGCCTCGCGCACAGCCCGTTGCCCAACGCCGTCGGCTTGCTGGACAGCACCTACCGCCTGGACGCGGACCCCAGCGTGCGCCATGCCGTAGTCGTGGCGCTCAGTCAACGGTCCGAGCCAACCCGGGTCCGTACGCTGCGCCTGGCCGCATCGCTGGACGCCGACATCGACGTCCGCGAGGCGGCTCGCATCGCGCTTGCCGGACAGCGACTTGCGGAATTCGTTTCCGGACCGGGCAGTTTCTGGCTCGACGTCGGTCCGGATCTACAGTCTGGAACCACGCCACGGGCAACGGCGCTGCTCGAGCTTCCCACGGGTCTGGCCATCCCGCTGCCGGTAGGACCGGACGGTTTGGCCATCGCCGTCGGGCTTCCGGTCGGCCAGGTCAGGGTTCGGATGGTCGTGGAGCAGAAGCCACCGCGCGGGATACGACCTGCAGCCCGCATGGGGAAGCAACATGGGAGAACAGAAAAGACGCAGCCGCACCAGTAGCAAGCGCCAGACCGACCAACCTGAGACCACCTTCGAGGAGTCATTGAGTCGGCTGGAGAATATCGTGCAGCGATTGGAGACGAGCGACCTGCCTCTGGAAGACGCGCTGGCTCTATTCGAGGAGGGGATAGGGCTGGCGCGATCGACCCGGCGCCAGCTGCAAGCGGCAGAACGACGGGTGGAGCAGCTCCTCAGCGTCGACGAGGACGGCAACCCCGTCGTCAAGGAATTCGCTCTCGAGGAGGAGGACTGAGCCGGTGCAGCCGCCGTCTTCGCCCCGTCTCGTCTCGACTGCCGCGGCGCTCCTCATCGGCAACGAGCTGCTCAGCGGCAAGACCAGAGAAGCCAACCTGTGCGAACTGGCTCGTACGCTTCGCACGTTGGGCGTTCGGTTGGCGCGCGTGGTCATGGTCGGTGACGAGGTGGAAGTCATCGCTCGGGAGGTAACGGCGCTAAGCGAGGGCTTCGACGTCGTGTTCACGAGCGGTGGGATCGGACCCACGCACGACGACGTGACCATCGATGCAGTGGCCCAGGCCTTCGGAGTGGCAACCTGCGCCGATCCGGGAATGGAGGCGCTGCTGCGCGCGCACTACCAGGACCGCTGCTCCGATGCTCACCTCCGTATGGCACTGGTTCCCGACGGCGCCGAACTCGCCACGGCGGACGACGTGCCTTGGCCGACGGTCCTCATGCGCAACGTCTGGGTTCTACCGGGTATCCCCGAAGTGTTCAGAATGAAGCTCAGCGTCGTGCGCGCGTGGATTCGAGGTCCAGCCCCCTTCCTGACACGGGCCGTGCTCACTCGCTTGGAGGAGCCGGACCTCAAACCGCTGCTGGACCAGATCGTCGCCGCTCATCCCAGCGTGGAGGTCGGCTCGTATCCGAAGTGGCTCGGTGCCGACTACAGGACGAAGATCACGTTCGACAGTCTGGAGGCGCGTTCCCTGCAGGCCGCGCTGGACGCCTTCCTGAGCCAGGTCCCGACCACCGCCGTGGTGCGAACCGAGTAGCGGCGTTGGGGATGGCGGCGTGGCCGCCATCGGCGCTATCCGCCAGTAGGAGTAAAACCCCAAGAATCTTGGGGGCTCTCGGCGTGCCCCGACGGGCGGTGCCGGCGGCGGCAGCCAGGCTGGTCCGTCCTACCTGTGGTCCGAACGGCTGAATTACCGAGTCAGCCGTCGCGGCACGGATCCTGCGTGCAGGGCTTGTGTGACAAGCCCGTCTCCATCCGTTTCCGTAGCCCGCGCCACCCTGTGCGAACGCGCAGTCGCGGCCGGGCCTGCATCGCTTTCGGACGTCGAGTTGCTCGCCGTATTGCTCACACGCAAGGCACGCGGCGCCCCGGCGTGGGGCTCCGCGACGAGACTCCTCCGGACCTATGGGAGTCTCTGTGAAGTCGCCCGTTCGAGCCCGCACCAGCTGCTGAGCGAGCCGCATCTCGATGCGAGTCGCGTCGCCTGGCTCTTGGCCGCGTTCGAGCTCGGCCGCCGAGTGACGGTGCGTCTGCTCACCGAGAACAGGTCAGTCATCGGCAGCTTCGAGTCGGTCGCGACCTGGGCACATCCTCGTCTGGCCGGACTGGAACACGAGGAAGTCTGGGTGTTGATGCTGGACGGTCGGAACGGCCTCAAGTCGGCTACTCGGGTCGCACAGGGCGGAGTTCACGGCTGTGCGCTGACGCCGAAAGACGTGTTGCGACCTCCCGTCCGCGACGGAGCGAGCGCCTTCGTGCTCGTCCACAACCACCCCAGCGGTGATCCCACCCCCAGCGCCGAGGACGTTGCCATGACCCAGGCGGTCTCCACCGCCGCAGATCTGGTCGGCGTTCCACTGCTCGACCACGTGATCGTCGCGCGAGGCGGTGCGACGTCCCTAACGGAATTCGGCGCGCTGGGATAGTAGCCCGCCCCGGGCGGTGGTCATGTAGGCGGACGGGCGTCCCGACCGGCGCTGGACGGCCGCGGCAGGACCAGACTTCTCCGGCGCTTCGCTGCCGGCGACGGCTCCCGGTCGCGTGGCAGCCCCCTGTCCCGTGGCTCCGCCCTGGTCATAACCATGGCCGCCGCCACCCGGGTCCGCTATGGTGGTCTCGCCATGACCGGGACCGAAGTTCGGTTCGCCGCACTGACCGACGTGGGTCGCGCGCGTGAGCACAACGAGGACAACTTCCTCGTAGACAAGAAGCTGTCGCTATTCGTGGTCTGCGACGGGATGGGCGGGCATGCGGCCGGTGAAGTGGCGAGCGCATTGACGGTACGGGTCGTTCACGAGGAGCTCAAGCGGGAGGCCGACCTCATCGCCGACTACCTCGCCGGCAAGACCGGGGCCGAAAAAGTCAGCCAACGAGATCTTCTCAACACCATCGAGTTCGCAATCAATCGGGCCTCGGCCCGAGTCCATGCGGAGGCAGTCAAGGACCCCAGCAAGCGCGGCATGGGGACCACCTTGGTTCTGATCCTCTTCGTCGGGCGTCAGGCATTCGTCGCCCACGTCGGCGACAGCCGAATCTACCTGTTACGGGGTGGGACGCTCGAGCAGGTGACCGAGGACCACACCGTCTACAACGAGCTCATCAAGCGCAAGAAGCTCCCTCGCGAGAAGATCGAAGAGATCGCACCGCGCAATGCTATCACGCGTGCCGTTGGGGTATACGACCACGCGGCAGCCGATACGTTGGTGCTCGACTTCCTCGCCGGCGACCGGTTCCTGCTCTGCTCCGACGGGCTAAGCGGCTATTTCGAGGAAGATCCGGAGGAGCTGGGGCGGCTCCTGATGGAGCCCGACGCCGACGTCGCGGTCAAGAACCTCATCAACGCCGCCAACACGCGCGGGGGCCGGGACAACATCACCGCCGTCATCGTCACGGCTGGGGATGTCAAGGCACGTGACGAAGCCAGAGCCAAACGACTTCAGCTCAAGCGCGACACGCTGGCTCGCATGCCCTTGTTCCGCGCCCTGACGGACCGGGAGATGCTGCGAGTGCTGCAGGTCACCGAGGTGCTCCCCTATCAGGACGGCGACATCGCCATTGCGGAGGGTGCCCGAGGGGAGGAGCTGTTCGTCGTCCTCAGCGGACAGGTGGAGGTGCTCCGGGGTGACGCGGTGGTGGCGACCTTGGGGCCTGGCGAGCACGTAGGAGAAATGGCGCTCATCCGCAATCGGCCGCGCTCGGCGTCGGTCCGCTCGAAAGGGGCGTCCGAACTCATCGTGCTGCGCCGCCAAGACTTCTTCGAGATCCTCCGCAAGGAGCACCAGCTGGCGGTGAAGCTCCTGTGGCAGTTCACCGGTGTCCTGGCCGAGCGCCTGGAGCAGACCACTCGCCAACTCGGCAGTGCCCGCGAGGAACTGGCGGCAGAGGACATCACCGCGGAGGTGTTTGAGGAGGTCGACGAGGAGGAGAACCGGATCACCCAAGTGCTGCCACCTCAACCGCCTTCGAATCGGCCCAAGTAGCGCCGGCCGGAAGGCCAGTGCACAGGGACTTCCCCCCGGGTGGACGTGTTGTTCCGTTGACAGTTTCACCTCTGCGCCGGTAGCGTCCAATCCGAGATACGACTGCGATGGGCCTCCGACGCACAAATCCCAGGGCTGTGACCCGGCTGGGTTTCGGCGCCGGTATTGCCGTCACCGTACTGACCGCGAGCGGCATCGGTCGCGCCGATGAACCGCGCAAGGTCAACGAGCCACAGGTGCTCAACGAGCCGGCGGAGGTGACCCAGGTGGTCGATGCCTTCGACGAGGGTGACCCCTTCGATCTTCACCTCACGCTCGGCTACCAGCACTCGTGGAAGCAAGCGAAGATCCGCAGGGAGACAGCTATCAACCAGCCGGGTCTCTCCTACGGGTCCTATACGAGCGATGACCTCAACGTCGCCGAGTTCGAGCAGGGCACGAGTCGGCTCAACATCCGCGCAGATGTCGGTGTGTACCGCGACATCGCGCTGGTCCTGCGCATGCCGGTCATCCTTTCGGACACACAGGAACTGCATGGCCTCGATGGAAGTCAGGACCAGCAGGCATTGGTCTTGGCCGGCTTGCCCGGCGAGCAGTTGTTCAGTCTTCCGTTCCGTTCTCCAGATCGCAGCGGCGTCGAGTACTTCGCGATCGGGCTCGACTTCGCAATCTTCAATCAGTACCGCGATCCCACCAAGCCGACCTGGGTCTGGGGCTTCGAGGGACGATTCAACGTCTCGGAGCCGATGCACGCGTGCAACGACGACCCGAGTAGCGGACAGGAGCGCTGCGCGTATCCGTCCGACGTCAATCGCAACGGCATATCCGGGGAGGATCTGCTCACGGCGGGTGAGGATTCCGCAGCGGGTCCGCTCGAGGGAACCAACTTCGGCGGCGGACGCGATGCCGGCGTGAGCCGTGGTGTCACCGCGTTCGAGGTTCACTCACTGATGTCGCGTCGGATCAAGTACATCGAGCCGTACGCGGGATTTCGCGCCCTCTTCGAGTTCCCGGTGGACGACAGTGACTACGGGGCGGTGGATCTCGAGGGATCGCTCGTCAATCATCCTCCCCTGCGCGGTACGTTGTTCTTCGGACTGAGCGTCATCCCGTGGGAGATCCGCGATCGATTCCAGCGAGTGACCATCGATGCGCGCTTCGAAGGTACTTACGTCTCCGAGGGACGAGACTACTCGGAGCTGTTCGATGCCCTCGGGTCGAGCGAAGCCCGCTCGATGCGAACTCCCACCTACGCGCGCTACCAGGCCAATCCCGATTACGACGAGGACGTCGAGGGGTCTGCCCCGTCAGTCGCCGACCTCGCGCACAAGGTCTACTTCACGGGGCTCACGGACGTTCAGCAGTACGGCGTCTACCGCGTCAGCTCCCAGTTCACCTGGCAGGCGGGGGAGTACGTCAAATTCAACTTGGGCGCAGCCTACGGGTTCACGCAGTCGCACTTCATCACGTTCGACCAAGCCTGCAATCCCGACTTCAAGGGCGATCAGGACCGGGCGGGGCACTGCATCAGCACCAGCGCTGGCGGCACCCGAACCGTGACCGGGATCCCGAACCCGAACTACCGGGCCGTCATCAACATGCCGGGGCGACGCTTCAAGGTAGATGATACGGTTCAAATCGACGGGTGGGTCAACGCCACCGTCATGTTCTAGCGTTCCGTGTCCACCGAGGACGTGACGCTCGCCCCATCTGCCATCCCGGCCTCGCCGCGGACG
>Ga0316576_10002680_pt1 | contig 10173 bp, 8 predicted proteins | sample S0NA_FD_203075 | JGI IMG/M metagenome (GOLD analysis project Ga0316576, IMG submission 203075) | Rhizosphere microbial communities from salt marsh grasses in Alabama, United States - S0-2_050615r3r5 | ecosystem: Host-associated > Plants > Roots > Rhizosphere | place: USA: Alabama | collected... | reverse complement strand
CCCCTCGCAAGATGCCGGCACCACCGCCGCCCCCGCAGCTGCGGATGATCCCCATCGAGCGCATCGAGGTGCTGAACCCGCGCGAGCGCAATCCTCGGGTGTTTGAGGAGATCGTTGCCAACATCAATAGCCTGGGCCTGAAGAAACCGATCACGGTGACGCCGAAGCCAGCCTGCGCCGACGACGACGGGCCGCCGTGGTATCTGCTGGTGTGCGGCGAGGGCCGCCTCAAGGCCTTCGCAACCCTCGGTCAGACGGTGATTCCGGCGCTGGTGGTGCAAGTCAGCGAGGAAGACGCCCTCATCATGAGCCTGGCGGAGAACATCACCCGGCGCCAGTTCCGGCCCCTCGAGATGCTGAGCGCCATCGAGCGGCTGCGCGCCGGCGGCTACGACACGAAGACGATCGCCCGCAAGACCGGGCTGTCGAGCGAGTACATCAACGGCATCGTCAAGCTGCTTGTGGAGGGTGAGGAGCGGCTGCTGGTGGCCGTCGAGTCCGGGCGCCTGCCGATCACGGCGGCGATCGCGATCGTGCGTGCCGGCGCTGATCAAAGCGCCGTGCAGCATGCGCTGGAGGAGGCATACGCGAGCGGCCAGCTGCGCGGGAAGCAGCTCATTCAGGCCAAGCGCCTCGTTGAGCAACGCCAGCTGCTGGGGTCCTCCATGGCGCGACGGCCGCCGCGCAAACCGGCCGAGGTCACCGCCTCCAGCCTGGTGCGCACCTACCAGCGGGAGATTGAGCGCCAGAAGCAATTGGTGCGCAAATCTGACCATGCACAATCGCGGCTGATGTTCGTCGTCGGCGCCATGCAGCGGCTGCTGGCCGATGAGCATTTTGTCACGCTGCTGCGCGCCGAGCGCCTGGAGACCCTGCCGAGTTTTCTGGCCGAACGGGTTGGGAAGGCGGGGAGCACACCGTGACGGAGAAGACGAACGGGCGCGCCCCCCAGCTGCCGCTCGGGTTCGTTCCGGAGCCGCGCACGGTGGCTATCGACCAGCTCTTGCCATCGCGCAAACCTCCGGTCGCCGTTCAGGCAAGTAAGAAATTCGAGCAACTGTTGGCGTCCATCGAGGCCATCGGGTTGATCGAGCCGCTCACTGTCGGCCCGCCCGACGCGTCCAGCGGTCAGCATGTGCTGCTCGACGGACACTTGCGGCTGTTGGCAGTCCAGATCCTGCAATGGACCCACGTCCCTATCCTCGTGGCCACTGACGACGAGGGCTACACCTATAACGCCCGCGTTAATCGGCTCTCCACCATCCAAGAGACGTATATGCTGCGCCGGGCGGTGGAGCGCGGGGTCTCTTCCGCACGCTTGGCCCAGGCCCTCAGCGTGGATGTCAGCCTGATCCAAAAGAAGGTCAGCCAGCTCGACGGCCTGTGTCCGGAAGTTCTCGATCTGCTCAAGGACCAGGTTTTTGCTACCGGCGTGGGTCCCACGCTGAAGAAGATGAAACCCACGCGCCAGATCGAATGTGCGGAGCTGATGCTGGCGGCCAACAACTTCAGTCGGTCCTACGCCCAGGCCCTCCTGCTGGCCACCCCCGCAGCGCTGCTCGTTGAAGCGGACAAGCCGAGCAAGCTCGCAGGGGTGAGCAAGGAGCAAATGCAGAAGATGGAAAACGAGATGGCCAGTCTGCGGCGCCAGTACAAGCTTGTTGAGCAAACCTACGGACAGGACGTGCTGAACCTCGTGCTGGCCAGGGGTTACCTCGCCAAGCTGCTCGCCAACGAGGCGGTCCACCGCTACCTGCGCCAGCACCACGCAGAGTTGCTCGAGGAGTTCGAGAGCATCGTCCGGACCGAGTCGCTGGAGGCGTGATCAGCGCACCGCCGCTCGCCGGGCCACCTGGTCGGTCCGCGCGTTCCCATCCCCGCGGACACGCGGCGCACGACATCCACGCGCTGCGCGACCGAATGGAAGTCTGGCGCGATGCCCGGCGCACGGCCTGGATCAGGATCATCAAGGTTGCCGTCACGGAGCTGCTAGCCGCGCTGCCTGTCGGGACCGACATCAAACTCCGCCTGACGGGAGATGGCTAATGATCGACACCATCCTCAACGAGGTCCTGCGCCGCGAGGGCGGCTACGTCAATCATCCTGCCGACCGCGGCGGGCCGACCAAGTTCGGCATTACCGCCGCCACACTCGGTGCGTGGCGGCACCTGGGACGGGCGGCCACCGCCAAGGAGGTCGCCGCCTTGGCCGTCGAAGAGGCCCGGGCGATCTACCGGCAGCGCTACATCACGGCGCCGGGCTTCGAGGCCGTCACCCATCAACCGTTGCTGGCCCTGCTGGTCGACGCCGGGGTGCACTCGGGGCCGAAGCGCGCGGTCGAGTGGCTGCAGACCGCGCTGAGCGTGACTGCCGATGGCATCCTCGGGCCGCGCACCCGGGCCGCATTGCAGCAGGCCGATCCGGCCGTCCTCTACCGTCGGGTGCTCGCCGCGCGGCTGCGCTTTCTTGGGCGGTTGATCACCAAGGATCGGCGTCAGGCGGTGTTCGCCGCCGGCTGGATGGCCCGAATGGCCGAGTGGGTGGAGGGCCAGGTGTGACCGTCGATCCGCCAGTCGTAGTCCGGCTGTTGAGGACTTGTAGATCGGTCATCGGGCCAGTGTCCGGCCTGCCCCGAGCACTGCCGCCAGACCTCGGCCCGTCGAGGGTCGGCAGGGCGTGCGAAGCAGCCGCTGACCGTTCGACTCAGCAGCGGCCGGAGTACGCGCTTAGCGGACTCTGGCAGTTACGCCCGAGTCGGGCCGTTTGGGACCTGGAGCCTTCAGTCCCCGTCGATCGCCCGGAGTCTGGAGTTGTCGCTATGCTGTCACTGGCCGCAGCAACGACGATCCGGCAGAGGTTCCAGAAAGCGGACGTCGCGCTCGGTTGCTCTCCGGGCGGCTTCGCGCTGGCTGTTCCCGGGCTCTGCTGGCCCATCGGCCGCGTAAGGACGATTTACCTCCGGTCGGTAGGCTTCCGGCCAACGACCGCTCCTGCGCAGAGATGCCTGTTGGTCCCGTGACAACGGCTGATAAGCCGGGACCCTTGAGGCTCAGACCGCGCGGGACCCAACGGGAGCGGTTTACTTTCCCGTATTGACGCCTACGCGATGCTCCTTCCATCGTGGCTCTTCAGATCAACTCCACGTCCGCAACCACATCAACCAGCGCCGGCCCGGTGTGAGCGATGGCCCGTTCCAAAGCGTCTGACAACTCGTCTAAACGTTCGACCCGGATGCCAAGACCTCCACTACTCTCGGCATAGGCGGCAAAGTTCGGGTTCCTTAGGCTGGTTTGCCAGACCGGCCACTGGCCCGCACGCTGCTCCTTGCTGATCTTCCCGAGCTCAGCGTTGTTCAACAGCACGTGGCAGATGTCCATTTCGTACTGCACCGCGGTCGTAAACTCGGCCATGTACTGACCGAAACCACCGTCCCCGCTGACTGAAATCACCTTGCGACCGTGGTAATCGGCCTGGACCTGGGTAGCCGCCCATGCCCCCATGGCGGCCGGGAATGCGAACCCGATCGAGCCGAGGTAACCCGACATCAGCACCCGCTGTCCGCGGCACTCGAAGTACCGCCCGAACGAGTAGGTATTGTTGCCAACATCCACCGCGATGACGGCATCGGCCGGAGCGACCAGGGACAGCACCTCGAACAAGACCGCGGAGTTGATGCCCCTGCCTCGGTCGCGCTCACGCCGCCGCGCCTTCTCGTCGCGCCAGATTCGCCAGCGATCGACCAGCTCTGGCCGCTGGTCATCGACTTCCAGCGTATCCGGCAACGCGCTCCGCAGCCACTCGGCGGTCAGGCCGATCTCGCCGAGGGCGGGCACTTCGACCGAGTGGAACTTGCCCAATGTCATCGGATCGTAGTCGACCTGGATGATGGGCTTCTTCGAGGTGATCCCGGTATGGTTGGAGAAGCTCGCACCGAACACGAGCAGCAGATCGGCCTCGTTCATGCACCAGCTCGCGACCGGTGTTCCGCTGCGTCCGAGCACGCCGGCCGCATGCGGGTGATCGTCGGCGATCTGGCCCTTGGCCTTGAACGTCGTCAGTACCGGCGCGTTGAGCTTCTCGGCAAGCTTGATCACGGATTCCATCCGCCCGAGCGCTCCGTAGCCGACGATGACGACGGGGCGCTTCGCGTCCTTGAGCCTCTGCAGCGCGGCTGCCAAGGTGTCGGTGGCCGGCAGCATCTGGCGGTCGCCGATCCGGCCATCCGGGGTCCCCGCCTCGACACCATCGGCGGCGGGGAGCGTTTGCACCTCGTCGGGGAATATCAGGTGGGCCACGTCGCGCTCAATGATTGCGTTCTTGCAGGCAAGGTTCATCAGCTCGACATGGTTGGAGTCGCGCAGGACAGTCTGGCTGAAGCGCGCCACCGGGGCGAATGCACGGGCGAGGTCGATCTCCTGGAACGTGCCGGGACCGAGCACCTGGGTGTTGACCTGCCCGGTCAGCGCGAGAATCGGTGCGCGGTCCACCCTGGCGTCCCACAGCCCGGTGAGCATGTTCGTGGCGCCCGGCCCGGCGATGCTCATGCACGCGGCCGGTTTGCCGCACAGCTTGGCATAGCCCGACGCGGCGAACGCGGCGGCGCCCTCGTGCCGTATGCCGATGTACTTGAGGTTCCCCTGCTCCTCCTGCAGCCTCAGCGCATCGGCCAAGCCGAGATTCGAGTGGCCAACCATGCCGAAAACGTGCGTGACGCCCCAGTTGACCATGGTCTGGACCATGCGGTCGCTGACGGTCGGCCTGCGCTCGGATGACTCCGTCACCGCGACATAGATGCCGTCGTCACGCTGCTCGACGGGGTAGGTCCGCACGCCATCGTCGTGCTCTCCGGGCGACCTGCCGGTCAAGGGGTGGAAGTCCCAGCCATGCCAGGGGCAACGGAGCCAGCAATCGCCGTCATCGCCGTTGCACTCGATACTGCCTTCCCCCAGAGGTCCCCCCTGGTGTGGGCAGGCGTTATCGAGTGCACCGATCTCGCCGCGATGACAGGTCAGGGCGATGCTGTGTGTCCCGGCCTGGACCGCACGAACCTCTCCCTCGCGCAGCGCGTCCACGTCCGCAACCCTGTACCAGACCTCCTTCGTGCCCCTCTGCGCTTCGAGGTCTTCTGCAGTAATTCGACTGTGCGAGCTGTCGCAAAGCGGTGGGTTGGCGCTTCGCTTGCACAGGCAGAAGAAGTACCTGCCGTCTTTCTCCGCAGTAAACTCAAGCGGCTCGAAGTCCGTACCCTGGTGTGAGCCGTCACAGAACGGTTGCTTCTTGGACCGCCCGCAGCTGCACCACCAAACGGTCTCGCCCGCCTTCAGCTCCACCGCCATGGGCTTGGTGTCAGCGATATCGGGCTTGCTCATCGATCGTTTCCTTCCAGCTTTAATCCGGAATACCGAACACCGGAGATCTGTGCCATCTCGCCACTCAAGGTCGCAAGGTCCTCCCCTGAAAACTCCTGCAGATGCGTATGCCCACAGGCCCGCGCCATGACCTTCATCAGCTCCGCCGAGCTGGACAGGAAGCGTTGCAGTCGCACCGCGGACTGCTCGATATCGAGTCGCCGCCTCAGCTCGGGATTCTGGGTCGCGATGCCGGCGGGACAGTTGTTGGTATTGCAGATCCTCGCACCGACGCAACCGATGGCCTGCATGGCACTGTTGGCAATGGCAATGCCATCGGCGCCCATCGCCATTGCCTTGACAAAGTCCGTCGGCACTCTGAGACCGCCGGTGATGATCAGGGTTACCCGTCGTCCAACGCCTTCCTGATCGAGATAGCGCCTTGCCCGGGCGAGCGCCGGAATCGTGGGCACGCTGATATGGTCGCGGAACATGAGCGGCGCGGCCCCTGTGCCGCCACCGCGCCCGTCGAGAATGATGTAGTCGGCGCCCGCCCGGAGCGCAAACGCGATGTCCCGTTCGATGTGGTTGGCGCTCAGCTTGAACCCGATCGGGATTCCCCCGGTGATCTCGCGCACGCGATCGGCGAAGCGCGTGAAGTCCGCCGGGGTGACCAGGTCGGTGAAGGTGGGCGGCGAAATGGCCGGCGTGCCCTCCGGTATACCCCTGACCTCTGAGATCCTTCCCCGGTTCTTGACGCCGGGCAGGTGACCGCCGGTGCCTGTTTTCGCTCCCTGTCCCCCTTTGAAGTGGAACGCCTGGACTTTCGGAAGGAGATCCTCGCTGTAGCCGAACTTCGCGCTGGCCAGCTCATACAGATACCGGCTGTTGGCTTCCTGCTCCTCCGGCAACATTCCGCCTTCGCCCGAGCAGATGCCGGTGCCGGCCAGCTCGGCGCCCTTGGCCAGCGCGATCTTGGCCTCCTCCGAGAGGGCGCCGAAGCTCATATCTGAGACGAACAGCGGGATTTGCAGTACCAGCGGCTTTTTGGCTTCCGGGCCGATGACCATGTCCGTGCCCACCGCCGTGTCTTCAGGGAGCGGCTTGCGGTCCAGCTGCGCCACCATGACCTGGATATCGTCCCAGTGCGGCAGTCGATCCCGCGGCACACCCATGGCGGCCATTGGTCCGTGGTGCCCCAAGGAGCCGAGCCCCTCGCGCGCCAGTTGGTGGATGAGCTCGAGGGTCGGCTCTTCCTTGGTGTTGCGGGCCGCGGGTCGGCCTTCCGAACTGGTCGCTTGTCCGGGTCCCTCCCGGCCGACCTGACTGTCGGAAAAGCCGGTATGTGTGCCGTCGCAGAAAGGCGCGTTGGCGGTGTGCTTGCACGCGCACAGGAATGCCTCCTGGTCTTCGTCGACGACGATGACGCGTGGGGTGAACGGTGTTCCCGCGTGGGAGCCGTCGCAGAATGGCTGGCTCAGCGACCGCCCACAGGTGCAGAAGTGGTATTCCTGACCCTTCGCAAGCTGAACCTTGACGGGTTTGTTGTCTGCAATTACTGGTTTTGCCATGTTCGACTATCCGTGCAGTTGATTCACTTCGGTGTTCGATCTAAATCGGTCGTCAGTCAAGGCAAGTCGAAAAGCAGAACCTCTGTGGCATCGCCGCCTTCGAAGCGCAGCACCGGCTGGTTCTCGACGGCAAGCCCGTCGCCTTGACTCAATGTCTGACCGTTCACTTTGACCTGTCCGCGCGCAATATGGATGTACGCGCGCCGCCCAGGCTCCAGCGAGTGGTCTAGCACGTCGCCGGGTTCCAGAACGGTGCCGTAGAGGAACGTGTCCTGGTGGGTGGCGATCGAGCCGGAACGGCCGTCCGGCGACACGAGCAGGACCAGGCGGCCGCGGCGCTGTTCGACCGGAAAGTGCCGCTGGTCATACGCCGGCTCGACACCGAACTTGTTGGGTTGCAGCCAGATCTGCAGGAAATGGACCGGCTCGACCGGGGAATGGTTGTATTCGCTGTGCCTGACCCCTGTGCCCGCGCTCATTCGCTGCACGTCGCCCGGCCGGATCACCGATCCGTTCCCCATGCTGTCCTTGTGCTCGAGCGCGCCGTCGAGCACGTAGCTGATGATCTCCATGTCGGTGTGGCCGTGGGTCGCGAAGCCTCCGCCGGGGGCCACGGTGTCATCATTGATCACCCGCAGGTTGGAGAAACCCGTATGTCGAGGGTCATAGTAACTGCCGAAAGAGAAGGTGTGGTAACTGTCGAGCCAGCCGTCATTGGCGTGGCCGCGTTCGGAGGCGTGGCGGATCGCAAACATGTTCAGCTCCCAGAGGTTCCAACCGGACCACAACCTAGTATCTCGCTCGGGTAAGATAAACGCGGCTTGGCGTAATGGACCTTTACGCCGAGGCTAAAAAACTGTCCGGGACGCTCCCGCGCCTCCGTCTTCGCGCCAGGAGACTGGGTACTGCCGCTGCGGGAGATGGAGCGCGGACGCGAAGGCGGACACAGGGCGGCGAAGGGGTAGACGCGGGCCATTTGCCACCGTGGCGGAGGAGCGCCAGAGACGAAGCCGCGCAGCCGGCGTGCAGGACGCCTCAGGGACGCCGTCAAGCGAGTCGCGCGAGGACGGTGCGCAACCCGAGCGCGTCCGCTGAGCGGTGCTCGTTGCCGAGCGCCGGGCCTGCGCGACGTATAGGGGGGCGACACCAAGGTTGTCGCCAGTGCGCGCGTCCTTTCGTCTGCGGGAGACCCGACAGGTATCATGCGTGTTGACACGCACTTCCGCTTACCACGCCCACCAGCTTGTCTTTGGCGGCAACCTCGATGGATGAGCTCGAAACTTTCGTGACCGTGGTCGAGAGTCAGGGTTTTAGCGCTGCGGCAAAGCGGCTCGAAACGACCCCGGCCGCGGTGAGTCGGCGCGTCAAGGCCCTCGAGGAGCGCCTGGGTGTCCGATTGCTGCAACGGACAACCCGTCAGGTTCAACTCACGGAGGCGGGGGATCTCTATTTCAGGGAGGTCAGCCGACTCTTGGGCGACCTGAGGGCGGTCGAACAACAGCTCGAAGCGGTGACCTCGCAACTGACAGGCGACTTACGGATCGTCGCACCGATGTCCTTCGGACAGCGGCGGCTCGCCCCGGTGGTGGCGCGATTCGCGTTGATGCACCCCAAGCTGCGCGTGACCTTGAGGCTCGAAGATCGCGAGACGGATATTGTCAGCGAGGGATTTGATTTGGCGATACGGATCGCGTATCCCAGCGATTCATCCCTCGTGGCCCGGACGATCGGGACGATACCCAGATACTTTTGCGCATCACCGGAGTATTTGGCGCGGCATGGTACGCCGCGTACCCCACGAGATCTGCTGCAGCATCATTGTCTTCACTACAACGTAATCTCCGAACGGGAGGAATGGACCTTCGGCGGTCCGCAAGGTGACGAGACGATTGTGGTCAAAGCAGCATTTTGCTGCAATAACGGCGAAGTGTTGGCGCAAGCAGCGGTGCAAGGGCTCGGCATCACGCTGCTTCCAGACTTCATCATTGAGGACGCGCTTTCCGACGGGCGGTTGGTGCGCGTCCTTGAGGGGCGAGAGCGTTCGCCCCTCGTCCTCTCCGTTCTTTATCCGTCGAGAAGACACGTCCCCGTTAAAACCCGGTCGTTTATCGACTATGCTGTCGAGCAACTCTGATAGCCCGCAGCTCGGCATGCGAGCCTCAGCGACCGCTTCTTGATCCCCCAGCAGAGTCCGCTTTTGCAACCGCCGGCAGTCGCCAGATCCAGCACCTCGAATCTGGCTCGCGTTCTTCGTCGTGAAAGTGTTGGGACATGGCCCGCTCCCGCGGCCATAGATCGGGTGTTGTCCGCTCCTTGTCCCAGCGGCCTGCGGAATCCGACGGGCCTCGTTGACGGCAAACGGGGGAAGACCTGTCCCTCCGGCGCAGCCAGTCGACCGGGCGGTTCAGGGCGGGGGGCAGTCCTGCCGATCCTTCCGCGGCCCCTTGGCCGAACATCTTCGAGCCCCTGAGCGGATCGGCGACCCCCGATGGCCAGCATTGCGCGCTGCGAGCCGTTGCGGTCAGTCGCCCACCCCGCGAGAGCTGTCTGCCATGTAACGAGCAGAGGGCGCCTCCTGTATCTCTCCCCCCACAGAGATCTGTTCAACTGTCTCGGGGCGAGAAATCTGCGACAGCAAATTCGATGACCTTGTCCAGGATCTCGCGCTTCGTTCTGTTACGTGCCATGACCGCCAGGCCGTACTGCAGCGCCAACAGGTAATCAGCCAGAACCTCCACAGAGCTGGTATCGGCAAAATTGCCAGCCAAGGCCTCGTGGCGAAAGAAGTCGATCAGGGTGCTACGCGTTCGTTGATTGATCTTGGCGACCGCCTGGGAGGCCCCGGCCGGGAGGCAATCACCGCCTGCTTCACTCGTGGTCTCCGCAACGAGGCAGCCGCCAGGCAGTGACGGGTCGCAAACCATCCGGGCAATCGACCTCAGGTAGGCGCTCAGGCGCGACCGCAAACTCCCCGTCGCCGTGCGCAGGGCTTCGATGTGTGGGCTGCCATGCTTGTCCACGTAGTGACTCAGCGCACGAATGAACAGCGCTTCCTTGTTCCCGAAGGCGGCGTAGAGGCTCGGTTTGTTGATGCCCATGACATGGGTGAGGTCACTGAGCGCCGTCCCGCTGTAGCCGTTGGACCAGAACACCCGCATCGCCGCATCCAGGGCGACCTGCTCATCAAACTGCCGTTGCCGTCCCCCGCCCATCGGCTCACCTCGAGAAATTTCGCGAACGCGTCTTGACATTCT
>Ga0316576_10002679_pt1 | contig 10174 bp, 14 predicted proteins | sample S0NA_FD_203075 | JGI IMG/M metagenome (GOLD analysis project Ga0316576, IMG submission 203075) | Rhizosphere microbial communities from salt marsh grasses in Alabama, United States - S0-2_050615r3r5 | ecosystem: Host-associated > Plants > Roots > Rhizosphere | place: USA: Alabama | collected... | reverse complement strand
TGCGCCTTGATGATTCGCTGGAGGTAGGGGTTCGCGAACCGCAGCCGATGCGGGATCCGGCGGTGCACGATGACGTCGTGGAAGCCGAAGTAGATGGCGCCGTACGCGGTCATCCCGAGGCCGATCGGCAGCAGCAGCGGCTCGCCGTGGGTGCCGAACCAGATCAGGATGATCGACGGCACGGCGAAGAACACGCCGAACAGGTCGTTGAGCTCGAATCGACCCCGGTCGCGAACGTGGTGGCTCTTGTGCAGGAACCACAGCGGCCCGTGCATCAGGTACTTGTGCATGAGGTATGCGACGCCTTCCATGGCGATCACTGTCGCGACGAGGAGAAGGATGAAGATCAACATCTGAACGTCCACGTTGGGCAACCCGGTCAAACGGTCACAGTATTTCCAGCCGGCGCGAAGCTCGGTGCGCGAGCCACAGGCCGAGGCCGGCGGCGGCCGCGAGCATCGCCCACGGCAGCACGAGGGAACCGATCCCCTGGTCTCTCCAGAAGATCGCGGTGTAGGCCTCCAGCGCCCAGGTGTTCGGCGTCAGCCAGCCGAGATCCTGCAGCAGCTCGGGCATGAAGAAGCGCGGCACCATGCTGCCGCCGAGCGCCGACAGCACCAGGATCGCCACATTGGCCACGGTCTGCGCCTGGCGTTTGGTGCGGCACAGCGCGGCGACCACGAGCGCGAGCCCGCCGGCCATCGCCGCGGCGAGCAGCGTCGTCACCGCCCAGGGCAGCAGATGGCCCGGAAGATCGACGTCGTACACGATCCACGCGATGACGAAGATGACCGCGACCTGGATGAAGCCCTGCATCACCAGAAACAGAAACTTGCCGTTGACGAGCACACCGATTCGACCGGGACCGGCGAGGATCCGGTCGAGCACCCCGGACTCGCGCTCCTCGATGAGGCTGATGGCGCCGTGCACCGACGAGAACAGCAGGAAGAGCACCGCGACCGCACCGGCGTAGTAGGCGACGTGATTGCGCGCCGCGGACTCCCCGGCGACGCTGACCTCCTCGAACAGGTCCTCGAAGCCCCAGCTCGCCGCCTCCCCGGCGTCGGCTTCGTCGCGGAGCTCGGCGAGCCCGTCGGCGAGCTCGGCGCGCTGGACCTCGTTGAGCTCGATGAACTGGTCCTCGACGAGCCCCATGACGCCGCCGAGCGCGACATCGGGCAGCGCCGCGAAGTAGGCTTTTTGTACCTGGCCCTCGAGCATCGGCACCGCGACGCCGCGCACCGGATCGCTGATGACGACCAGCGGCGCCGGCCCGAATCCGCCGAGCGAGTCGAGCGGCTCGGCGTCGGCCCGGATGACGAGCCCGACATCGGCGGTGCCCCGGCGGACCCAGTCGCGCACGGTGTCCGCATCGAGGACGCCGTCGCCGATCACGAGCAGCGCCGGGTCGGCGGCGATCGCGTCGACGAGTCGGGTCGAGTTCTCGTCCCGGACCTCGTCCGCAACCGCCACCTCGAGCCTGAGCTGTTCACCGGTGGCGCCGGCGAAGATCGCGGCGAAGATGAGAAAGAAGACCGCGGGCAGAACAAAGCTCATGGCGAGCGCCGCCCGATCGCGGACGAGCCCGATCAGCATCGCGCGAAAGACCGCGCCGGTCATGCGTCGATGTCCCGTCCGGCGAGCCGGAAGAAGACGCCGCGCAGGCCCGGCTCGCGCACCCGCACCTCCTCGACTCGGAGCCCGGCTGACTCGAGATCGGCGGCGAGCGACGACAGGTCTTCGCGTCCACGGTCGATCCGGCCGGTCCAGATTCGACGATCCCGGAACGGGCGAAGCCCGCGGCCTTCGAGCGCCGAGGTGGTCCCCTCGGGGGCGGGCTCCCGCAACGCGACGACAAGCTCGCGACCGCCACCGAAGCTGTCGGCAACCAGGTCGTCGACCTGACCTTCCGCACGGATCCGTCCGTCGATGAGGATTCCGACGCGGTCGGCGAGCTCGGCGGCTTGCTCGAGATCGTGCGTGGTCAGCACCATCGCCAGCCCTTCGCGGCGCAGCTCGAGCAGCAGCTCGTGGATGCTCTCACGGGCCGTCGGGTCGACCCCGACCGTCGGCTCGTCGAGCAACAGGAGACGCGGGCGGTGGATGACGCCGGCAGCGACGTTGAGACGCCGCTTCATCCCGCCCGACAGCGACGCCACGAGGTCGTCGGCCCGATCGGCGAGCCCGATCGTCTCGAGCAGCCGGTCGGCGGCGCGGCGACACTCGCGGCGCCCCAGTCCCATGAGACGACCGAAGACCGTCAGGTTCTCGAGCGCGGTGAGCTCGCCGTAGAGCGCGATCTCCTGCGGGACCAGACCGAGCCGGCGCCGGGCAGAACGGTCGGCGCCGGGATCGAGGCCGCACACGTCGACCCGTCCGCCGTCGAGTCGGAGACGTCCCGAGATCGCACGGACCAGCGTTGTCTTCCCGGCACCGTTCGGGCCGAGCAGACCATAGATCTCGCCCGCACCGAGCTCGAGATCGACCCCGTCGAGCGCGTTCCGCTCGCCGAACCGTCGTCGGGCCCCGACGACACGAAGCACCCGCGCGCCCGTTGCGGCAGGAGATTCCTGATCGTTGTCCGGTGCTGCGTAGCCCATGCGGTTCTCAGAAGGAGACTACACGCTCCAGGGTGCTCTGGGTGTACAGCCTGGCCAGCTCGGCCAGCGGAACACCGGTGCTGCCGAGCGGCTCGAGCGCGCTCGCCGCCGACTCGATGTACCGGGACACCTCACGTCGCGCGCCATCGGCGCCGAGTCGGCACGCGAGCGACCTCTCCCCGTCCTTCCCCGCGTCCTTGCCGGAGACATCGCTCGAGCCGAAGCTGTCGAGCAGATCGTCGAGGAGCTGGAAGGCGAGGCCCAGGTTGGTTCCGTACTCGCGGACCGCCCGGATGCCGGCCCCGTCGACGCCGGCGATCCGCGCGCCCGCCTCGAGCGCTGCCACGAACAGGGCGCCGGTCTTCTGCGTGTACATCCGGGCCAGTCCCGCCTCATCGTCCTGACGGCCCCGCTTCGACCGGAGGTCGTGGAACTGGCCGGCGATGATGCCGTCGCTGCCCACCGCCGCCGACAGAAGCCGGGTCAGCTCGAGGCGGACCGCGGCGGTCAGTGTCTCGCACTCGGCGATGACGCCGAAGGCGCGGTTGAGCAGGGCGGTTGCGGCGAGGATCGCCGTGTCCTCACCGAAGGCGAGGTGGTTGGCAGGCTGGCCGCGGCGCAGCGACGCGTCGTCCATGCAGGGCAGGTCGTCGAGAATGAGCGATGCCGCATGGATCATCTCGATGGCACAGGCGGGTTCGAGCGCCTGGTCGAGCTGCGCACCGAGATCGGTGGCGACCTGGAGCGTGAGCAGCGGACGGATCCGCTTGCCCCCGGCCAGCAGGCTGTAGCGCATGGCGCGGTGCAGCTCATGCGGGTCGGCGTGCTCCGGAGGGATCAGCTCCTGGAGGCGTCGGTTCACCGTGCGTCGCAGCGCGCGGTGGCGATCGCGCAGCGACCGTGTGACGTCGGCGACGACCGGCCGCGTGTCGGGGTACAAACCGTCGGTTGTCATGCTCATTGTCGTGCCCGCCTCATCACGCCATCGCACTGCATTCACGGCTTCGAATTTCGATCGATTCCGGAAACACAACGCGTTGCGCCTGAGACTCATTCCACAACCGAGAGGCAAACCCGGTCCGAGACCCTGTTCGGTGTCACCCGTTCGCGGCCAACAGCTCCTCGATGCGACTCGTGATCTCGTGGTCCGTCGGCTCGACCGAGGGCTCGAAGCGCGCCACGACCCTGCCATCGCGGTCGACCAGGAACTTGGTGAAGTTCCACCGGATCTCGCCTCGAATCCCCTCCGCGGTTTCGTCGGTGAGCGTGCGGTAGATCGGTGCCTGGTCCGGGCCTTTGGTGTGGACTTTCGCCATCATCGGGAATGTGACACCGAAGTTGAGCCGGCAGAACTCGGCGATCTCCCGATCGCTCCCCGGCTCCTGGTTGCCGAAGTCGTTGCTCGGAAAGCCGATGACGACAAGGCCCCGGTCCCCATAGGTCTCGTTGAGCTCCTGCAGTCCGTCGTACTGCTTCGTGAAGCCGCACTCGGATGCTGTGTTGACGATCAGCATGGGTCGACCGCGGTAGCCGGCGAGGTCGACGGTGTCGCCTTGAATGGACGTGACGGTGTGATCGACGACGCCGGCGGTGTGACCAGCATCGGCGGCGGCGGCTGCCGTCATGGACTCCCCGGTCACGTTCGCGTTTTCCGAATGCCCGGCATCGGAACAGCCGACAGTGAGTACCGACAGCGCGACGCAAAGCAGCACCGTAATCATGATGGGTCGCATGGTAGCCTCCGTCGCATCGAACACCGACCCGCCGGACTTTCCTTCCCAACCGGGCCGGGCATAATAGACCGGATGTCGAATGCGCATGTCTTCATCGGCGGCACGACGGTGTCCGGGAAGGACACCGCGTGCGTCTCGATCGACGAGCTCCACGGTCCGACGTCGTGACCGTACTGGCGATCTGGGCCCAGCTGGCAGCGACGCTGTATCTCACCGGCTTGATCTGGGTCATCCAAGTCGTGCACTACCCGCTCATGGACCACGTGTCGGAGGACGGTTTCGTCGCCTTCCACACCGAGCACGCCCGCCGAATCAGCGCTGTCGTCATCGTGCCGATGCTGGTCGAACTGATCACCGCCATCGCACTCGTCGTGGTCCGACCACCGGGCGTCTCCGTCACGCTGCTGGCGGCCGGCCTGGCGCTGGTCGCGGTCATCTGGCTGTCGACCTTCGGCGTCCAGGTCCCGCTCCACCGGCATCTGTCCGATGGTCTCGATCCCGCCGCCCATCGCGCCCTGGTCCGCGGCAACTGGATCCGTACGCTTGCGTGGACACTGCGCGCAGTGGTCGTGATCGCGATCGCCGTCACCGCGGCCGGCTGAGCTTCGAGCTCGCCGGCCATCCCACGAGATAGGTGACGCCGCTCAGGCCGAGCGACCGCGCGCGGCCGGTGTGCCAGCCATAGTCATCGCTGCGCTCTGCGTCGGCGAGCTCGAGCAGCTCATCGCGGGTGTAGCTGCGCAGGTTGGACACCAGACCATCCCACGCTGAGACCAGCGGCACCATCGGCACGACAAAGGTCCAGAGCAGGCGGCGCCAGGTCAGAGGTCGAATGAACGGCGTGCAGGCGGCGACCGTCAGCGGGATCATCAGCACCGGGATGAGCCACAGCAGCAGGTTGCGCTCGGTGAACTCGAAGACGCCGATGCCCTCACCTTTGCGCCGGGCATCGGCGAGGATCTCGCGCGCCGCCGGTGGCGCGAAATGGTGGAACGATGTGAACAGGGTCCGGAAACCGACCAGATCGACCGGCACATCGGCGGCATCCACCGGCGTCTCGAGCACCGTCACAACCCCACCGCCCGCCGCTGCTGCGGCGCGAAAGGCTGCGCGGTTGGGATAGAGATCGGTCAGGGTCACCCGTCGAGGAGAACGACCGAGCGCTCCGAGCGCCGGCAGCAGCGACAGCACCGGCGCGCCCGCTCCGGAGCACAGATCGACCACGTCTTCGGCGCGCGACTTCTCGAGGGCCTCGGCGAGCACCGGAGCGACGACCACGTACGGCCGGAAGGTCCGGAAGAAGAACGACAGGAAATCGGTGACCAGGTCGCGCCAGACCGCGGGGAACCAGGGCTGCTCGTGCAGCTCGACCAGGTGGAGCCTGCGCATGCATCGGTTATACACCGTCCGTCGGGAATCACATCGGAACGTCTCCTTGGATCTCCGCCGCGGCTTGACATCGGCGTATTTTGATCATATGTTCGTAACCGGGAGACGAGATGGGACGACCGGAGAAGCTCAGGAGAGTCGGTTGCATCGGCGCACGCCGGGGCTTCAAGCCGGTCGGTCGCCCCTCGGTGGAGCTCGAGGTCGAGACGCTGCGCGTCGACGAGCTCGAGGCGCTCCGACTCGCCGATCTCGAGGGGCTCTACCAGGAAGCGGCCGCCGAGCGGATGGGCGTCTCCCGTCCCACCTTCTCCCGGATTCTGGCCCGGGCGAGAGCCACCGTCGCCCGATCATTGATCAATGAACGGCTCCTCGTCATCGGTGACGGTCCGGTGGTGGCCGGTCCGCGACCGGACCTCCCGTGCCCGGTTCACGCCGGCGGCGGTCGTCGAGGGCGGAGATGCCGATGCGGCCACCGAGGCGAAAGGAAAGGAACCCGATGATCATCGCAGTCCCGTTGCACCGAGGAAAGTTCAGCCCGCACTTCGGCGGCGCCGACAACTTCGCCATCTACAGGGTGGATTTCGGACGCAAGGAGATCGACGAACATCAGCTCGCCGCCCCGCCGGAGCACGGACGGGGGATCTTCCCGGCCTGGCTCCGCGAGCAGGGCGTCGAGGCCGTCCTCGCCGGGGGCATGGGACCGCGGGCGGCCCAGATGCTGTCGGCCTACGGCATCGACGTGGTCACCGGCGCCGACGGCGACGATCCCGAGATTCTGGTTCGGGCGTACCTCGACGGCACCCTCGACACCAGCGGCGAGCTGTGCCATGACCACAGCTTCCACGACTGCGGCCACCACTCCGGCGGCGTCGGCGGCTGCGGACACCATCAATGACACCGGGCCGAGACACGCCCGGGAAGGGGAAGAACATGAAAACGAACGAACCACTCGAAACACCGGTATTCGGCGCCGGCCAGGGCCGCGGAACCGGTCGAGGTCGTGGCGGCGGCCAGGGTCGCGGCGGTCAAGGCGGCCTCGGCGCGGGTCGCGGCCGCGGCGGCGGCATGGGTGCGGGCGGCGCCTGCCTCTGCCCCAAGTGCGGCCGCAGCTATCCACACCGACAGGGCGTCCCCTGTCTCGACGAGCGCTGCCCCGACTGCGGTGCGGCGTTGATCCGCGAGGGTTCGCCCCATCACAAGGACATCGAGGCCCGGCGCGAGGCCAGGGAGGATTGATCATGCCCGGTGGAGACAGAACCGGACCGATGGGAATGGGACCGATGACCGGGTGGGGCCGTGGACCGTGCCGCGGTTCCGAACGGCAGCACCACACCGGCGGCGGATTTGGTCGTCCCGGCCGCGGCCGCGGAGGCGGGTTCGGCTGGCGCCATCGATTCTGGGCCGACGAGCAACCGATCCGCCCGAGCCGGGGGGCCGGTTTCGACCGACACTCTGAGCGCCGGTGGCTGGAGCAGTGCGCCGCCGATCTCGACGACGAGCTGGCGCGCGTCCGCGCCCGTCTCGACGAACTGAACCCAACCGACTCGGACTGACTGCGCGCGCAGCCTCGGAGGACAATGATGAAGGTCGTCGTGACAGCAACGGGTGCGACTGTGGACTCGGCCGTCGACCCCCGGTTCGGACGCGCCGCCGCGTTCATTCTGGTCGACACCGAGAGCGGAGAGATCCAGGTCCAGGACAATCACGCCGGGGTGGCCGCCACGCAGGGCGCCGGCATCCAGGCTGCGGAGACCGTGTCCCGTCTCGGTGCCGACTGCCTGGTGACCGGTCACTGCGGCCCGAAGGCCTACCGGAGTCTGCACGCGGCTGGGGTCGCCGTCTACACCGGTGCGTCCGGGACCGTCGCCGACGCCGTCGAGCAGCTGCGGTCGGGCTCGCTCGACCGATCCGACGGTCCGGACGTCGGCGGACACTGGTGATGATCGTCGCCATCGCCTCCGGCAAGGGCGGCACCGGAAAGACCACGGTCGCGGTCAATCTGGCGCTGACCATCGGCCGCGACGTGCACCTGCTCGACTGTGACGTGGAGGCGCCGAACGCGCACCTGTTTCTCGGCACGAGACCGCACGCTCGGATCGAGATCGGCATTCCGGTTCCCGAGATCGACCACGAACGCTGCACGCTGTGCGCCGAGTGCAGCCGGGTCTGCCAGTACAACGCCATTGCCGTGCTCGGCAACCGAGCCGTGGTGTTTCCCGAGCTGTGTCACGGCTGCGGCGCCTGCACCCTGCTGTGCCCGGAACGGGCGATCTCCGAGAGCCCCCGCTCCATCGGGGTCATCGAGGAGAGCGCGGCGCGCGACGTCCGGCTGATCCAGGGTCGATTGAACGTCGGCGAGGCGCTGGTTCCGCCGCTGATCCGGCAGGTGCGCGCTCGCGCCCGTGGTGCCTCGACGGTGCTGGTCGACGCGCCGCCCGGCACGTCCTGCTCGATGATCGCCGCGGTTCGCGGCGCCGACGTGGTGGTGCTCGTCACCGAGCCGACGCCGTTCGGTCTGAACGACCTCCGGCTGGCGGTCGAGACCGTCCGGGCGCTGGGCCTGACGTGCGGCGTCGTCATCAACCGATCGGACGTCGGCGATGACCGGGTCCACGCCTACTGTGCGGCGGAGGGCCTCGAGATCCTCGCCGAGATCCCAGACGACCGGCGGATCGCCGAGGCGTACTCCAGAGGCCTGCCGATGATCGAAGCCCTGCCCGAGACCCGCCCGCTCTTCGCCGATCTCGCAAACAGGATCGGCGTGTCGGGCGTCCGCGCTCGGGTCACCGGAGACGTCCGTGCCTCCGCCTGACGCGTCGGCCGCCTCGCTGCCCGTGGTCGGTCCCACGGTTCCGTCGAGGGTCGTGCCGGAGCTCGTGGTGATCAGCGGCAAGGGTGGCACCGGCAAGACCAGCCTGGTGGCGTCGTTCGCGGTGCTCGACCCCGAGCTGCTGGTCGCCGACTGCGACGTCGACGCCGCCGACCTCCATCTCGTTCTCGAGCCCGAGACCGTCGAGCGGCACGAGTTCCGCAGTGGTCATGAGGCCGTGGTGCGATCGGACGACTGCGACGGGTGCTCACTGTGCTCGGCGCTCTGCCGGTTCGGCGCCGTGGACTTCGACGGTTTCACGGCAGAGATCGACCCGTTCGCGTGCGAGGGCTGCGGGCTGTGCGCCGAGCTGTGCCCGATCCGAGCCATCGATTTCGTCGAGCGTCGGTGCGGCGAATGGTACGTCTCGACCAACCCGCACGGCGGGATGGTGCACGCCCGTCTGGACATCGGCGCTGAGAACTCGGGCAAGCTCGTCTCCACCGTCCGCGACCAGGCACGTCGGATCGCGGCCGACGCCGGCAACCGTGCCATCCTGGTCGATGGACCGCCGGGCGTCGGCTGTCCGGTCATCGCGTCGATCACGGGTGCGGCCGGCGTGCTGGTGGTCACCGAGCCCACCGTGTCCGGCGCTCACGACATGGAGCGCGTGCTCGAGCTCGCCGATCACTTCGACGCGACCGCCGCGGTCTGCGTCAACCGGTGGGACCTCAACCCGGAGACCGCCGACCGCATCGAGGCGCAGGCGCGTCGCCGCGGCGCCTCCCTGGTCGGCCGAGTCCGGTACGACCGGGACGTCACCCGCGCCCAGCTCCGCGGGCGACCGGTGATCGATCTCGGCGGTGGCGCCGCCGATGACATCCGAGCCGTGTGGACCCGGGTCTGCGGCTGGCTCGGTTGGTGACTCGGAGGCTGCTCCGCCGGGTTCCTACCGCGCGATTCGTGCCTCGAGAGCGATTCTGTCGGTATCGTCCATCCGGTCGCGCGCCTCGAGCTCGAGCCGGCGGTAGAGATCGAGCACGTCCCCGGTACCCGTGTCGGAACCCTGTCGGGTTTCCCAGGCTGTCTGCGTAGCGAGCGACACCCAGTCGGTCAGCACCGCCATCCGGTCGACCACGTCGCGGATCCACGCCGCCGCGGTCATCTCCTCCGCGTCGACGAGCCGGTCGATCCGGCGACGCAGGTCGTCGAGCAGCGACCCGCCGATCTCGGCGTGGTCTCCGACCCCGGACCGCTGCAGCTCCTCGATCTCCAGTGCGATCTGATCCAGCCACGGCCGGTGCAGGTCGCGCACTTTGAAGTCACGCAGAACCTGCGCGCACAAGGTGTTGTGGGTGCCCTCCCAGCTCTCGATGACGATCGCGTCGCGGTACAGGCGCGGCAGCACCGAGAAGTCCTCGATCGTGCCGTTGCCACCGAGGACCTCGATGCCGTCCCGCGCCACCCGGGTCGCCTGGATCGCGGTCCAGTACTTGTTGACCATGACGCCGATCCGGCGCGCCGCCCGCAGCGCGTCGTCGCCCCGGCCGGTGTCGACCCGGTCGGTCTGGTCGAGCAGCCGGAAGGTCGTCGCCAACGCCGCCCGCGAGCGCAGCTTCATTCGTGCCAGAATCTCCCGAACC
>Ga0316576_10002678_pt1 | contig 10178 bp, 7 predicted proteins | sample S0NA_FD_203075 | JGI IMG/M metagenome (GOLD analysis project Ga0316576, IMG submission 203075) | Rhizosphere microbial communities from salt marsh grasses in Alabama, United States - S0-2_050615r3r5 | ecosystem: Host-associated > Plants > Roots > Rhizosphere | place: USA: Alabama | collected... | reverse complement strand
CCGCTCGGTGAGAAGAGCCACTTCGGCATCGGTATCGTCCGGAAAACGGTTGATGGCCACGACGACGGGCGCTCCGAACATCTGCATGTTCTCCAGATGCTTCTCGAGGTTCTCCATGCCTGCCGATAGGGCCTCCAGGTTCTCGTTCTTGAGCTCGTTCATGGCTAGACCGCCATGCATCTTCAGCGCTCGTATAGTGGCCACCAGGACCACGCAGTCGGGAACCAGACCCGCGTAGCGACACTTGATGTCGAAGAACTTCTCCGCCCCCAGGTCGGCGCCGAAGCCGGCCTCTGTAACACAGTAGTCGCCCAGCTTCATGGCCATACGTGTGGCCTGCACGGAGTTGCACCCGTGAGCGATGTTGGCGAAGGGACCGCCGTGGACCAGCGCGGGCGTGTTCTCCAACGTCTGTACCAGATTGGGCATGAGCGCGTCTTTGAGGAGAGCGGCCATTGAGCCGGAGACCTTGATGTCCTTGGCAGTGACCTTGTCCCCCGACTTGGTGTATCCGAGCACGATGCTGTCAAGCCGACCCTTGAGATCCTCGAGATCGGTAGCCAAGCAGAGGATGGCCATGACCTCCGAGGCGACGGTGATGTCGAAGCGGGTCGTGCGCTCCACGCCTTCGCCTTCCTGGCCGATGGTGACGTTACGCAGAGCCCGATCGTTGAGGTCGACCACTCGAGGCCAGGATATATTCTCTGTGTCGACATCCAACTCGTTGCCCTGGAAGAGATGGTTGTCGAGGACGGCCGCGCAAAGATTATGCGCCGTGGTTATAGCATGGATGTCGCCGGTGAAATGGAGGTTGATGTCCTCCATAGGGACCACCTGGGCATATCCGCCACCGGCAGCGCCGCCTTTGATGCCGAAGCAGGGACCGAGCGAAGGCTCGCGCAGGGTGCTTACGGCCTTCTTGCCGATCTTGTTCAGGCCCATGGCCAGCCCCACATTGGTGGTGGTTTTGCCCTCGCCGGCAGGAGTCGGCGTGATGGCAGTACACAGCACCAGTTTGCCGTCGGGTTGGTCTTTGAGCTTGTCGAAGACGTCGAAATGGATCTTGGCTTTGTACTTGCCGTAGAGGTCGAGATCGTCTGGACCGAGTCCGATCTCGGCAGCCACATCCACTATGGGGAGAAGCTTCGCCTCTTGCGCGATCTCAATGTCGCTCTTCATACTCTGGAGTCCATCCTTTCGCGTCTGTCTTCCCCTGGCAGCCTTACCATACTATAGTTATATAGATAATCAGGCAAGTCCCAACTTCGAGTTCGAAGTACAGCCGTCGGGCGAACGGAAGGGCACATGAAGGCAGAAGAAAGACGGGTATCGGGCACGCCGGCCGCGCCTTCCAAGGACCGCGAAGACGCCGTGGACAACGGCCTCCGCCAGCCTGCCTACCTCCTCATCGCCGACACCATCGCTCAACGCATAGGAGCGGGAGAATACAGGCCTGGTGACCAATTGCCTACCGAAGCCGAACTCCGTGCGGAGTTCGGAGTGAGTCCCATGACGGTGCGCAGGGCCATCAACATACTGCTCGACCGCCACTTGGTGACCACCACGCAGGGCAAGGGGACCTTCGTCCGCTCCCTACAACTGGGGGAGGCGGTCTTTCACCTCAGCCCCATAACCGACGTGCTCGACGACGCAGCGGTGGAGATATCGTTGCTGGAGGCGGGTGTCAGGGTGGCGGACGAACGTGTGGCGTCCGTACTCCAGTGCACCGTGGGAGATCCCACGATCCACATGCGCCGATTGGTGACTCGCGACGGTAAGCCCCTCATGTATCAGCTCGAGTGGCTGATCTACGACGAGCATAGGCCCTTGGTGGAGACCCAGTTGCAGATCACTTCTTTGAACGGGCTGCTTCGGTCCAGGCCGGGTAGTGACATGCCCATGGGAGAGGTGGCCATCGAGGCTACCTGCCTGACGGACGAAGAGACGGAGATACTGCAGGTTCCTGCTCATTCCCCGGCCTTCTGCCTCGAGCATGTGTTCTACGACTTCGCGCTGAAGCCGGTCAGCTGGGGCAGGCTTCTGTGTCGCGCAGACCGCTTCCGCCTCGTCACCCACCTGGGAGCCCCCCTTCCCGACCTGCGCAGCGGCACATCTGCATGAGCCGATCAGGCGCCGAGCCCCGTGTAGACCCTGTGCTCGCCTCGCTTTCCGAGGCCGTGGGGGCCCTCGACGAGAAGAGAGCCTTGCTGCTGGTCGAGGAAGCCCTGGCAACAGGCAGAAGTTCCGCGGCCGTGCTGCGGGCCGTGGAGCAAGGCATGCGCACCGTCGGCGAACGATACGAGACGGAGGAGATATTCCTGGCCGGCCTCATCATGGCTGGAGAGATCTTTCGAGGAACGATGGCCCTGGCTCGTCCCGGCCTTGAAGAAAGACACGATACCGAGGCTCAGGGACGGGTACTTATAGGTACCGTAGCCGGGGACATCCATGACATCGGCAAGAACGTGGCTGTGCTCGCCCTGCAGAGCTTCGGCTTTGTTGTCAAAGACCTGGGAGTCAACGTGCCTCCGGAGCGCTTCGTAGAGGAGGCCGAAGCTTTTGCTCCCGACATCATCGGCCTATCTGGGCTCCTGACCGGAGCGTTCGCATCCATGCGAAACACTGTGGAACTTCTGCGTGAGCATACGAAGGGCCTCGTCACTCCTCCTGCCATCATCATCGGAGGGGGCACGTTGGATGAGCAGGTGGCCAAACAGATCGGCGCCGATCTGTGGACCAACGACGCCATGCAGGGCGTCCGCCTGTGTGAGGAGTTGCTCGAGCGCCGAGGTCGCGCGTAGCAAAAGTCGGGCGTGGCGAAGTCGGGCATAATAGAGAGTGAAGCAGTCCTGACGCTCTCCGGTGGCCGTCTACGCGCCGCCGGTCGAGGATCAAGCATCGAGAGACTCTGGGAGGCGCGCCGATGGGCGACAAGCTTGACGAGATACTGGCCTGCTACAAGGGTGAGCCCCACGAGGTGATACCCGTGCTGCAGGATGTGCAGGAGGTTTTTGGCTATCTGCCCGAGCAGGAGATGTTGAAGATCGCCAAGTTCCTGGGCCTACCCGAAAGTCGTGTCTATGCGGTGGCTACCTTCTACGAGCAGTTCAAATTCAGCCCCCGAGGAAGGAACAAGATAACGGTCTGCAGGGGCACTGCCTGTCACGTGCGCGGCGGTCAGCGCATCAGGGAGGAGCTAGAGCGGCAACTGGGCATCCAGGCCTCAGAGACGACCCCAGACCTCGAGTACACCCTGGAGACGGCCGCCTGCATCGGCTGCTGCGGCCTTGCCCCGGCCGTGGTCATAAACGACACCACCTACGGAAGACTCACCCCGGCAAAGATCGTCAAGATACTGGAAGAGACCAAGGGGGCGAGCGAATGACCGAGGATAGACGGAACGGAGAGGTTTCCACGATCGAGACCCTCACCGACGACACAGGCGTCGAGGGAGCGCGCACCATCCTCGTGTGCCAGAGCACAGGCTGCGTGTCGTCCGAGTCGCCCGCCGTCTACGAAGCCTTGGAGGAAGCCATAGTGCAGTCGGGTCTGGAGGACCTGGCCAAGGTGAAGCTCACGGGCTGTATGCGCTTCTGTCAGAAGGGCCCCATAGTCGTGGTCCAACCGGAAGGCACCGCCTATCTCAGTGTCAAGGTGGAAGACGTCCCCGAGATAGTCGAGACTCATCTGAAGAACGGCGGACGAGTAGAGCGCCTTCTCTATACGCACCCCACCAGCGGCGAGAGCGTCGAGTGCTACGACGACATCCCCTTCGTGAGGGAGCAGGAGCGGATCCTGCTGCGCAACTGCGGACGGATCAACCCCGAAGCCATAGAGGAGTACACGGCCCGAGGGGGCTACGAAGCTCTGCGCAAAGCCCTGACTAGCATGACTCCCATTGAGATCGTGGAGCAGCTCAAGCTTTCCGGCCTGCGTGGACGAGGCGGCGGCGGCTTCCCCACCGGACGCAAGTGGGAAGCGGGATTGGCGGCCGAAGGCGACGAGAAGTACATCGTCTGCAACGCGGACGAAGGCGACCCGGGGGCCTTCATCGACGGCTATCTGCTGGAATCCGATCCCCACTCGGTCATAGAAGGCATGATCATCGCCGGTTACACCATCGGTGCCCACGAAGGTTACGTCTACGTGCGAGCCGAGTATCCGATGGCCGTGAAACGGCTGCGCTTGGCAGTCAGCCAAGCGCGGAGCAACGGTTTCCTGGGTAAGAACATCCTCGGGAGCGGCTTCGACTTCGACATCGTCCTGTTCCGAGGGGCGGGCGCCTTCGTGTGCGGGGAGTCGACAGCCCTGACCCAGTCCATCGAGGGCAATCGGGGCATGCCGAAGGCCACTCCTAGACCCCGCACCACCGAGGAGGGTCTCTTCGATAAGCCCACCGTGCTCAATAACGTCAAGACCTTCTCCTACGTGCCCCAGATCGTGGAGCGAGGAGGAGAGTGGTTCGCGAGCATCGGCACCGAAAACAGCCCGGGAACGGCGGCGTTCGCGCTGACGGGAATGATCCAGAACAGCGGCATGATCGAAGTCCCCATGGGCACGACGCTCCGCAAGATCATCTTCGACGTGGGCGGCGGTATCTCGAGCGGCCGCGATTTCAAGGCTGTGCAGACGGGAGGGCCATCCGGGGGCTGCATACCCGCGTCCTATCTGGACACCCCGGTCGACTTCGATTCTCTGAAGGCCGCCGGCTCCATCATGGGTTCGGGGGGCATGGTGGTCATGGACACCAGCACGTGTATGGTGGACGTGGCGCGTTTCTTTCTCGATTTCACGCAAAAGGAATCGTGCGGACAGTGCACCATCTGCAAGCTGGGCACCATGCAGATGCTGAGCATCCTGGAAGACATCGTGGCGGGTAAGGGCCAGACCGGCGATATCGAGCTGCTGCTCGATATCGGGCGGACGGTGAACTCGGGCTCGCTGTGCGGCTTGGGTCAGACCGCGGCCAACCCCGTGCTGACCACCATCAGGTATTTCCGAGACGAATACCAAGCCCACATAGAGGAGAAGCGCTGCCCCGCTCTGGTGTGCAAGGAGCTCATCTCCTATCACATAGACCCGGAAAGGTGCACGGGTTGTACTGCTTGCGCCCGCGCCTGTCCGGTCTCTGCCATCAGCGGAGAGCGCAAACAAGTGCACGTCATCGATCAGGACGTCTGCATCCGCTGTGGCGTCTGTTTGGAGAAATGCCCGGATAGATACCACGCCGTGGATTGCATCTCCGGACATCTGAGCGAAGGAGACCAGTAGTGGCCGATCAATTCGAACTCCGGATCAACGGCCTGCCCGTAAAAGCCGAGAAGGGCATGTCCGTCCTCGAGGCGGCGCGTAAGAAAGGCATCTACATACCCCACCTGTGTCATCACCCCGAACTGGAGCCGGTAGGCGCGTGCAGGCTTTGCCTGGTGGAGATCGACGGCTCCAAACCGGTCATCTCCTGCAAGACCGAAGCGCGAGAAGGCATGAACGTACGCACCGAGTCCCCGGAGATCAACCATCTGCGCAGGGTGATCCTCGAGCTGCTGCTGGCCGACCACGACGCCGACTGTCTCGTGTGCGGACAGAACACGAAGTGTGCCCTTCAGAAGGTGGCAGACCATGTGGGTGTGGACCAGAAGCGTCTCGCCCGCCTGAAACACAAGTCGACTCTGGCCCCCATAGACACGTCCAATCCCTTCTTCGACTTTAATCCGAACCGCTGCGTCATGTGCGGTATATGCATCCGTACCTGCGACGAACTGCAGAACATCCAGGCCATCGACTACACGAACCGGGGCATCGGCTCCAAGGTCGCCGGCTTCGGAGACAAGCCTCGCGTAGAGTCCAACTGCGAATCCTGCGGCGAGTGCTTGGTCAGATGCCCGGTGGGCGCTCTTACCGAGAAAGAAGCCGAGAGGCCGACCCACTATGTGCGTTCCGTCTGCGGCTTCTGCGGCTGCGGCTGTGGACTGCTGCTCGGAGTCAGGGACAACCGTGTGGTCACCGCCAAAGGCGACCCCTTCAGCGCCGCCAGCGGAGGACGGCTGTGTGTCAAAGGCCGCTTTGGTTTCAGGTTCGTCAACAGCTCCGAACGTCTCACCAAGCCGCTCGTCAAGCGCGACGGCGAGTTCGTTGAGGTGGAGTGGGACGAGGCCCTCGATCTGGTGGCCGAGAAGCTCGCACCTTACAAGGGCAAAGGCTTTGCCGCCATCGCCTCCGCCAAGTGCACCAACGAGGAGAACTACCTTCTGCAGAAGTTCACCAGGGCGGTGATGAAGACCAACGATATCGACCACTGCGCACGCTTATGACACGCTCCCACTGTGGCCGGTCTGGCCACAACGCTCGGAAGTGGTTCGATGACCAACTCGATCGCAGAACTCGGTGATGCCGCGGCCATCTTCGCCATTGGCACCAACACCACCGCTTCTCACCCCATAGTGGCCCTGCAGGTCAAGAGCGCGGCGCGAAACGGCGCCAAGCTCATCGTCGCAAACCCCAAGGAGATAGAACTCGTCCGCTTTGCCGATATCTACCTCCAGAACAGGCCGGGCACGGACGTGCCCCTGCTCATGGGAATGATGCGCGTCATCCTGGAAGAAGGACTACAAGACCAAGAGTTCATCGACAGCAGGTGCGAAGGCTTCGATGCCTTCAAGGAGTCGCTCGCCGACTTCGACTTGGATACCGTGGAGCGGATCACCGAAGTTCCTCGCGATGACATCGTGGCGGCCGCGAGGCTGTACGCGACGACCAAGCCCGCGGCCATCACTTACTGCATGGGTATCACCCAGCACGTCCACGGCACCAATAACGTCCTGGCCGTCAGCAATCTAGCCCTGTTGACCGGCAATCTCGGAAAGCGCTCGGCAGGCGTCAACCCCCTTCGGGGTCAGAACAACGTGCAGGGATCGTGCGACATGGGCTGCCTGCCCGATGTCTTCCCCGGCTATCAGAAGGTCGGCGACCCGGCCGTGCAGGAGAAGTTCGAAGCGGCCTGGGGATGCGAGCTCAGCGACGTGGTGGGCCTCACCCACACCGAGCTCTTCGACGCGGTCTACAACGGAGACATCAAGGCTCTATACCTCATCGGGGAGAACCCCGTGCTCAGCGAGGCCAACTCCAGCCACGCCACCGAGGCACTCGAGAGAGCGGAGTTCCTTGTGGTGCAGGACATCTTCATGACCGAGACGGCTGAACGAGCCGACGTGGTGCTACCCGCCGTGAGCTTCGCCGAGAAGGACGGCACCTTCACCAACACGGAGCGCAGGGTGCAGCGGGTGCGCCGGGCCATCGATCCCGTGGGGGATTCAAGAACGGATTCGTGGATCATCTCTGAGATCGCGAAGCGTCTGGGGGGAGAGGGCTTCGACTTCTCCACGCCTGAGGAAGTGATGGCCGAGATCGGCGAGGTCGTGCCCTCATACGCCGGTATCGGCTATGACCGCTTGGAGCGCGGAGGCCTCCAGTGGCCGTGTCCGACGAAGGACCACCCAGGGACCCCAATCCTCCACACCGAGCGGTTCGCCACCGACACGGGCAGGGGCAAGTTCATGCCCGTAGCCTACCGGAAACCCGGCGAGGAGCCCGACGAGACCTTTCCGCTGCTGTTGACCACTGACCGCAACCTGTATCACTATCACGGCACCATGACCAGGCGGGTCTATGGTCTGAACATCTTGGCCGACCAAGAGTTGCTCAAGATCAATCCGCAAGACGCCGAGTGCTGGAGCATAAAGGACGGCCAGATGGTGGAAGTGGAGTCGCGCCGAGGCAAAGTGAGAGTGAAGGCAAAGGTCACAGAGACCATCCCTCCAGGGACGGTGTCCATGAGCTTCCACTACGCGGAGGCCCCCACGAACATCCTAACCTCGTCAGACCTGGACATGGTCGCGAAGACCCCGGGCACCAAAGTCTGCGCGGTACGTGTCACGGCTCTAGAGGAGCAGGCGGAGGAACGGGAACAGCAAGAACTCGTGGAGAAGGCCTGAGACGTGCGGGGCTCAGCCCGGCGACCATAGCTCACGCACGCGTGGAGCGACCATAGGCGAACCGGCGGAAGCCATCGCAGGTGCGAGTAGACTCACCTTGCCCGACGCACGCCGCGCGGTCGCGCTTGAAGCATGCGTCAGCACGGAACGCCAAGGACGGGGACCCGCTGCGATGATTCTGACAGGCCGGTCTGTGGGAAGACTGAGTGCGTGATGTTTCGCGGTCTGCGTATCGACTTATCGGCGTGCAGCGCCATTCGCGAGGAACTGCCTTCCCAGGTGCGGCGGGCGGTCATCGGCGGGCGAGGACTGGCCGACTATCTGCTGTTGCAGGCGTGTGCCTACGACACAGAACCGTTGGCGCCCGAGAACCCGCTCGTGTACGCCATAGGACCACTTGCTGGGACGGCGGCGCCGTCGGCGGCGCGGTACACGCTCGCCTCAAGATCACCCTTGACCAATACCATCTTCGACGGCAACTCCGGGGGTAGCTTCGGCCTCGCCCTGCGCCGGCTGGACCTAGACTACGTGATCGTCACCGGCCGTTGCGACCGGCCCTCCTACCTCTATGTGAGCAAGGACGACATCAGGCTTCTGCCGGCCGATGGTTTGTGGGGGCTTGAATTGCCCGAGGCCGCAGCCCGACTGCGCGAGCTTCACGGAGACTGCGAGCCCGCCCTCATCGGCCCCGCCGGAGAGAGACAGGTCCTGTTCGCCTCAGTGTCGTCCAAGAACAGCCGCCAAGTGGGCAGGGGCGGGCTCGGTGCCGTGATGGGCAGCAAACTCCTCAAGGCCGTGGTACTCGTCCCTCCACCGGGGGCTCTCAGAACTTCGACAGCGGACGAAGGATTCGACGACGTCCTGAAGGAGACCGCAGCACTGCTCAGTGGAAGCCCCGTGACCGGAGAGGCTCTGCCGGACTTTGGCACCCCTGTGCTGCTGCACGTGCTGAACGAACTGGGTGCTCTACCCACTCGTAACTTCCGGGAGTCCCGCTTCGAATCGGCCGAGGAGATCAGCGGCGAGGCCCTGCGCGCCGACTGGGTGGAGAGACGGGTTGCGTGCGAAGGTTGTCCGATTGGATGTGGGCGCCACACCCGCTCACGAAGAGGCGTCACCCGAGGCCCCGAGTACGAGAGTCTGTGGGCGTTCGGGGCCGACTGTGGGGTGGCGAATCTGGAGGCGATCATAGAGGCAAACGATGCCTGCAACCGCTTCGGCCTCGATACTATCACCATGGGAGCCTCCATAGCCTGTGCCATGGAACTGACGGCCCGGAATGTGTTGCGAGACGGTCCGCACTTCGGAGACGCAGCAGCACTACTGGAACTCATATCGGCCACTGCCTCGCGCCAGGGTCTTGGAGACGAGCTTGCTGAGGGCAGCCGGCGCTTCGCCTCCCGGTACGGCCACCCCGACCTGGCCATGGAGGCGAAAGGGCTTGAATTGCCTGCTTTCGACCCCAGGGGGATGACCGGTCAGGGCTTGGCCTTCGCCACTTCGAACAGAGGCGGATGCCATCTGCGCGCCAACATGTTGGGGCCCGAGGTCCTGGGGGTGCCCACGCTCCTGGACAGGTTCGCCACACACGGCAAGTCCGACGTGCTCATATACCTGCAGGACACCAACGCCATCCTCGATTCCCTGCCGCTGTGCAAATTCGCAGCCTACGTCTTGACGGAGGACCACTACGCGCGCATGCTGTCGGCCGTCATGGACGAGACGGTGGATGCTTCGGCTCTGCGACGCGCAGGCGAGCGCATCTGGAACCTGGAACGTGTCTTCAATCTCCGGGCAGGTTTCACGCGCGCGGACGACACCTTGCCCACACGGCTTCTGCAGGAGCCCATCGTCGAGGGTCCTTCCCAGGGGCACACCGTCGACTTAAGACCGATGTTGGACGAGTACTACGCGCACAGAGGCTGGAACGCTGAGGGTAGACCGAGCGACGCGACACTCGAGGAACTCGGGGTCCCGCCGCTGCTCAGCGAGGCTCCTCGGCGTCTGGGTCCGTCGATCCTGTTAGACGGGGGGCGCGCGCCCGCAGGGCGGGCGACCCATCGAACCGCCGACCATCTCACGTCATCACACGGAGGCTGACGATGTCCAGCAGGAAGAACGCCCACTGCGAGGACGGCGTGAGAGTGAAGCTCTTCGCGGGCTTCAGGGATCTTTTCGGTCACAACG
>Ga0316576_10002675_pt1 | contig 10184 bp, 8 predicted proteins | sample S0NA_FD_203075 | JGI IMG/M metagenome (GOLD analysis project Ga0316576, IMG submission 203075) | Rhizosphere microbial communities from salt marsh grasses in Alabama, United States - S0-2_050615r3r5 | ecosystem: Host-associated > Plants > Roots > Rhizosphere | place: USA: Alabama | collected... | reverse complement strand
ATCCGATGCGTGCGCCCGACGGCAGCTCCCGCTGGAGATGGTCGGGCACCCACAGGGTGTCGATCCCCATCGCCTCTGCCTCGAGGGCGAGGGCGCGGATCTCCGGCCACGTCGCGTAGGTGCGGTCGGCTCGTGGCCAGGTTGGCAGGCTGAGGCCGATGGAGATGGGCGAGATAGCGTCGGTCATGCCGCCATCATCGCGCCCCGGCGGCGGAGTGTCCTGCACGCGGCGCCGCTCCTGGGTGCCGGGGGCGATGGCGCCGCCAATCGCGCGCGCTGCCTCAGCTGGGCGCGGCGAGGTCGCGGCGCGGGAACCGCCACAGCCCAAAGGCGGCCGCTGCCACGGCGAGGGCCGCCAGCACCAGCAGGTCACCGGGCACCGGACGCCCGCCGAGGACCCGGAGCGGGTCGAGGTAGTGGAACGGCGTGTAGGGCTGGAGCCAGGCCGCGTCGGGCCACATCGTCCCCAGGATCTCGAGCAGGTACCCGAGCAGCAGCCCGCCGATGGCGACGCCCACGGGCACGGCCAGCCGGTCGAACGAGGCCGAGACCGCCAGCGCCACGGCACCGAGCGCCAGCAGGAACAGCCAGGTGTTGAGCGCCAGGAAGGCCAGGTCCGCCGGGTCCAGGTCGGCACCGACGCCGTAGCGGGTCGCCCCGGCCAGCGTCCCGACCACTGCCGCTCCGACGGCGACGGCGGCGAACAGCGCCAGGCTGGCCAGGTGTGTCAGGAACAGGGCCCGCCGCGACACGGGGCGCGCGAGCAGGACCTCGAGCGTGCCCCGCTGCCGCTCGCCGGCGATCATCGTGACTCCGACGCCCACCGGCAGGACCACGAACAGGCCGATCCCGATCGGGTGCACCCAGCCCAGGGCGACAGCGCCGGCAAGGCTGAACGGGTCCGGCCCCAGCAGCCGCAGGAACGCGTCGGGCACGATCCCGGTGTCGAGCACGAGCGCGAGCTGGCGACCGAAGGTGGCGTAGATGACGGGCATGAGGAACGCCCAGATCCCCAGCGCCACGGCCACGAGGAGGACACGGAGGCGCTGGGCCCGCCACGTCCGCAGGAACAGCGGGACGCTGAACGGCACCATCACCGTCCGCCGTCGCCGCGATCGGCCGAGCCGGCAGCGGGACCGGGCGAGGCGCCGCCGGCCCCCTCATCGCTGGCCGCGGCATGCCTGGCACCCGCCAGGCCGGCCTCGTCGGCCTCCTCCCCCGCGTACAGCTCGAGGAACGCATCCTCGAGCCGGGCCGGCTCGATGGTGAGATCGGTCGCCCGCGAGCCGACGGCCGCCAGGAAGGCGCGAGGATCGCCGGTCAGGGCACAGGCCAGGAACCCGTCCTGGATCCGCAGGTCGCTGACCCCCTCGACGCCGGCGAGGTCCGGCGCGGGACCGTCGAACCGGAGCTCCACCCGGCGCCGGTGCTGGGCACGCAACGCTGCCACGTCCCCGGTGAGGACCAGGCGTCCGGCCCGGACGATGGCCACGCGGTCACAGACGCGCTCCACCTCGGACAGCACGTGGGAGGAGAGGAACACCGTCCGGCCCGCTGCCCGGACGTCGTCGAGCACCGTGTAGAACGCCCGCTGCATGAGGGGGTCCAGGCCCTCCGACGGCTCGTCGAGGATGGCCAGCTCCGGGTCATGCTGGAGCGCCTGGACGATCCCCAGCTTCTGGCGCATGCCGCGCGAGTAGTCGCGGATCCGGCGGCCCAGGACCCGGTCCGAGAGCTCGAGCGCCTCGCACACGGCAGCCCGCCGGACGGGCGGCCGGCCGGACAGCGCGGCGAGGTCGTCGAGATGGCGCCTGCCGGTCAGGCCGTCGTCGAGCGCGATCCCACCCGGCAGGTAGCCGATGCGGCGGCGGATGTCCACCGAGTTGCGGACGATGTCCAGCCCCAGCACGGTCGCCCCGCCGGCCGTGGGGTGCAGGAAGCCCAGCAGGAGCCGGATCAGCGTCGACTTGCCGGCCCCGTTGGGGCCCAGGAACCCGAAGATCTCTCCCCCGCGGACCTCCAGGCTCACGCCGTCGAGTGCGCGGACGGGGCCGTAGTGCTTGGCCAGCCCGTCGACCTCGATGGCATTGATCACGATCCAAGGCTACGCCGACGGCGCCGTTGCCGCCCGGCTACAGGAGCATCGAGATGAACCGCTCCACGAGCAGCACGGCGCCCCAGGCGAGCCCCAGGATCACCAGCAGGATGCCCAGCACGAAGGCCGTGGAGCCGGCGGTGCTGGCCCCCGGGTCCACGGCGTGACGGTGGAACAGCTCGAGGTTGCGCGTGTTGGCCTTGAACCCGAAGTCGACCAGGTCCCCCACCAGTGGCACCAGGCCGATCGCGAAGTCGACCACCACGTTGATCGACATCCGGGCCAGCACGACGCGGGGCAGTCGGAAGCGAGCGGCCTCGCCGACGATCCATGCGGCGACCAGCATGGTGACGAAGTCGCCCACGAACGGGATCAGCCCCACGATCGGGTCGAGCCCGATCCGGCTCCGTGTCCCCGGCACCGCGACCAGGTCGTCGAGCAGGTGCGCCACCCACCCGATCCGGCGCTCGGCGGCGAGCACGCGCTCCGTGCGCCGGGCAGCATCGGGATCCTGCCGGCGTCGCGCGCCGGCGTGCGTGGACTGCATGCGTGGATGATGCCCGGGAGTCCGGTGCGACGCGTATCGCCGGGTCCCACCGTTCCTGCCAGCGGCATGACAGCGGCCGTACGTGCCGCAATGGCAGGCGCCATTGGGTAGGATCGGAGACGTGCTCTACCGCGCCGATCCCTGGCTGCACGTCATCGCAGGCTGCATGTCGTCGGGCAAGACCGACGAGCTGCTCCGCCTGCTCCGTCGCGCCGAGATCGCCAAGCGCCGGATCCTGCTCGTCCGCCCTGACGTGGACGACCGGACGCCGAGCGAGTACGCCGAGAGCCGGAGCAAGGCCCGCTATCCGTCGGTGCTGGTCCCCAAGAACGAGCCGGTGGAGATCCTGTCCCTGGCGCGCGAGCGGGACGTGGACCTGGTGGGGATCGAGGAGGCGCAGTTCTTCGACGGCTCGCTGCCGACCGTCGTGGACACCCTGCGGGGCTCGGGGCGCCACGTGATCGCCAGCGGCCTCAACACGGACTTCGCCGGTCGCCCGTTCGGGCCGATGCCCACGCTGCTGGCGATGGCCGACCAGATCACCATGCTGTCCGCCATCTGCGTGGTCTGCGGCGAGATGGCGACCCGCACCCAGCGGCTGGTGGGCGGCCGCCCGGCCGCGATCGACGATCCGCTCATCGTGATCGGCGGGTTCGACGGCCGGGCGGTCGAGACCTACGAGGCGCGCTGCCTGCGGCATCACGAGATCGCCCCCGCTCGCTCGGCCCGAGGCGTCGTCGCGGACGACTAGGCGGACGACCAGAGGGACGACCAGGGCAGACGAACAGGACCGGTCGGCCCGGGCGCACGGGTCACCATGGACGTCATGTGTCCACAGGTTGTCCACGTGCCCGCGCAACCGTGGACAACTTCGCCACGATTCGGCTGAAACTCGTGGACAACCCGGTTGGCAGCCGTCCCGCCGACCGATATCGTTCGGTTTGCCCGAAGGGGCCGGTGGCACCGACGCCGGACCGGTCAGCGATGATCGGACCGGGTCCCCGGACCGCCGCCACGGAGGCCGCGAGGCTTGCGAGGTGGCTGGTGACCGGAGCCGCTGCGGCAGGGCCGAGCTTGCTTGGCAGTGTCGTGAGCGTGCCGGTGCGTGACGGTTCCTTCGGGCGCTTTCGTGTGCGCCGCGCTCCGGGGTGCCATGCCCAAGCTGTCTGCCGGATTGCTGCTCTTCCGCCGCACCGACGGCGAGCTCGAGGTCCTGGTCGCCCATCCCGGCGGCCCGATCTGGGCGCGCCGCGACGCCGGCGCCTGGTCGATCCCCAAGGGAGCGCTCCTCCCCGACGAGCCGGCGCTCGACGCCGCTCGCCGGGAGTTCGAGGAGGAGACCGGCCACCGGGCGCCCGACGGGGACGCGATCGACCTGGGTGAGGTCAGGATGCGCTCGGGCAAGACCGTGCGCGGGTTCGCGCTGGAAGGTGACCTCGACCCCGCGTCGATCCACAGCATGCGGGTCGAGATCGAGTGGCCACCCAGATCCGGGCGGCGGCTGCGCGTCCCCGAGATCGATCGCGTGCTGTGGGCCCGTCCGGCCGAAGCCCGGCGCCGCCTCAACCCGGCGCAGGCCGAGTTCGTCACCCGCCTGATCGCACACCTCGCGACCGCGTAGACCGCAACGACGACCGGCCGGACGTCCTGTGCCTGTCCCCCGTGCCGCCCGCTTGCTCGCCTGATTGCCGGCGGCTCCGGCACGAGCGGGCAACCGGCTCGCTGGCACGATCCTCCGAACCAACGCACACTTCCCCGCGATGAATCACGACTCCCACGGCCACGGGTACGACGACGGCACGTACCCCGATGAGCGACCTCGACGGCGGCGCCAGGGCATCGGTCCGGCGGCCACGATGGGGCTCGTCGTGGTCGCCGCCTTCGTCGCGCTCGGGTTCACCGGCGCGGCCTTCGCGGTCTCGACCTATCGCTCCCTGGCCGCCGATCTGCCGGACCCCAGCCTGCTCGAGCGGATCGAGCTGCCGCAGCGGTCGGTCGTGTACGACCGGACCGGCACGGTGGAGCTCGCCCGGTTCGGCGAGTTCAACCGCGAGACGGTGTCGTTCGACGAGATCGCGCCGGTGCTGGTCGACGCCACCACCGCCATCGAGGACCGCACCTTCTGGGACAACTCCGGCTTCGACCCCTTGGGCATCGTCGCGGCCGGGCTGGACGCCCTTCGCGGCCGGCCCCGCGGCGCTTCCACGATCACCCAGCAGCTGGTCCGGCAGCGGTTGCTGACCGAGGACGGCGAGGCGCAGACGCAGGTCACCGCCAGCCGCAAGCTCCGGGAGATCATCCAGTCGATCCGCGTGACGCAGGCGTACCCGGGCGACGAGGGCAAGCAGCGGATCATGGCCGCCTACCTCAACCAGAACTATTACGGGAACGACTCCTACGGCGTGGCGGCGGCGGCCCGCAGCTACTTCGGCGTGGACCTGGCGGACATCACGCTCGCCCAGGCGGCGATCCTCGCCGCGCTGCCCCAGTCGCCCTCGACCTACGACCTCGTGCAGAACGCGGTCATCGAGTGCGTCGACCCGGCCGAGGACCCCGAGACGTGCGAGGACACGCAGCTGGTGGTTCCGGCCGACAGCGCCATCGTCCTCCGGCGCAACCTCGTCCTGGACCGCATGGAGCAGGCCGGCGGGACACCGCTCACCGGCGACCAGTACACCCCCAGCGACTTCGCGGCCGCCAAGGTGGAGTCGGTCATCCTCGCACCCCAGCGGTCGAACCAGTGGAAGGTGCCCCAGTTCGTGTGGCAGGTGCGGCGAGAGCTCACCACGCGCCTGTGCGGCGAGGACGCCGAGACGTGTCCCCCGCTCGAGCGTGGCGGGCTGCGGATCGTGTCCACGATCGACCTGGACCTCCAGGCGATCGCGGAGAAGTGGGTCAAGGCCGCCACGATCGTGCCCAAGGCCAAGAACCCGAAGGCGGCGGCGCGCGCCCTGGGGCTGACCTACGAGCCCTGGATGGCCAACCTCGAGAACAAGAGCCTGCGCAACGGCGCGTTGATCGCGATGGACTACCAGACCGGGGAGATCGTCGCCTACCAGGGGTCGGCCGATCCGACCGCGACACGGGCCACCAAGCGCTTCCAGCCCCGGTACGACGTCCTCGCCGACGGCTGGCGCCAGCCCGGCTCCGCGTTCAAGCCGGTGGTCTACGCGACCGGCATCAACGACCAGCGGATCACCGGGGCGACGATGTTCATGGACGTCGTGACGGACTTCGGCGGCGGGTACGTGCCCACCGACGCCGACAACCTCGAGCGCGGCCCGGTGCGTGTCCGGGACGCGCTCCGGTTCTCGCTCAACATCCCGGCCGTCAAGGCGATGGCCGTCATCGGGAACGCCGCCGTCGAGCAGCAGGCCGAGGCGATGGGCATCCAGTTCATGGACGGCCAGGTGGACGCGGGCCTCGCCTTCGCGCTGGGCGTGGAGGAGGTCCACCCCAAGGACCTGGTCCGGGCCTACGGCACGCTCGCGAACGGCGGAGAGCTCGTCTACCAGACCACGATCCTGGAGGTCACCGACGACGCCGGCGAGGTGGTGCTCGACTCGTCGTCTGCCCCGGCGCCCAGCCGGGCCCTGGACCGCGGCGCCGCCGCGATCGTGACCGACATCCTGGCCGGCAACACGGACCCCAGCCAGAACCCCTACTGGGGCCAGTTCCGGATCATGGACGGCGGCAAGCGCCGCCCCGCGACCCTCAAGACGGGCACCAACAACGACGCCAAGGACCTCAACGCGTACGGCTACATCGGCGCGCCGTCCAAGGCGGAGCGGTCGGATGGCGAGTACGCGCTCGCCGTGGGCGTGTGGAACGGCAACTCGGACAACTCGCTGGTGTCCACCCCCGGCGACCCGCTGTTCTCGATCGACGTCTCGACGTACGTCTGGCAGGGGTTCCTGACCGAGGCCACCAAGGGCTGGTCGATCAACCGGTTCAAGGTGCCGGGCTCCGTGGAGTCGGCGCAGGTCGACCCGTGGACGGGCCTCCTCGCCGGGGGCGGCAAGAGCGTCACCGAGCTGTTCCTGCCGGGCACGGCCCCGACCTCGAGCCTCCCCGCCGACCAGGCCTGCGGGCCGACCGTGCTGACCCTGGTCGGCTTTGAGAAGGACAATCCGGCCTGGATGACGGCCGACGACGGCTGGATCAACCGCGCCGAGAAGGGGCCCGGACGAGCTGGCGGCCCCAAGCGCACCCGCACCAGCTACTTCTACAACGGGGCCTTCGTTCCCTACGGCCGGTCCTGGGGTGTCTTCGTGAGCACCGGCCCGGGCTGCGCGACGCCGACGCCCAGCCCGACGGTTGACCCCTGCGCCTCGTACGATCCCTTCGCGACGCCCGATCCCCTGGCCTCTGTCGATCCGCTGGCCACCCCGCTGGTCTGCCCGACGCCGTCCACCTCCGTGGAGCCGTCGCTGGAGCCGAGCCCGACGGAGCCCCCGACAGCGCCGCCGACCCCATCCCCGACGCCGACTCCCAAGCCGACGCCGACTCCCAAGCCGACGCCGACTCCCAAGCCGACGCCGGCGCCGACGCCCACTCCGGCACCCCCCACCCCGACGCCGGCCGCGACCTGACCGGGGCGCTCAGGTGCGCGTGAAGGCCGAGCGGAGGGCGGGGACGACCTCCGAGGCGATACGCCGCAGGCGGGCTTCAGGCACTCCACGGGGCACCGCGGAGATGTCCGTGAAGCCCAGCTCCAGGTGGCGGCGGGCAAACGCCTCGTAGGCGGCCTCGCTGGCCAGCACCTCGGGGCCGGCCCACACGGAGCGCCTGATCGTCGCCGGGTCGCGCCCGATCGCCGCGCACGCGGCGTCGAGCATCGCGATCCGCTCCTCGACGGACGTGGTCACGCCGTCGGTCGCGGTCCCGGGCAGCTCGGGGAAGGTGTCCCACTGGTCCGCCCAGCGCGCGGCGAGCCGGATCATCCGGGGGCGGTGGGCGGCCACGAGCAGCGGGATCCGTGGCTGCTGGACGGGGCGCGGCTCGAAGACGGCGTCGTCGATCCGGTAGAACCGGCCCTGGAACGTCAGGCGCGGCTCCTGCTGCAGCCGCACCAGGAGCTCCACGGCCTCCTCGAGCCGGTCCACCCGCTCGACCCCGCCCGGCAGGTCGAATCCGTTGCGGCGGTGCTCGTCGTCGTGCCAGCCGGTCCCGATCCCCAGGATGAGGCGGCCACCGCTGACGTGATCAACGGTCACGGCCTCCTTCGCGAGCAGGGCCGGGTGGCGGAACGTGTTCGACGAGACGAGCACCCCGATCCGGATGCGGGACGTGGTGGCTGCGAGCGCGGCCAGCAGGGTCCAGGCCTCGAGACAGGGCCACTCGGGCGGACCGTCCGTGTCGAGCAGGTGGTCGACCAGCCAGGCATGGTCGAAGCCGAGCTCGTCGGCGAGGGCGAACTCGTCGCGGATCTGCGACCAGGGCTTGCTGGCCTGGCTCATGAACAGGCCGAAGCGGGGCTCGAGCGGCACCGGATCCTCCTCTGGCGGCAGGGACATGGCCGCCGGGCCACCGCGCGCCTGGCGCGCAGCGCACACCGGCAGCGTCGCCGCCACGATGCTACCGGCCCACGCCTCGTCCCCGCAGGTTCTCAGGAAACTCTCAGGCGATCCGCCCTATGATCCGCCACGGCCCGGCGTGGATCCATCACGTCCGCCGGGCAGCAGGCTCAACAGTTCCGTCTCACTCTCGGAGTCTCGACATGTCGGATCGCGCCTCCGGGCGCTCGGGCCACTCGCGTATCGCCACCCGGGCCGCCCTGCTCCTCGCCGTCCTGGGCCTCGTCGCCGGTCCCGCCGCCCCGCCGGCGGCCGCGGCCGATGGACTGACCATCACCACGCCGTTCCCGTCGGTGGTGGCACGCCCGGGGAGCACCGCGATCTTCAAGCTCACGCTCAGCTCCAACCAGGACGGCGAGGTCAAGCTGGCCACCGCGGGCGTGCCGTCCGGCTGGAACGCCACCTTCGCCGGCGGCGGCCTGACCGTCACCGGGGCGATGGTCACGCGGAAGACCCCGGTCGACATCAACCTCAACGTCGAGGTCCCGGGCGACGCCACCGACACGAGCGCCACCATCCGCGTCCAGGCGACCGGTCCGCAGGGGACCACGACCCTGCCGCTGACGGTCGACGTCCAGCAGAAGGCCGGCGGCGCCGTCACGCTCACCTCGGACTACCCCGAGCTCAAGGGTCCGTCGACGTCCACCTTCGCCTTCAACCTCACCCTCAAGAACGGCGGCACCGAGGAGAGCACGTTCGCGATCGCGACGCAGGCACCGGCGGACTGGACCGTCACGGCCAAGCCGTCCGGGCAGGCGCAGGCGACCAGCGCCGTCGTCGCCGCCGGCGGGTCGACGACGATCGCGGTCACCGCCCTGCCGCCGAAGCAGATCGACGCCGGCACGACCACGATCACCGTGACCGCGACGGGCGGTGGCACCAGCGCCAGCGCCGATCTCAACGTCGTCGTGACCGGCAGCTACTCGATGGACGTCTCGGGACCCAACGGGATCCTGTCCACCACGGCCAACGCGGGCAGCGCCACCGACTTCCAGCTCAGCATCACCAACACCGGGACGGCCGCGCTGACCAACCTGACGCCCGACTTCACGGCGCCCACGGGCTGGACGGTGACCTACGACCAGGAGAGCATCGCCAGCGTCGCCCCCAACGAGACGGCCACGTTGACCGCCTCGATCACCCCGGTCGGCGACGCCATCACGGGCGACTACAACGTGACGATGTCCGTCAAGGCCGAGGAGGCCTCGGGCTCGGCGACGATCCGGGTCAAGGTCGAGACGCCCGCCTTCTGGTGGATCGCGGGGATCCTGCTGATCGCGCTCGTGCTGGTCGGCCTGTGGTGGGTGTTCCGGACGTACGGGCGGCGGTAGCCGACATGACCGAGAAGCGGACGACTCCGTCCGCCGGCGACGCGGGCGAGCGACCGGTCCGACCGTGGGAGGTGGCTCCTCCCGATCGGACCGTCAAGCGGGAGGCGCCCCGCACCAGGCGGCGGGTGACCGTCGCGGAGGTGCTGGCCGACGTCCCCGAGGACGCCGTGATCGTCGCCCGGCGGCTGACCAAGCAGTACGGCGAGTTCACGGCGGTGGACCGTCTCGACCTCACGATCCGGCGAGGCGAGGTGTTCGGGCTGCTGGGCCCCAACGGCGCCGGCAAGACGACGACCGTGCTCATGCTCCTGGGGCTCACCGAGCCGACCAGGGGCGTCGTGCGGGTGGTGGGGCTCGACCCCACCCGGGAGCCGCTGGCCGTCAAGCGCAAGGTGGGCTACCTGCCCGACAACGTCGGCTTCTACCCGACCCTGACCGGGCGGGAGAACCTGCGCTACACCGCCCGGCTCAACGGCATCCCGCACGCCGAGGCCGAGCGGCGGATCGACGAGCTGCTCGCCGAGGTCCGCCTCGAGGATGCCGCCGGCAAGCGCGCCGACACGTACTCGCGTGGGATGCGGCAGCGGCTCGGCATCGCCGACGCGCTGGTCAAGGAGCCGTCGGTGCTGATCCTC
>Ga0316576_10002674_pt1 | contig 10184 bp, 6 predicted proteins | sample S0NA_FD_203075 | JGI IMG/M metagenome (GOLD analysis project Ga0316576, IMG submission 203075) | Rhizosphere microbial communities from salt marsh grasses in Alabama, United States - S0-2_050615r3r5 | ecosystem: Host-associated > Plants > Roots > Rhizosphere | place: USA: Alabama | collected... | reverse complement strand
CATCCCAGGTATATACTTTACGGCCCCGATACCGTGCCAGGAAACCCAGCAACGCCGTGTCACCGGCGCACATCGTGGTGTGGGTAAAGAGAGCCATCGTAAGCACCCACCTGTACCAGGGTGATGACATGACTATGGCTATTGCCAGTGCAGCCGTAATTACAAGAAACGGTACCAGTGCCACCGTCGCGAAAAGCTTCAGTTCTGCCACGAAGCGATGAGCGGTGACATAGATTATTCCCTGGCGGATGTCTGATCCGATCCTGATATCCTTTGCTCCTGCCAGACGGTAGGGAACCAGGTGCAGCATCTCGTGCACGGGTACAAGAAGCAGTGGTATAATCAGCAATCCCAGTGCCAGCCCCCTGAATATTCCCGGATTTCCCGGGCTATACCTTACTCCCGGCCAGTATATTATTGTCATGATGAAGGAAACTGTCATTACAGTCCATATCAGCATCATGGGAAGGCTGAGTGTCTTAAGGTTGCTGATAACGAAAGAAGCGATATCATTATAAGAGAGCGTAAGCACCTTTTCAAATGCAGGTGCATTCTCCAGTTCTTCTATGGTTGGTTTCCGGGGCATCCGAAGGCAAATATAGCTGAACAGGGTCAGGTTGCGTAGATGATGCTCAGTTTTCTTATTGCTGCATGAAACCTTTGGCACGACAATTGGTTAAATTTGCAGTGGATTATGAAACGTTTACCAGTCATAATATTCGCGTTAATTATTTCTCTTACCTGTCACGGGCAATCAGAGAAACAGGTATCTGCTGACACCGTCCAGAGTGTCTACCATGTGCTCAAGGAAGCCACTTTTGATGGTCAGACCTACCCTCTGGTTGAGCTGAAAGAGATAGTTGTATATGGTAAAATGCCGCGGGGTGTAAGATTCAACTATCGCAGACATGCGCGGCTGGTCTACAATGTAAGACGTGTATATCCTTATGCCATCATTGTGAGGGATGAGTTTGGACGCATCAACAGGTTGCTCGAGACATTACCCACAGAAAAAGCGAGGGAGAATTTCCTGAGGCAATATGAAAAGGAGTTGCTGGATACCTATGAGGGCGATATAAGGAAGCTGACTTTTACCCAGGGTAAAATACTCATCAAGCTCATTGACCGCGAGACGCAGAACACATCGTATGATCTTATCAGGGAATACCGCGGCAAGTTCTCAGCCTTTTTCTGGCAGGGTATTGCACGGATTTTCGGATCTGACCTCAAGACCAATTATGATCCTGAGGGTGATGACTACCTTATTGAGGAAGTGGTCAGGGAGATTGAGGCCGGCAGGCTTTGATCATTTGCCGTTAATCAGATCGTTTATAGCTTTTATGACCTCGTCTGCGTCACGGGCAATATCTGATATTGTTGCATCAATCATATATGCCGCGGCAGAGACAATGCGGTTTTTGCTGTCGACTGTCACTTCTCCGTGGCTTCTTGATTCATGCTTACCTCCCATAGACTTTATATCTGCTGCCGTTGAGGTGTCATTACCGATAGTAACAGTCACATCTCCCAGTACCCTGGCAATAAGTACCGGGGCTATGCACAGGGCTCCGATGGGCTTCCCGGCACGGTGTGTTGAACGGATAGCATCCTCAACGACCCTGTCTACATGACATTCGGTACCATCAAAGGCATATGTGCACAGGTTTTTTGCCACTCCGAACCCGCCGGGGAATATCAGTACATCAAAATCAGAGGCTCTGTATTCTGTTAGTGGCCTGATCTTTCCCCTTGCGATCCGGGCTGCTTCAGCAAGGACATTGCGTGACTCTTTCACCGGTTCGCCGGTAATGTGGTTGATGACATGGTGCTGCATCACATTTGGCGCAAATATCCGGTATGTTCCTCCATGCCTTTCAATGGCGTATAGTGTCATTACCGCCTCATGTATCTCAGCGCCGTCAAAGACGCCGCATCCGGAAATTACAACTGCTGCTTTCATAATATGAATAGGTTGAAGGATTAAAGTTAATAAAAACCGGTTAAAAAATATACTTCAGAGCAGGTTGAAGAAGTCTCCGGAATATGAGTAAAACACCAGATAATGAATGCCATAGCTCCGGCATTCACAAAACCACTCAGTGAATGTTGTAAAAAAAAATTCCCAAAAAGATAAGGTAATTTAAAAAATGCTATTTTTGGCACTCAATTCAACCAAAAACTAGTAACATATTTTTCTAATTTTTGTTTGAAGGGCAGGTGTAACCTAAACCTTTTTGTTAAACTTAAACTCTAACCTATGAACAGATTAAAACTGTTGTTGGCATTGTTTGTATTTACGGGCTTTTCCGCCCTTATGGCGCAAACAAGAACCATTACAGGTACTGTCACCAGCCAGGAGGACGGCCTTGCTGTCCCTGGTGCCTCAGTGACTGTAAAGGGTACCACATTAGGTGCTCAGACAGATGCTGACGGCTTCTATTCTCTGACAGTGCCTCAGAATGCTGAGACCCTTGTTGTCAATTTCATCGGAATGAAGAAAACAGAGGTCCCGATTGAAGGGAGATCAAGGATTGATGTTGTTCTGACTTCAGAAGTTGTTGGACTCGAAGAAGTAGTCGTAACTGCTTACGGTATTAAAAGGCAGGCCAGAGAATTAGGCGTTGCCACCGCTCAGATTGATGATCAGCAGTTGACCCAGGCCGGTGTCAGTAACGTGGTAAACGGATTGACGGCCAAGGTTTCGGGGCTGCAGATCAACACCGTTAATAACGGTGTAAACCCTGACACCAGGATCACTCTGAGGGGTAACCGTCACTTCCTTGCAAGCAACCAGGCTCTGTTAGTACTTGACGGGGTTCCTGTAAGTGCCACCTACCTCAACTCAATTAACCCCAATGACATTCAGAATGTTAACGTTCTGAAGGGTGCAAGTGCCTCGGCTCTTTACGGGAATGAGGCATCAAACGGAGTTCTTGTGATCACCACAAGGAGAGGTGCAGGTGAGAAACCTGTTATACGTGTCAGCAATACCACGACCTTCGAGACTATCTCATATCTGCCGAAGCTGCAGGAACGTTTTGGCGCCGGTTCAGGTGAAGATACCGTAAACTATCTCCCTGAATATACATTCTGGGTAGGACCTGATCGTCAGACGGACCCGTATACTTCATATGAAAACCAGAGCTGGGGTCCGGAGTTAAACGGGCAGATGGTGATGCTGGGAGGCGTTCTTAAGGACGGATCGTACCAGATGATACCTTACAGCCCTGTACCTAACCAGAAGAAGAAGTTCTTTGATGTGGGCATCTCAATGCAGAATGACGTTTCTTACTCAGTAGGTGATGACAGAAATAATTTCTACATCTCTTTACAGGATGTCAATACGTCCGGAACAATTCCGAAGGATAAGAACAGACGTACAGGCTTCCGTGTTGCCGGAGCAAGATCAACAGGCTGGTTCCGTGCCGATTATTCTGTTGGCTACACTCAGACCAACACTGATGTCTCAGGTGATGAATACTTCCAGCAGAGACCTGTTTACTGGAACGTCCTGAACACGCCGGTTGAGATTGACCTTACGAATTACAAGGACATTGTGAACAATAAGTTTGCAAATCACAACGGGTATTTCAACGGGTATTACCCCAACCCTTACTGGGCGATCGAAAACTCGAGGAATCAAACCAGGCGTGATAACCTTCTGGGTTCAGCAACTTTAGGAATCACCCCGCTCGAGTGGCTTGACATCTCTTATCGCGGTGGACTTGTCTATTCAACAAATAACAATTTCTATTACAGGAACGGGTGTGAATTTGATTCATACTATCTCGACGACCCATGGGGTGCTGGCGGCCAACCGACAGGATCACCCTATGCAGGAGTTTCGAATGAATCGTTGTCAACAAGCTTCATTCTTACCGGTGACCTACTTGTGCAGCTCAATAATAAATTTGGCGATTTCACGAGCAAGGTAATTCTTGGTAACTCGATTTATACAAACAAATACAGGTATTTGTATGTTGCAAACAACTCCATAGTAATACCTTTCCTTTATAATGTATCGAACCGTCTCGGTGAACCTGGCGTTGGCCAGTCACACCTGGAGCGCAATTCAATGGGTGTATTTGCAGATGTCACTCTCGGATACAAGAACTGGGCATTCCTGCATGCATCAGCACGTAACGACTGGGATTCAAGACTGACCAAGGAAAACAGGTCATTCTTCTATCCGGGTGTTGATGCCAGTATAATTTTGTCCGATGCTATTCCGTCAATGAAAAGCAATTTACTGACCTTCCTGAAATTAAGGGGAAGCTGGTCGCAGACAGGCCAGATTGCACTGGATAACTGGTATGCAACCATACCTTCATTTAACGTGGGTGCTGGATTTCCATACGGCAGTACAACCGGATTCACTCTGAGTACAACACTGAGCAATCCGCTGCTGAAACCTGAGATAACCAAGGAAGTTGAAGCAGGTTTTGAAGCCAGTTTCCTTACGGACAGGATCCACCTGTCAGTGAACGCCTACCAGTCAAATACCAAGGACCAGACAATCCCTGCAACGATATCATATTCTTCCGGATATGCAAGTGCATACATCAATGCAGGAGAGCTCCAGACAAGAGGTCTTGAAACCGACCTCAGGCTGACTCCGCTGCTGCAACTCGGAGACTTTGGCTGGAACGTGACGATAGCTTATACTTACAATACAAGCCTTGTTCTCTCAATTATGGAGGGACTTGATGAACTGCCGATTGCTGATGTTTCCTATGCTGTCGTCGGAGAACAGTTTCCTGCAATAAAAGTGACAGACCTCGTCAGGGACGATGATGGAAATATAGTGGTGGATGCCAAAACAGGCATGCCGAAAAAAGGCTCCGAACTTAAACTGTTCGGACATGGGAACCCCAACCATATTCTTGGCATAACAAGCAACTGGTTCTGGAAAGGATTATCACTCAATGTGGTAGCTGACTACAGAAGTGGGAACGTTATATGTAACCAGGTAGGAGCTGACCTGAGCTTTACAGGTACCTCATGGTTTTCAGCCCAGAACGGACGGCAGAATTTTGTAGTTCCTAATTCCGTGATTGAAGTGGGTGACGGGGTCTATGAACCCAATACAGACATCATCACACAGACCGCAGCCCAGAAGTTCTGGTACAACGGTGATATCAACCAGGTGCTCAGCACCTATCTTACAAGTGCTGCATTCTGGAAACTGAGGGAGTTATCAATTAATTACAGGATACCTGTCCAGAATATCTTCAATGGTGCTATTAAGGATGCTGAGGTTGGAATCGTTGGAAGAAACCTCTTAATGCTCAGACCTGTTACAAATGTATGGACTGATCCTGAGTTCAATACACGTGGTGGTACCAGCAATGCCGTGGGCTATACTAATGTATATCAGACACCACCAACAAGGATATACGGGTTCAGCGTCAAACTTACTTTCTAAGCAGAAAAACCAAGTGATATGAAGAAACTATCTATAATCTTAGCAATATTGCTGGTAGCGGGAACCTCATGTGAGAATTTCCTTGGTGTTAATGAAACCAACCCCAATTCAGCATCTTCCGTACCAGCCAATCTGTTACTTCCGGCAGCGCTTAACAATACTGCCGATATCTATAACAGCCCGCGCAACTTCTTCTTTGTTTATGCATGGCACGGAGCCATGGCAGTAGCAGGGAATTATGTTGCCAATACTACTCTTACCCAGTATAACCTGCTTAACAGTTCTTATCAGGGAAACTGGGCAAATATCTATCTCAACCTTCAGAACTATGATTATCTTGAAAAGATCTCGACAGATCCGAAGGATAATTATTTTGCAGCAATAGCAAAGATCATGAAGGCTTATCAGTTCCAGAACCTTGTTGATATCTGGGGTGATGTTCCTTATTCAGAGGCCCTGAAAACAGGTGAAGGGATCCTGAAGCCGGCATATGACGATCAGCAGACCATTTACGAGGATCTGATCGTTGAGCTTGATGCTGCGATGGCACTTATAGAAAGTGCTCCGGCTGAGGCCAATGAGGTTGGCGAAAATGATATCATGTTTGCCGGAGATATGATGCTCTGGTGGAAATTTGCCAACACCCTCAAACTCCGGATGCTGATAAATCAGTCAGGGATGACAGGCAGAGATTCATATATAACCTCCGCCCTTGCTACCACACCGCATACTTCAGATGATTATCTGGGTGCCGGTGAAAGTGCAATGGTAAATCCGGGATTTGTAAAATCTTCCGGAAAGATGAATCCATTCTGGGAGACATTCTACAAGCAGGATGACACAGAGCAGGCCGACGGTCTGAATTATTTCTGCGCAAACCAGGATGCAGTCGATTTTCTTACTGAAAACTACGATCCGCGGGCTGAAAGGTTCTTTGCCCCGACTCCGAGTGGTTCTTTAAGAGGTACTTATTACGGTGAACTTATTATACCCTCCGTTACATCCGAGCTGGGACCGGGTCTGATCCGTTCCTACAATCAGGATGCAATAATAATGACTGATTTTGAAAGCCTCTTCCTTCAGGCAGAAGCCGTAAAGAGAGGTTTTATCACCGGTAATGCAAAAGCTCTCTATGAGAGTGCTGTAACCCAGTCGATCCTCTACATGGGAGGACCGAGTGGTAACATTGCAGCTGCAGCCGCATATCTTGCCGATGACACAAAACCGATGGTCAATTATGATGCCTCTACCGATCAGCTTAAGACCATTCTTACGCAGAAGTGGGTATCCATGATAGGAATCAGTCCGACAACCTTATGGACAGACTACAGGAGGTCAGGTTATCCTGATTTCATACACTGGTCACAGGAACCGCAGAAGAAAAACCCGACCCCGCCTGTCCGGCTGCTTTATCCTCAGACAGAGATCAACGTTAATAATGATAACGTAGTGGCAGTCGGGACTATTAATGCGTTTACTTCAAAAATCTTCTGGCAGAACCGCTAAGCCCGGCAATGCTTAAGAGTAATAAAATGTTTAAAATGAAAAATATGAAGAACAAAATATTATTAGGTATCTCATTTGTGGCACTGGTGCTTGCAACCAGTTCATGCCTCAAAGATGATGTCGGGATTGACTGGACAGATGACCTTGCCGGAAAAATGTACGCAGAGTTCCCGAGCAATGGAGCCAATACTTTTGTAATTCAGCCGGTTGCTACAGATCAGGTGTTCAAGTTCCTGGTAAATATTGCCACTGATGTGCCGCCCACATCAAATATAACTCTGACATTTGATTTCGATCTTGCGGCCCTGGATGCTTACAATGCAGAGCTGCAGGCTGAAGACCCCACAATGACCTGGAGCTGGAGGATGTATCCGGGTGCTGAAATCCTTGATGAATCACTGGTAATCGAAGCTGGCACCAGGAATGCATACGTACATGTGAAGCTTCCAAGTGCTGACACCCTGAACCTGCTTAACAAGTACATGGTTCCTGTAACCATTACGAGTGCCAGCGGAGGAGTTGTCATAGCAGCAAATAAAAAGACTGTGCTTTACAGACTACCTCTTGCAAACAAGTGGGAAGGAACATACAAGATGAGAGGATGGATCCTGAGAGAAGGTGACCCTGTGCTTACCGGATGGCGCAAAAACATAACGGTTAAAATGGGTACCCTCGGTCCGAACAGTATTGTTTGGGAATCAACCCACGTATGGGGTGATGGTGCCAGTGGTGTCGGCGGTATTGGTAACTGGGAGATAACAATTAATGAAGCTACAAATAAGATTTCGCTTGTTGACCCGGATAACGCCGCAGTTGTGCTTAATCCTGCCTACGATAACAGGTATGATCCTGATACAAGGACTTTCTACTTAGATGCTTACTGGGGTACTGGAATAACAAACAGGAGAGAAATTGATACCCTTACGTATTATGGGCCTTACTAGACTGTATTCAACAGATATTTTAACATGAAATAAGAATTCATATGAAAAAGAAAATTTCAATATTCGCAATATTACTGGTCTTATCAATGGCTTTGACTTTCCAGAGCTGTCTTGACAGAGAACCGGTACCATTTGTTGAAGAACAGGCCTGGACTATTCCCGTGCTTGTTGCTCCAGAAAACGGATCCTTCATAGATCTTCCGGCGACATCACAGGTAACCCTCGAATGGTCATCTGAAGCAGATGGAGATGCTCAGAACTGGGATGTATATTTCGGTACCTCGGAAGAACCGAATAAAGTAGCGACAGGGCATACATCACAGTCTTATACTGTCAACGTGACCTCAGGTTTGAGGTATTACTGGAGAGTTATTGGTTATGACTCAAATAAGGTCCCGACAAGGAGTTCAGTCTGGAGTTTTGAGATCATCAACACCAACGCGCCCCTGAAGCTCTACATGGCATGGACAACAGACGTGCTTGATGTTATCGGATTGGAAGTGGATCCTGAAGAAGCTGCCAACCTGAGACTGAAAGTCGTTGATGAGAATATGGACGTTGTTGACATAGTCAATACCAATGGATTTGAGTCTTACGAATTTGACCCTGGTATGGCTGACGGTCTGTATTATATTGTAGCTGATCTGTATTCAACAATAGATGCCGGTGATTTCAACGCTCCGATCAATATAAGTGTTGACCTTACCTATAGCCAGAGAGGCATCATGTCAGGTACGATACCTTCTCCCAACATCATGACCAACCAGTTCACCTGTGACAGCTATTTCGCAATTCTTGCAGGTATTACCAAGGCAGGAAATGATTATCAGATAGAGCCTATATCAAGAGCTGAATGGTTTGCTGATCTTGACCCGCTGGTTGGTACCTGGGCCGTGGAAGACCAATATGGTTTTGTCGACAATATTGAGATAACAAAGGTTGATGATCATACCCTGTCTATCACCGGTCTTGGCTTTGACATGATCGAGGGCTGGTGGGGTGAGCCTATCCAGGCATCAGAACCTGCTATTATGGTATTTGACTGGAACAAGTTCGATGGGATCACCATTGCACCACAGTATCACTTTACCACCACATGGGACGGAGACCCTTACGACTATGACATCGAAGGTTCAGGATCACTGAATATGTGCAGTGCAACTCCGGAACTGGTAATTAAATATGACATAGCTTACTCTGACGGCTCAATGAGTATCGGAGATTACCGGGGTGGGTGGTTTACCATTACAATACCTTACGGTGGCGGCAAAGGAACCATAACCTCAAGTCCAAAAGGGCTGATAGATATGCCATTACCTCCTAAGGTAATAAAACATTGATCAGTCTTTAGCTAAAAGAACCGCCTCTTTCCGGAGGCGGTTTTTTTATAGCCCCTTACCTTTGATGATTGTACCCAGAGTGTAATAGATTATTTTCAGGTCGAGGAAGAGCGAGACATTCTCAAGGTAAAGCAGGTCATATTCCAGTCTTTCAAGCATTTTATCAATGTTGGAGGCATAACCCAATTTGACCTGCCCCCAGCATGTGATGCCCGGCTTAACTGCCAGCACCCTGTTATAGTGTGGCGCTTTGCTCCTTATCTTTTCTATGTAGTGTCTGCGTTCAGGCCGCGGCCCCACGAGTGACATGTCACCCTTTAAGACGTTGATGAAGTTAGGCATCTCGTCAAAGCGATGTTTCCTCATGAACCTTCCGAGAGGCGTGATGCGAGTGTCACCCATGACTGCCAGCTGCGGTCCGTCCCACTCGGCGTCGTCTTCCATTGACCTGAACTTGAAGATTATGAAAGGCTTGCCGTGACGGCCGATGCGTTCCTGCCTGAATATCACCGGCCCTTTCCCTGACATTCTTATAAGAATCGCCAGCACAGCCATCAACGGAGACAGTAGTATGAGCGCAATTGCTGAAAGCGAATAATCGAGTGCCTGTTTGATCATATGCTGCCACTGGGGCATCTCCCTGTATGAGACCCTGAGCAGAGGGGTGGCATAAATAGGCCCTGCCTCCACATGTCCTGATATCACTTTCCTCATAGATGGCACAGCCTTCACCAGCACATCGCGGTAGCAGATCTGGTCTACCAGGCTTTCAACCACTTCATACTCCTTCTCTTCAAGGGCAAGTATGACTTCATCAATGTCGTTCTTTTCAATAATACTGATAATATTATCAGTTAACCCCAGCCATGGAATATCGCCGGCAATAGTTGCATTGCCAGGGCCTTCAATGCTTACATATCCGGTGATAAGATTGCCTGCCGGCATCTTTTCATTTTTTATATCGTTTAT
>Ga0316576_10002673_pt1 | contig 10186 bp, 6 predicted proteins | sample S0NA_FD_203075 | JGI IMG/M metagenome (GOLD analysis project Ga0316576, IMG submission 203075) | Rhizosphere microbial communities from salt marsh grasses in Alabama, United States - S0-2_050615r3r5 | ecosystem: Host-associated > Plants > Roots > Rhizosphere | place: USA: Alabama | collected... | reverse complement strand
AGTAGCTCGGGTCCCCGTTGGAGGGGTACGAGACCTTCATGCTCACCTGATCCGGCAGCGCCCCCGCGAACCCGTCGTAGTCCGGCGGGTCGAACCCGATCACCTCGTACACCACGGCGTGAGCGGCAAAGAACAGGCAGCCGTCGCCGTCGAAATCCACCTCCGCGAGCGGGATGTCGAACTCGAAGCTCTGGGTGTTGAGGTACTCGAACGTGTACGGGAACTGCCCGGGCGCGGCCTTGGCGGGGGCTTCGTCGCCGGCGTAGAAGTGGACCTCGGTGATCGACCAGCCGGGGTCCGTCACGTCATACACCACGTGCAGGTTCGTACCGTCGCTGGTCACGTCGACCTCGCCGACCAGCGTGAACTGCCCGGCGAACAGCTGAACGCTGCAGGGTCCGGAGGTGTCGCACGTGATTTCACACTCGTAGGTTTGTTTCCCCTTCAGCAGGTTCGTCGCCTCCACCGATGCGGTGGATGCCACCGCCGGCATCGCGAGGGCGAGAGCGCACACTCCCAGGATCGTCAACTGAACTGTCTTGCTCATGACCACGATCTCCTTTCTGGACACACAGAGAAAAGAAAATGAACTCGGACCTCGTCGACCGCTGTACATCGGTGCGTCACCTCCAGTGAGTCCCTTCGAGCGATAGCGTGCTCCGGCGGGCGGCGTCCCGAGCGACCGCTGTGCAGCCGGCCGCGTCGCACGCACTGTCGTTTGTATGACTAGAGTACGGACCCGTGGCGCGGGTGGCAATCGCACGATCGAGTGGTTTCGGTGGCCCAATTGGGGGATCAGGTGGGTCGAATCTCGCGATCCGCGTTGCGTCGGGACGGAGATCGAGCGATGGGGTGACGATCGTGGTCGTCTGACCGGTTCGACCGGACGGCGGGCTAGATCAGCCCGGTACGCAGGCCGCGGACGACGGCCTCGACCTGGCTCGAGACCTCGAGCTCCTCGAAGATCCGGCGCAGGTGACTGCGGACGGTGTGGGGACTGATCTCGAGCTCGGACGAGATCTCGTTGACGTTGTTGCCGGCGGCCAGCAGCCGCAGCACCTCGAGCTGGCGATCGGACAGGTCGGGGCGGGGGCCAGGTGCGCCATCCGAGGTGGGCCGCGTCACGAGGTTCGGGTTCTGGGCGAGCAGCCGGTCGATCGCCTCGTCGGCTCGGCGCCGGCGTCGCATCGGCGTCATCAGGTACACGAGCTGATGATCACCCGGACGGGCTCCGAGCACCACGACGACCGACACCGCGACCCGGAGCCGAGGGGCATCGTGCGTGCGGATGTCCAGCTCGAAGCTCTGGGGCGCCTCACCACGCGATGCCATCTGGTGGAAGGCGGTGTGCTGCCCGCACAGCGGGTTGCCGAACACGTCGCGTGCATCGAGCACGTCCTGGAGGTTGCGGCCTTCGAGAGCCTTTGCGGGCCGTCCGAGAAGCTCGGCCGCGAGATCGTTCGCCGTGAGCACACGGTTGTCAGCGTCGGTGGCGATCGCCGCCCGTAGGGACGTCGCGGTGATGACGTGCGCGTCGAGCGGGGGAGCTGGCTCGCGAGATGGTGGGTTGGTGAACGGCAGCGTGTCGCCACGGCGCCTCAGCTCGCGCTGTCTGATATCGATGAGGTCGTTCGGTGTCGTCGCCATGTCGGGTCCACCCTCCCGGGTCGGCGGTCACTGGTTGTGATCTACGGCACATACCAAGATAGCGCCCGCGCAACGCCGATTGAGCGCATGGTCAGAAGAGACACGTCAATTCTTGCGCGAAAATGTGAGAGGCAGGTCAAATCGCCGCGCTCCGATGGTCGTCCGGACCTCTGTGCTGTGTCGCGACTCTCCGGTTGCGCGGTCGGGAGATGGAGATCGTCGCTCCGGTCACGGTGTGAGCCGGTCATGGGTGGCGGTGGAGATTTTGTGGGCAGGCCCCCTTCTACGTCGGTCCCGACTCCGAGCCTCGAGATGGGGGTACCGGACGTCGGTCCGGCGCGCTACTCTGAGAAGGATCGGCTCCGAACCTGGAATGCGGCAGACGGTCAGGGGCGCAACCGGGACGCCTCACACCGCGTAGATCTCGCTACGAGACCTTGGAGAACGAGACGTTCGCGACTCGGAGGGGGTGGTGATGGGCTCGATCCTGATCACGGTGCTGGCGATCGCGCTTCCGGTGCTGGTCTTCCTCGGGTATCTGGTCGTCCGCGTGCGGTACAAGAAGGCCGGCCCGGACGAGGCGCTGATCGTGTTCGGTCGGCGCAAACTGCTCGGCCGCAAGGTGCGGTCGGAGGCGGGTGAGATCGAGGGGTTCCGGATCGTGCGCGGCGGCGGCACCTTCGTGTGGCCCGCGTGGGAGCAGTACGAGGTCCTGTCCTTGCGGATGATGACGCTCGAGATCGACCTGCGTCACGTCTACACGATCCAGGGCATCCCCATCAATGTGAAGGCAGTCGCGCAGGTCAAGGTGCACGGCGACGTGGACCACATCCGCAGCGCCGCCGAGGGCTTTCTCGGGATGCCGGTGGAGGCGATCCAGGCGACGATCAAGGAGACGGTCGCGGGCCACCTGCGCGGCATCGTCGGGACACTCACGGTCGAGGAGCTGTACCGCGACCAGCGACGGTTCCAGGAGAAGGTCCGCGACGAGGCCCACATCGACCTCGAAGGGATGGGGTTCGAGTTCCGGTCGTTCGTGTTCCAGGCGATCCAGGACGATGAGGGTTACCTCAACGCCCTCGGCCAGCCGAAGATCCAGGAGGCGCTCAAGAACGCCCGCATCGCGACGGCCAACGCCGACCGCGACGCCGCCATCGAGGAGGAGCAGGCGCGCCAGCAGAAGGAGCAGAAGCGGATCGGGGTGGACACCGAGATCGCCGAGGCCGACAAGGCGCTCAGCCTCAAGAAGGCCTCGATCCGCAAGGAGGTGGACGTCGCCGACGCCCAGGCGGTCAAGGCCGGCGAGATGGAGCTCAAGGTGCAGGACATCGCGATCGCCGCCAAGGAGGTCGACCGCCAGAAGCTCGAGCTCAACGCGTCGGTGCGCGAAAAGGCCGACGCGACGAAGTACGAGGCCGAGCGACTCGCCGACGCCGACCAGTACCGCATCGAGCGCAAGGCGGCCGCCGACCGCAAGCAGCGTGAGGAGGCGGCGCAGGCGCTCAAGGCCGAGGGCACCGCCAAGGCCGAGGCGGAGTCGGTGCAGCGACGGCAGATCGGACTCGCCGAGGCCGACGCGATCCGCGCCAAGGGTGAGGCCGAGGCCGAGGCGCGTCGCATGCTCGCCGAGGCGCTCAAGCTGTACAACGAAGCCGGTCTGTCCATCGAGGCCCTCAAGGTGCTGCCCGAGATCGCGGCGGCGGTGTCCGAGCCGCTCGCGCGCGCCGGCGAGACGACGATCATCAGCCAGGGAGCGCGGCCCGGAGACGGCACCGGAGCGGCCCGCCTCACCGACGACGTCATCCAGGTGCTCACCCAGCTCGGGCCGGTCATGAAGCAGCTCTCCGGCGTCGACATGGACGCCCTGCTGCGGGACATCTCACGGCTGCCTGGCGCGGTGGCCGACAGCGTGGAGGGGGCGTCGAAGAAGGGCGGACGCCCATCGACGAGCAAGGGCGCGGTGTTCGGAGACGAATAGATGACGAACCGCGAGGAGCTCGCGGCGCTCCTGTTCGAGCTGCAGCGGGCCCGTGGCCCGGTCGAGAAGGCGAGAGCCGCCGCGCGGGCGTGGCGGACCCTGCGCGAGCTGAGCCCGACGGAGCGGCGGATGATCGCGCGCGAAATCGGGTCGTCCGGCGCCGAGGAGCTGCTCGAAAGCCTCGGGCGCGGCGGGCGGGGATTCTCGCCAGCTGCGGTGATCGAGGCGCTGACCCACGTGGAGGAGGACGACGACGACGCACTCGACGAGATCGTGGCGGACCTGCGGGACCCGCAGCGACGCGCCGGCGCCGTGGGCGCCGTGCTCGACGCGGCTGTCGATCTCGCCATCCCGGAGGTCGATTCACATGACGAGCCCGCGCCCGCCGCGGAGGCGGATGGGACACGAGACGATGCACAGACCGGGATCGAGCTCCCCCCGGTGCCCGGAGTCGACGCGTCGACCGTGCCGGCCGCGAGTCGCGGGGTCGACGATCCGTCGTCGCTCGACGAGGAGGCGGCCATCGAGGACGGGCCCGTCGCGCCCGCAGAGCCGCTGAGCCCGATGCCGTCGACACCGCCCGCCCCGCAGCCCCGCCCCCCTGCGCCGCGAGCGCCGAGCGTGTGGGACGAGATGTCGCAGCGACCGATCGCGGGTCCGACCCGGACCGAGGGGATCTCCGACGAGAGACAGGATCGCGCGATGGGGACGTCCGGTCGGCCGGTGTCGGTTCTGCGCCGCCTGCGCGAGATCAGGAATCGGCGGAGCGAGCTGGCGTCGGCGCCGCTCGAGGACCTGCGGCGCGCTCTCGAGGACTTCCCGGAGCCGTGGGCGCGCCGCCGTGCCCTGTGCTTTCTGCTCGGGGAGGGGATCCCGGCCGACGCGGCGCGAGCGGTCGAGCTCGTCGCCGACCTCGAGCGCGACACCGATCGCCGATGGTGTCTCGGGGTCCTCGCGGAACGAGGCGACCTCGAGGGCGCCACCCTCGAGCGCGCGCTCGCGCTGTTGCCTTCGTCGGCGGCGAGACGCCGGCTCGCGCGGCGCGCCCACGCCACGACAGACGGCCCGTGACGTCGCCTCGCAACAGACCGGGGCTCGACGCACGGTCGCCCGGGTGCGACGTCACGTCGTCGATCTCGTGCACCACGAGTCGTGGGCCCGACTGTCCCACGATCGGGCGCACAGGGGGCATCGACTGGCCGGCAGCGCGAACGGTGTCAGCTCATAACCCTTTTTAAATGAGCGAATCTCGGAATACATGGTCATCATGACGAAGGACCGGAATATCGGGTACACTCTGCAGCCGAGCTGCGTCGTGAGGCGTGTCCCCCCGTCAGGGTGGATCCCGCGGCGCATGCCGTCGTCGGGCCCGGCGCGTGCGAGCGCGGGCCCGGCACGAGACCGAGGGGAGGACGCATGAAACGTCTGCTGTGGTGTGTCGTGTGTGTGTCGATCGCGCTGGCCGGGTGCGCCGCGCCCGAGCCGCAGGTGACCGAAGCGCCGCTCATCGACCGTGAGCTGTTCTTCGGTGACCCCGAGTACTCGGGCGCCCAGATCTCGCCGGACGGTGAGTGGATCTCATTCCTCAAGCCGTACAACGAGGTGCGCAACATCTGGGTCAAGGGCGTCGACGAGCCGTTCGAGGCGGCGCGTCCCGTGACCGCGGACTCGCGCCCGGTGATGGCGTACTTCTGGAGCTGGGACGGCGAGTACATCCTGTACGTCCAGGACAAGAACGGTGACGAGAACTTCCACGTGTGGGCGGTGGACCCGGAGGGCGAGGCCGAGGCTGCCACCGGCGTTCCCCCGGCCCGTGACCTGACACCGGTGGAGGGTGTGCGCGCCCGCATCTACGACGTGCCGAAGAACGACCCGGACACGATCGTGGTCGGCCTGAACGATCGCGATCCCTCGTTCCATGATGTCTACAAGGTGTCGATCTCGACCGGGGACCGCGAGCTGATGATCGAGAACACCCAGCAGGTCGCAGGCTACCAGTTCGATCTCGACGGCGACGTCCGACTGGCGGTTCGGCAGACACCGGACGGTGGGACCGAGATCCTGCGGGTGGACGGGGACGAGCTCGATCAGATCTACACCTGCAGCTACCTCGAGAACTGCTATCCGTACCAGTTCCATCCGGACGACGAGCGGGTCTACCTGGTCAGCAACAAGGGCGACGATGTCGACCTGACTCGCCTGATGCTCATGAACGTCGAGACCGGCGAGACCGAGGTGCTCGAGTCCGACCCGGAGAATCAGGTCGATTTCGCCGGCGCGTTCTTCCACCCGGACAGCGACGAGCTGTTGATGACGTATTACGTGGGCGACCGCGTCCGGATGTACCCGAAGGACGAAGCCATCGAAAGCGACATCGAGGTGCTGCGCGCGTCGCTGCCTCATGGCGAGCTCGGTTTCGTGTCCGCGACCCGCGACCTCGGCCGCATGCTCGTCAGCATCTCGAGCGACGTCGACCCGGGCTCGGTGTACCTCTACGAGCGAGCGTCGGGAGAGGTGGAGAAGCTTTACTCCTCGCGCCCCGATCTTCCATCGGATCAGCTGTCGCCGATGCAGCCGATCCGCTACACGGCGCGTGACGGTATCGAGATCCCCGCCTACCTCACGATCCCGAAGGGCAAGGAGGCGAAGAACCTCCCGGTGGTGGTCCATCCCCACGGAGGGCCGTGGGCGCGGGACTACTGGGGCTACAACCCGTACGCGCAGTTCCTCGCGAATCGCGGCTACGCGGTGCTGCAGCCGAACTTCCGCAGCTCCTCGGGTTACGGCAAGGCGTTCCTGAACGCCGGCAACAAGGAGTGGGGCATCGGCGCCATGCAGCACGACCTCACGGACGGGGTCAACTACCTTATCGAGCAGGGCATCGCGGACCCGCAGCGGATCGGCATCTTCGGCGGCTCGTACGGCGGCTACGCGACGCTGGCGGGTGTCACCTACACACCGGACCTGTATGCGTGCGGCGTGCCGTACGTCGCACCGTCGAATCTGATCACCCTGATCGAATCGTTCCCGGCGTACTGGCGGCCGTTCCTCAAGGGCAGCTGGTACCTGCGGGTCGGTGACCCGGAGAACGAGGCCGACCGTGAGGATCTGATCGCACGGTCACCACTGTTCAAGGTCGACCAGATCAAGGTTCCGCTGCTGGTGGTGCACGGCGCCAACGACCCCCGCGTCAAGCAGCGCGAGTCCGACCAGATTGTGATCGCTCTGCGCGACAAGGGTGCCGACGTGGAGTACATCGTGGCGCCCGATGAGGGCCACGGCTTCCGCGCGCCCGACAACCGGATGGCGCTCGCGGTCGCGATGGAGGCGTTTCTCGCGAAGCACCTCGGTGGTCGCTACCAGGAGGACGTGCCGCCCGATCTCGCCATGCATCTGGCGGAGATCACGGTGGACGTCGACACCGTGAACCTCGACGAGTCGACACCCGAGAACTGAACTCCGACAACTTCGATGGAGCTCGAGACACGGGCCGCGGCGACCGCCGCGGCCCGTCGTTCGTCGAACGCGGAAACCGCGGGGCCTCGGGACCCCGCGGCCGTCCGGTGAGGGTGGACTCCCTCGCCGGGCTCCCTCTCTGGACGGGATGCGGCGGCGCGGACGTGAACTGGGAGGGGCCGCAGACACCCGCCCGACCTCAATGTGGGGACTCGTCGCCGATCGCGCATGAGCCGATCGGATCATCGGTGGTGATCCGTCTGACCCGCTGAGGGTCTGGCGTCACACGAGACCGTGGCGTCGCGCGGTGTCCACCGCCTCCAGCCGAGAGTGACAGTCGAGCTTGCGGAGGCACGCCGCGACATGGTTGCGGACCGTGTGGGGGCTGAGCTCGAGGACGGCTGCGATGTCGACGGTCGCGTGGCCCGAGGCCAGCAGGCTCAGGACCTGGCGTTCGCGAGACGACAGTCGTTCGGGGCTCCGGTCTCTGGAGCTCGTCGGCAGCGCGATCGGCGGGGCACCCTGAGGTCGACCCGCAAGGTCGATCGGGTCGATGACATGAATCAGCTCCGGTGACGGGTGCTCGGCGTCGTCGATCAGAAGTGCCGAGACGCGCACCATGCGACGATGGCCTGCCGCGTCGAGGACCGTCAGGGTGAAGGGACGAATCGGCGATCCGGCGAACGCCGTGCGCGCCACCGGACAGCCGGGACCGCAGTACGGATTGCCGCTGGGATCTCTGCCGGCGAGCACCTCGTGGCAGGGGCGCCCGAGCACCGAGGCGATGCTGCGTTGGAGCAGCCGTTCGGCGGCGAGATTCCAGGTGGTGATGCGGCCGTCGGCGTCGCGCGCGAAGGCGGCCGACCCGGTCCGGGCGATGATCCGAAGAGCGGCGCTGGTCATGGCGGCCTCCTCGTGAGAATCGACCGGCGGCCACCGGTCGAATGAAGTTGAGGATCTGACCGGGGGTTCCGCCTGAGCCAGAAACAGGGGTCCGACACTCGACAGTGCCCCGGACGCTCCGGGATGGGGTGGCGAGGCGTCTTCGGCGAGACATCCCCGACGCGGGTCCGCGGCATGGACGGAGGATCACAGGCGTCGTCCTGTGGGATGTGGGGTTCCGGCGGGTGCCCGCCGTCCGGTGGCACGTTGTCGCATGCGGTGCATCAGGCCCTCCGATCGCGATCGTCGCCGACCGCCTCATCACGTGCGGGCGGAGGGAGCACCCGGCCGCCGGTGGGAACGTGTCCGCAACACGTCCCGAAGGTTCCCATACAGAATCCGTGCCACTCGACGGGCGCGGGTCTGACGACCTCCGCACGGCCGCGAACGATGACGGTCGTCGCTGGCGTTGATGTCGTGAAAACCCAGCGGATCACGTGCTCTTCGGGCCGCGACAGGCGGAAGACAACCGCCGAGACCCACGGGCCGCGGAGCACCCGACCACGGGTCTGGGTCGAACAGGGTCGCGTCACGTCCGCCATCGATGGCAGCCGCGTGACATGCGCACCTGCCACGGGCGACGGGAGGCGGTCGGCGCGGACGTGACGGCCCCGTGACGTGATCGGGGACCCTTGCGCCCCGGGTTTCCGCACCCCACATTGCCTGAGTCGGATTCCCGGCACAGCGAGTCGGAAAGGCGCCGTGACGTCCTGAGATTGTGGCTATCTTCACAATCTTTGAGCTGGCGGGTCTCGGCGGTCGCACGCCGCGGCAGCCGCATCTCATACCACCACGTGGACTTACGGGGTCTGGTGAGACAGAATCTCTAATTGAGAAAATGCTTGATTTTCTAGCGTCGCTGTCGTACATTTCGACATGTGCTCAAGTTTGTCGGACGCCTTCGGGCTCGATTATCCCCTGGAAACAGGAGGGAGGAGTGCGAGATGAGTAGGGTGAGAGTTCGTCTCAATACGTGGACGATCGTGACACTCACGATCGGGATGATGCTGGCGGTGATGCCGGCTCAGGCACAGGTCGACGTCGACGTCGCCGGCGACCAGGTGCCGGGCGGCACTGTCACCGCCACGGTGACCACCACCGATGGTTCGACCATCAACTCGGTGAGCTGGTCACAGGTCGGCGGTGCGGAGGCCACCCTGAGCGGGACCGACTCCGCGACCGTCACGGCGGTGCTCGCGGATGCGGCGGCCTACAAGGCGGCGCTCATCCACGCGCTGTCCGAGCCGCCGATCGGTCCGGAGCAGCTGCCGCCGAACATCGAGTTCCCCGAGGGTGAGTTCCCCGGCGGGCTCCAGGACCGCTTCACGGTGGTGGGCATCAACCCGCTGGCGCTGGAGCACGGTTCGGCGATCGAGCTCGAGGCCGAGGTCTCGACCTCGAGCGGTGACTACACGGTCCACGCCGAGATCGTTGTCCACCTCGGGTATGGCTGGACGTACGGCATCCGTAACGTGCCCGTCAACGTGGTCGTGCTGCTCCACGGTAAGGAGCAGAGCGCGTACGACTGGGCGTTGGCCGCCCCCGCGGGCTCCGCCGCGACCCTGGCCGACGCCGCCACCCAGAACCCCGAGTTCACCCCGGACGTCCCGGGCCGTTACACCATCACGGTCACGGACGAGGCCTCGGGTGAGCCGGTCGAGATCGTGATGTACGCCGGGACGTACGTGGGCGCGATCACCGGTCAGGACGGCGACGGCAACCCGGTCGCCGACGACTGCACCGTGTGTCACAACGGCGCCCTCGCGCCCGACATGTTCACCGACTGGGCGCAGACCGGCCACGCCGAGATCCTGCAGCAGAACTTCGCGGTTCCCGCGGCGAACAGCCACTATGGTAGTCAGTGCTTCGCGTGCCACTCGGTGGGCTACGACCCCGGCGCCGACAACGGCGGCTTCGACGAGGCCACCGGCTACGAGACGTGGTACGACACGTACTTCCCGGATGGCCACCCGGCCACAGACGAGAACTCGTGGGACGAGACGCTGGCCAACTTCCCGGCAGTGGCGCAGCTCGCCAACATCCAGTGCGAGAACTGCCACGGCCCGAACTCGGGCGGCGGTCACGCCAAGGGAATGGAGTTCCGCGGAACCCTGTCGGCCGACATGTGCGCCTTCTGTCATGGCGAGCCGCCGCGTCACGGCC
>Ga0316576_10002672_pt1 | contig 10187 bp, 8 predicted proteins | sample S0NA_FD_203075 | JGI IMG/M metagenome (GOLD analysis project Ga0316576, IMG submission 203075) | Rhizosphere microbial communities from salt marsh grasses in Alabama, United States - S0-2_050615r3r5 | ecosystem: Host-associated > Plants > Roots > Rhizosphere | place: USA: Alabama | collected... | reverse complement strand
GCTTAGTAACCACCCAATGATCCCGACTTCGGCATAAAAAGTGAAAAGATGCCCCCAACTTCCGAGTGTTCGTTCACGTGTGGCAGTGTTGTAATAACGGCCGGGCCATCGCCGATCCACTTAATATCTTGTTCGAGGTAATAGTAAATTGCTCCATCCCGAGCCTGTTTACCAGCCATGAATTCGTCAATTCTTTCTTGACGGCCGGTTTCTGAGAACACTCTGGTAGCCCTGGCCATTGTGTGTTTGAATGGCCTGAAAGTTAAGATGCCTGCATTGTCTAGATAGGTCATTGTCCCCATCAATAAAGCCACACCAAAACCCAAGAGAATGATGTTCTTGAGCTTCAAATGGGAGAGTAGAAAAAGAAACCAGATGATGGCCGTAGTTAGCTGTTGAATTTGTGAATTACCGACAAAAATTGTCAAAGTTAACCAAATAGCCATAAACCATTTGTATTTAACAATTTTTCCAATCTGATCATAAAACAAGAGCAAAATAAGCAAGGCAATTAAAAAAAATGTCATATGTGCATCCCCATCGAAAGTACCCATAGCAAAATCAACAATATTTAACTGCCCTTGAATGCCGCTAAATTTTATTTGCGCAGGTAGATAGGGATAGCTGAGTCTTTGTACAACAAGAATCGGTAGTTGGATCAGAGCAATCCAGTACATGATACGAAACACACGAAGTACACGGTTTTCGTCAACAAAATAGATATTGACAATGTAATAGACTAAATAGGTAGTCAGCGGAATACGTATAAAGGCGGAGAGCTGAATCAGTGAAGAGTGGTTAACAATGCCGGAAATAACAACGACGATGCCAAGTAAAAGGGTACCGAACAATAATTGCTGGTTGGTTAGACGCAGTCTGCTAAATACCAAAATTAGGCCTAGGAGGAATACGACCGCCCCTACGCGGTATATGCCACTGGTTATTACAATTAATGGGCGTGTGAACAAGTAGCTTAAAAGGAAAGTAAGCCAAAATATCCAGGCGCTTAGATCGATTTTGAGCGATCTGCCGTTTTGATTTGAGTCGGCATAAGAGCTTAATCCGCTGGAGGTCATTCTGATTCTCTGAGAGATGCGAGTCCTTCGATCACACGTGGGTCATCCGGTGCGATCTCAGCAGCTCGCTCGTAAGCGGATCGGGCCTGATCGAATTCATTATTCCAGGCATAAATATCGCCTGCACGAACATAGTAGTTTAGAGGAGAAGGTTTTTGCAAACTAACAGCTTGCTCAATTGCCTGTTGGGCAAGGAGCGGATCATTGCTTAATTGATACACCCCTGCTAATTCATAATAAGCGGGTGCATAAGTGGGAAAGAGATTGATAGCCTGCAGGAGATAAACCTTAGCTTCTTCTAGTTTTCCTAAACGGCGTGCCATATTTGCCCGTGCTACATGCCACCATTTTACTGATTGATCACGTTCGATTGCTTTATCAAAATAAGTTAGTGCCTCTTCATATTGGTTCTCACGAGATAACAGCTGCGCCATCACCCCATAAGCTTCAGCGTTATCTTCATCAAAGGCTATAGCTTGTCGAAGGACTGTCGCCGTCGATTCAAAATCAGCATCAAGACCAATTAAAGTAGAACCAAGATTAGTTAATAGTTGAGTATCATTCGGGAATTCAACAAGTGCGATCCGAATAACCTCTTCTGCCTCATGAAAATTTTCATTTCGCCGCAAACTGCGCGAAAGTCCTATCCACCAATTAAGGCGCTGCGGATCCTCTGGATAGGCTGCTAATGCACCCTGCCACAGCTTCACTGCATTATCAAACTGGCCAAGATCGTGGAATTGCCGTCCAAGGGAACTGGCTGCGGCTGCTAAATTTATTGATGCGGCTGTTTTATACCAGGACAACGCCTCTTCACGATCACCTCTTTCATTGGCCAGGTCCCCAAAGATAAGCACTTCTTCTATTGGGATTTGCCCATCCCGCCAATGCTTAGCTGCCTTGATTGTGTCACCTAAATGCCAAGCTGTAAATCCTAGCCCGATATTGGCATGCTTTTCTGATTTTGTGAAGCTGGAGGATACAACGAAGAAGCGCTCGCTTTTATGTGCTGCCTGATATCTTTGCGGTTCACTATTGTTCGCCGCAGTTTTATTCAAAAAAATGAATCCTAGATTTAGATAGCCTATGCCAACAAAAGTAGGCATTAGCAAGGCGATTAGGATCGCGGATAGAACCAAGAAAGCCAAGGATTTCGCTGAATGAATGTGTTTCATGTTGGTCATCATAACACGTATTGATAACTGACTTAAACGGTTACCACCAGCTTCTCAAAGAGGTTCTGATATTGATTAGCTACTATTCTCGGCGCATAAGTTGCCAGCACTTTCTGTCTCGCGTTGTGAGATAAACTTTGCAGGCGATCCTCATCTTCAATGACCCACATAATACCTTTCGCTAGATCCTCGCTTTCAAACGGCCGACATAAATACCCATTTTCTTGATGCTCGATCATGTCTGGAAACCCCCCGATATTGAAAGCGACACAGGGTGTTCCGCAGGAAAGAGACTCCATCACGGTGTTGGGTAAATTATCTTGGATGGAAGGCACTACAAAGACATCAACGGCCGAGTAAAAAGCTGCGAGTTTCAACTCGTCATGTATTGTTCCTATATAGTGAGTTTTTAAAGCTAAATCTTGTGGACTATTATCGCCAGATGTTCCAAAGACGGCCAATTCAAGCCCGTCGTTTAAATTCGAATGACTAAGGATCTTGAGGGTCGGCATAAGTAAATGAAACCCTTTTCTCGTAGTGCTGGTTGCTCGCAATGCGCCAAACCCTACAAATTTCTTTTCTTGTGGCAGACCTAATAAGTCACGGGCGTAACGCCGATCTAGCGGCTTGAAAATACTGGAATCAATACAATTTGGGATAACCTCAACTGGAAAATGATTGAATAGCGAACTATTCTGAGCGCAGTCTGCCAGCCAATTGCTCAAAGCCACAATCGTCATGTTAAGATCTTGCCAGCTACGTGACTTCCTATTCCATATCCAGCGTGACAAATCATTACTGTTTTTGCTCCCTAAGAGTGGACAGGCACCACAAGATTCTTCATAGCGTCCACAGCTTTCATCATAATGACACCCGCCTGTGAACGGCCACATATCATGCATCGTCCATACGATCGGCTTTTTTAGTTGAGTGAGTGATTCTATTCGCAAGAAACCGTTATTGATCCAATGCAGATTAATTATGTCAGGTGCAAAATCGTCAATTCTAGAAACGGTGCGTTCTGGGAACCATTGTGTTGAAAAGGGGGCTGTTTGGCGGTGGGGATAAAATTTTAATGGGATTTTATCTAATTTAGGTACCAATTCTGTTTGTGGTTGTAAAAGCGACGGTTGATTCCCAAAAACAGAATCATCATTACTGTATTTGATTTGAACAAGCATTTTCGAATCAATGCCTGCTTGTAACAACGCCTGGTGTAGTCGGTAAGTCGCTCGAGCAGCACCACCAGCGATGTCTTTACTGCTGAGAATTAGAGATTTTATCATTACTAAGTGATGCAACACATGAATTAACTGCACGTGTAAATTTTAATTCGTTTGCCATGAACATTTGATCAGGTCCTTTAGCAGTTAAAGCTGAAGATAGGAGATCATAGATTGATTGGTGGTTAGCTTTATCCAGGCGAATTTGTGGGACGTTGTGTTGTTCTGCAAGCGAAAACACTTTTCCCTCGCCTAGCGTATAATCAATCGAAACTGTTGGTAAACCGCTTGCCAGGGCGAAGATTAACGAATGATAGCGCATTGTTAGTGCTGCGGAGGCTCCTTGGAAAATTGTGATGGCTTCAGATGGAGGTACTTCTGCACCTAAATACTGGCCATCAAGAGTCGCCAGTATCTTTTCATTATTCCTAAAGAGTCTACGGTAAAACCACCTATCGTCTCCTCCAATATGATTTGTGCACATAGGAAAAGGAATGATCGTCAGATTTGGGAATCGATCGAGCAGTAGTTCCAGTCCTTTGATAAATTCTCTCTCAAAGTTGGATTTTATATTTTGTGCTTCATCTGCTTGGAGACCTGGCGCGTATTGATAGCTTGGCCAATCTCTTAGCCCTAGCAATAATTTCAGGTCCTGATTCGTCCCATATCTAAAATCTGTGGAGGGGTTTTTATCAATGTTGTCACACAACCAGGTAAATGCAGGATCTTCGGCGACAATGTCATACGTTATATCCACACCAAGACCCTGGGCTAACATTAAGGATTTTTGATCTCTAAATATACGGCAGGATGCAAGATTGAGAATCGAACCCACAACCTCGTTTTGAAAAGGTTGGTTTAATGGTCCGACACCACATCCGGCAATCATCGTCGGAACCCCTGCTTTTGCGGCTCTTTGAAATATAGCCAGAATCTCCGCGAGTTCCTTGATAGCCATAAGCGGCCCTCCACCGGCTACAACAAGACCCATTGAATCGATGCTATCTAAGGCTTCAGAAATTGTAAGGACTTCGCAATTTTTTAGCTCCGGCATCTGACGAATAGTCATCGCGGATATATAACTTTCAAGAGAAGCGATATGAAACGAAACAGAGTCGAAATTTGATTCGATAGCCTTAACAACCCCACCGAGAATAGCTTTATCGCCTAATGTTTCCGTTCCGTACCAGCCGCAGATTAAAACATTTAAATGAGCTTGCTCCCCATGAGAAAATTTCATGGCAGGCTGAAGAGATTTGATAGAATCCATCTTGATTCCGAGTGTTTTTAAACTATTTGCCATCCGGCGTCGGTCTCTTAATGAGTGAGTCATCTGAATGAAACTATTGTTTTCTAACTGCCTTGGTTTAATGAATTTGGCAACAAATTTTTTTCGATATTGGTTGAGAAGCACTGAACTTGAGGGCAAGCCAACGTAATCATGCATACAAGAATCACATTTTGTGCTAACGATTTCATTTAGATGGTCGGAATTAGAGAAATAGAGATTTTCGGAATCTTGGTTGATGGCAGAACCCAGGGTTTTACTTTCTACAGCGCAATAAAGCAGTTCTCCTCTGGCGGACAATGTGACACCTCTATGCTGCCAATCACAGCCAGCTGCTCTGGGCTTTCCTTTCATAAATTGATCGATGAGTGAGCGATAAAAGAACTTTTGGCTGTCGGAGGTTTCATAAAACTTAATCAAGTTTTCCAAAAAAATTGCGAAGTGGTAGCGTTCCTCAAAAGTCAAGGCGAAGGGTGAAACTACGTCTTGCGAATAAAGACGTTGGTGTGGTATACCAATCCGGTACTTAATATAGATCCCTTTACTGAGCGCAAACTCAAGAAGATCGTGCAGCCCATAGACATTTTCTCTAATGACTGTGCAACCCAGTCGAACACGAGTAATCTGGTTTGAGCCTTTAATATAATCGATAACATTCACCGCTCTTTCAAAGTTACCAGGCTTTCCTCTGACATTGTCATGTACTTCTCCCACGCCGTCCAAAGACACCATGACGTTGAAGTTGCCGCCATAATCTTGAATAACCCGTCCGACTTCTTGGATGCGCTTGATGACAACTTGTTCTTGATACGCGTTGGTAATTAAGGAGATGGTCGTTAAGCTAGGGAGTCTTTTGAACAGTACATCAACTAGTTCGGCGAGGTCATTGCGCAGAGTAGGCTCTCCTCCATTGATACCGATTGTATGAACTTCGGAAAACAAAGGGTTTTGTACAACAGTATCCAGATCATCGGGCGTTATCTGATAATCAAGTTTCTTTTGCCAGATATTACACATTTGGCAGCGCGAGTTACAGATGTCATTAACTGGAAATTGAATAACTACTGGTTTTTCCAAAGGCCATGGTTTTGGTTGGTTGGTTTTATAAAGATTGCTGGGAATCGAGCGTAAAGACATAAAAATTCCTATCTGCTTCTTTCTATGAGATGATGATACACATGATCCCAAATTACTTCATTCTCTTGCCCTGAAAATTTCTTTCATTTGAACAAATAACTCTTTTACTAGTTTCCATTCAAATATCATCAGGGTCCCGAGGTATATAAAGCCGAAGATAGCGGCTTTGTAAATCATGGAGACGACAAGATTATCTAAAGTGGGCATTGAGATTGTAATGCCAAATCCGATTATTAGGCCAATAAGGGGAACGAGAAATAGTTTTCGCAAAGAAAAATCCACATAGTGGGAAGCAAAGTAGAATAACAAACTAATACCAACGAAGAGCATTATATCTACTGCTAAAGCAACTCCGGTAATACCTAACCTCGGCGCCAAGATTATCATGCCGATGATTAATACGACTAGTTGGACAAACCTGGCCTGACCTACTTTATTTGGTTTACCTTCGGCAACCAGTACGCTCGCAACAGTAACGACCATTGGATCAAACATACTGAAAACCAACATCAGGCGAAATGTTTCCAGCATCGGCATCCATTTTTCACCCAACAGAAGTTGTATGAATTCTGGGGCAATGGTTACCAAAAGACCTGAAACAGCGAAGCCCGCCCTCACAATTACAGTGTTGAATTGTTGGAAAGCGCTGGAGAGTTTACTTCGATTTCCTTTTAGCTCAGCGTAAGTCCCAGCCGCGACAGAATTAAGAGGTTGCGCCAACATCTTCCGGGGATAGGTAGCGAACTGATAAGCTCTGGAGTAATAGCCGAGAGCCGTAGGGCCTAAAAAATAGCCGGTCCATAAATCGTCAACCCGATCTAGCAAAACCCCAAGCATTCCGGCAACAAACGTATTCCTACCAAATTGATAAAAATAGCGGATTGAATCTCTTTGCCATGAAAAACGCATACGCCATACAGGTTTAATTAAGAAATATGCTACCAGACTAACAATCGCGGTGGTTACGTTTATGGAAACAAGGCTCCATACACCAAATCCAAGATAAGCCAAAGCAATCGCGCAACTCGCCTCACATATCGAAATAATTAATTCAATGAGTGCAATCCGTTTGAACAGGACACGCTTAACCAATATCAGACGATGGGTGTTTGTTATTTCCTTGAAAAAACCCGCAATTAGCAAAACGGCGAAGATGGGCCATTGGTTGGGTGATAAGAATAATGAAGATATGCTCAACGTCAGTACCAGCCAGACCAAGTTGATTGACAAATTTAATGTGAAATGAGTGCTGGCCCCTTTCTCGCCCTTACTAAATTCTGAATGATGCAGAAACGGGCCACTAAGCCAGCTGTTTGGAATTAGGAGGAGGATGGTTACAACCGATAATGCAAATACATATACACCAAAATCCTCAGGAGCCAGTAAACGTGCCAATACAATAGAACGGATTAAGGATGTAATCAATAATACGCTCTGCGTTGTTATGTTATAGAATGATGAAGTTATTGATCTTTCTTTTAGAGCTTTCAAGAATTAGGATAATGCTTTCAAGTTAGAGATGGTTAATTTGCGCGCCGCCAAGTTGAAATAACCGTTCCAAAAATGGCGATAACGGTGACTACAATGCCGCCCCAATTGCTATAAGGGCTTCACGAAGTCTGTAGAGAACTCCCAATACGGCCGAAAACCGATCCCCGATTCTCCGATATCTATCATACATCACGCAATAATTCGGTTAAATTCCGTATTCCTGCTAATGCGCGATTGATGGCATTCGACAGGAAGCAAGCCCCAATTCTAACACGCCAATACCATTTAGCGATATCGGTGACCCTTATAAGCGTTTGGTTCATTCAACTTCCTTCCGCTCATAACCAAGACCGGCCAGTACCTCAGGGTCGATGAGGCGGTTAATTTCATCCAGGACTTCTCTTGTGTAGCTCTTGAAATATTCCTCGCCCAGGTAATAATTTCGCTGCTCATCCGAGAATCTTTTTGACATGGGAACCTTGGTAACCCTGGTCGGGTTGAACCTGGAAAGAAATTTTTTGTCCAAAGACATGATTGATTCTAAACGGCCGAGTTCCTTTTCCGCATCTTCAAGCAGATCGATATAGCGCACAAACAGCACTCTATCCGTTTGCAATGAAAACTCCAACCAGCTTTTATAGAACAGGTTATATTCAGTAATGTAATGATGTGAGACTTGCGGCCAACTGCACTTTAATGCCCAATCCCGATAACTTAACAACCAGCTGTACGGGTTCTTTGAAATAACAAGATAATAGTCCGGAATAACCTCTAGGAACTTTTCGAATTCATGGAAAGTGGATGTTTTTAGTTCGTTGTAATATTGTGGCTCCGGAACGATTTCTTTTTCGTCATAAAGTCGGAAATGTTTTTGTAGGGGCGAGCTTCTGTCTTCATCACTGTTCAAAAAATGGACGCGATATTTTCTCTTGATCACTGTTTCAAGGAAATTCGTGCCGCTTCGCTGCAGGCCGTAATGTAATAAACGCGTTTGCTTTCCCATCATCTATGTAACTATAAAAGGCTGCTTCTCTGCTCCCTCCGGGTACGACAAACCAAAATTATCCAACTTAAGCTCGGAGAGGTATTTTCAGATCGTATCACTAGGCAGAAGACGATTTATCAGAGACGAATAAAACCAAATTCATACCCCCTTTTCGAGATATCAAAAACTTTGTAACCATTCCCAATAAGTCCATCAATTGCTGCTTGGGTCTCCTTGAAGGAGATATTTGGAAAAAAATGGTGAAACTCAACCAATATCTGTTGAACACGGACTTCCGGGGTCTTTATCAGATCATGAATGACCTCATACTCCGCCCCTTCAATATCCAATTTTAATATCGAAATTTCTTCATGGTCGAGCATCTTTGCAATCGTTTTGAGGCGATAAAGTTGCACCTCGATCGCCCTTCCTGCCGTCGTGCTGCGCGGTAGGATCGAGTGCGAGACATGATCAGGATTTTCTGGAGGATAAAAAGTCGCCATTTTATCACTGCCGCCGATACCAAACGGGTGAAAATGAAACTCTGTAGGCCAGGTTTGGGTTTTTACCCACCTGATAGATTTTGGGGTTGGATCGAAAGCATGCACCTCAACTCCGTAATTAGCGATCAGTTCTAGATCAAATGACGCATCTTCCCCAATCCCAAAAGAATACACGACGCCTTGATCGGCGCGGAATGGAGGAATAATTGTCCAGCCGCCATAATCAGAACCCAGAAAGATGTTGTTTCCTTCATAGATTGGGTAGGGAATAGTTTTTTGGTTGTTTGTGCGCGGCTTTAAAAATTGCGCTTTTTGTCTGAGCCATCTGCTCAATTTTGGCATGCTACCCAATTCTCCAAAACAGGATTAAGATGCCCTTAATTGCGATAAGGACCTCTTTAGCGCAGCCCCACGTGTGCGAACCAGCTTGTACCAGCGGCGAAGAGGCGTATTGCCAAAAACCGTTCTTTCGGTTATTTCATCCGCCTTAACATCACGAATGATGAAAGGAGGATGCTTCAACGGGAAAGTCATCGGTTCCGAAGCCACATTAGCCTGTTGGTTAGCCTTTGATTTCGTATGGGTTGCTGTCGACCCAAAACCAATGTTTGAAACAAGATTGCGATCAGGCGTGATCGCCAAACCATTTTGCATCCAACTACTCAGCGTCCAAATATAAGCCCAAGAATTGATTTCATCGGTATAAACGGACTGGAAGATTTCATCCCAGGAAAAGACAGCGTATTCATCCCCTCGAAAGATATCATAAAGCCATTGGCCCTCTCTCAACTTCGGCCAGTTTTCCATATGGGTGTCAAACAGTTTCCACGCTCTACGCCAGGTAGCCCAACCCCAAATGTGCGGATAGCGTGAGAAGTAGTAGCTGTACGGCGTTCTTTTCCGCCCAAACAGAAAGTTATTACCGGAAATCGTCATCATTTGTGAGTCACACCGGTATCTTTCCAGTAGCTCCTCGCAATAACGGAAGAAAGTCCTGTCAGGAATACAGTCATCCTCTAAGATGATCCCTTCTTCTTCCTGTTCAAAGAACCACGTAATCCCGCTGCTGACCGCGCGGCGGCAGCCCAGATTCTGGTCCCGAAATAGGGTATGGACCTCGCACTCCCAGTCTATGCCGTTTTGAATAAGCTTTCTAACCTGACTGACTTTTTCTGCCTCGCCGTCCTGCTCCAATCGCGGACCATCTGCGGAAATATAAAGGCGCGGTGGCCGGACATTACGAATCTCCGCGAAGACTTTTCGCGTTGTATCTGGACGATTAAATACCAAAAACAAAATGGGTGTTTTC
>Ga0316576_10002671_pt1 | contig 10191 bp, 5 predicted proteins | sample S0NA_FD_203075 | JGI IMG/M metagenome (GOLD analysis project Ga0316576, IMG submission 203075) | Rhizosphere microbial communities from salt marsh grasses in Alabama, United States - S0-2_050615r3r5 | ecosystem: Host-associated > Plants > Roots > Rhizosphere | place: USA: Alabama | collected... | reverse complement strand
TCATCATTTTGGCCTGGGTCGCGTCTCCCATCGGCGGCGACATTTTTTGTTGTAAAAACATAGTGGCCCCCATGACCAGCGTAAGAACCGGTATGCCGTAGGGCGGGTCCATGAATGGAATGGTGAAGTCAAACCGGAAAAGTCTGTCCGGTGCGGACAGATCATTGATCCACAGAAAAAACGGGGCATGCCGAAGTTCAATGGCCTCGTAGAGCATTCGGTAAAGCGCGAAAAAAACCGGTATCTGAACCAGCATGGGCAGGCATCCGCCTAATGGATTTATCTTGTAAGTCCGGTAGAGTGCCATTGTTTCTTCATTCACGCGTTTGCGGTCATCCTTATATTTTTCCTTGATCTCCTTGATCAACGGCGCCAATTTTTTCATGTCGCTCATCGACTTGTAGCTCTTTGTGCCCAACGGCCACAGAAGCACTTTGGTGAGAAGGGTCAAAAGGATGATGGCAACACCATAGTTGGGGATCAGGTTGTGATAAATAAAGTTCATGAGCCACAGGCAGGGTTTGGCCAAAATATCGAACATGCCGAAATTGACCGCTTTGCCAAGGTTGTAGCCGTAGCTGTCGAGCAGGCTCATGCTCTTCGGGCCTTGAAACAGCTTAAACTTGAAACTCTGTTGGGTTTCGGAGTTGATCGTCGTTTCCGGCAGGATTAATTGCGCGACGACAAGATTGTTTTCTTTGGAAATCAGGTGAAAGGTGGACTCGGTCGGTGATTCAGGGAGTATGCTGGTCATGAAATAGCGGGTTTGAATGGCGATCCAATCGATAACGCCTTCATAAGTGTTCTTGTCTTCGATGTCTTTGATGTCGACCTGCTGCAGCTCGTTGTTGATGTAAGCGCTCGGGCCCTCAAACCCATAGGCCCGTTTGACCTTGGGGATGATGCTGTTGAGCGTAAGCGCCAACCGGCCCGTCAGCGGTTTCGGCCCACCGTTTTTTATACCGACGGTTAACCCGATAAGATACGTTTTGGGATCAAAACGAAAGCTCTTCTCGATGACGACACCGTCAGGTGCTTTCCACGTGAAGATCAAATCATGAGGTTTGTCGGCGACATCGATACGCTGGGCAACCGTTTCGGCCGTGTAGACCGCATCCTTTAATTCCGGCAGGCCGCCTTGCACGAAACTCACCAGATCCGTTCCATCCTCGAGAACGGGCGCCACCAGTTGCTTGAGGGGTGAATCCTTCCCCACATGCTCGCGGTATTTTTTTAATACGATGCTTTTAACGGCTGCGCCATCTTCCGAAAATTCTAAGCGGTATAATGGTGTGTCGACTGTGATTGTTCGACCGGCTTTTACTGCCGGTGTCGACGGCTGTGCCTCAGTATCTTTAACCGCCTCCTTCTTTTGGGCGTACGGTTTTTCTGTGGCGATCTTTTCCTCTGGCGTCGAGGGGGCCGTCGCACTTTGCTCTGCTCTGCGAACTGGTTCTTTGGGGGCAAATAAAAACTGCCAGACAATAAAAACCAGAAAGGAAAGGGCAATGGCCAAAATAACGCGCATGTGATCCATGGAATTCTCCTAAGCTTTCATCAGTACGACCATTAAGCGGTTAATAAGGATGTCGTTTCTCGTTCTGCGTTTCTCGAAAGTCAAACGGCCAAAGCACTTTCGTTTCGGCACCATTAAATATCTTTTGGATACGGATGACGAGCACGGGATTGCGGGCTGAATAGGTATTTTCAAGATCTGCGGACATGTACCGACGGTATCCGCGGATTGCGGCTGACCGGGAGTTAAGGGTTCAAAAAATAAATTCGCACTTCCGTATGTTGAGACCCCGGCTGGTAAGGTGCGAAAAAACAGGATTATCGGTATATTCCGAGCCCCCGCATCGGCAGTCGGACGGGGGTCATCGGCGTCTAAATTGTGACGTAATTTTTGAGTGCGCCCTAAGGCACCGGATCAAAACCACCCGGATGAAAGGGATGACATCGCAAGAGACGCCGGAAAGCCAGGTAGGAACCCTTGACGACGCCGTACTGGTTAATCGCCAGGCTAGCATATTGCGAACAGCTCGGATAAAATCGGCAGGACGGGCCCAACACCGGCGATACGATCAACTGGTAACCCCGAATCAATGCCAGAACGATAAACTTACTGATTTTACACCCCTTTGCCAGCATGTCGGTGAATACCTTCGAAAAGTTGCGCCAAAGATGAGCCCACCTCATCACCGGAAAGATTGGCTGCATTTTTTTTGGCAATGATGTTGACGTCCCAAGCCCCGGAGATCGTGGGTCTCATCCGGCGAAAATTTTCACGCACCAAGCGTTTGATTCGGTTGCGCAGGACAGCGTCACCGACTTTGCGGCTCACCGTGATACCAATTCGCGAGTACTCCCGACTGGACCTGGAATACAAAAAGATGAAATGCCTGTTTTGAATTTTGGCTCCGCTCTTGGACAGGCGAATGAACTCCGGCCGTTTTAATATTCGGGCAGCCTTCGGAAAAGAGTATTCACCCAAAATACGGTATGACTCTGATATTTTAATATTTTAGTCTATATCACGTCACATGTTGCCGGATCGTCGCAACGGACATCGATTCGATTTGCGCACCCGCCGGCACCGTGTGACCTGCCACTGCCGATTAAGCGCTTAATCGCTTCCGGCCCTTCGCCCGTCTTCGATTAATGATCCGTCGTCCGCTTTTAGTAGACATGCGCTTTAAAAACCCGTGCTTTCGGGCGCGCTTGAGGACACTCGGTTGAAATGTTCTCTTCATCTATGGACTCTCTTTCATAAAAAAATGTAAGGAACTGCACCATGCCGGCACCATTGCGAGATTCAACTCCCCGGTTCGACAGAACAATAGCTGATTATAACCAAAAACCTTTAAAATTAATCATATACATTTGCTAATGTCAATATGAAAAGGCCCATAAGATTGAGCCATGCGAAGAGGCTCCGCTTTATGAGATATTTTGACGACTTAGTGGCCCTTTTCGTAAATAAGGCGACGCACCGAGATGACAGAGGCGTCCAACCGAGCAAGGCGAGAGAAGAAAGCACACCAAGTGTATGCGAGCGCCGGGCAACACAGCGCGGCGGGATGCATCGGTCCATGAATGCCACCCTGTTTGCGAATAGGGCCACTTAAATTCAGTTCTGGAAGCTTTCGAAGATTTCAAATTCTTCTATGTGGTAGCTGGGATTAGGATAGATAACAATCTGCTTTCTAATTGTTTTTTCGAGCTCGACAATCAACCGACTCTCTTCGCCGTGCAAAAGTTCAGCGATTTTTGGATTGACCTTCAGGGTTAAACGAGAACAGGCGGTATTTTGACTTTCGCGCAAAAGATCACGATAAATGTTATAGCAAATGGACTGTTTGGATATGAGGTAACCTTCACCGTCGCAGTAGTGACAGGGCTCACAGAGCATGCGGGACAGTGGCTTTTTGTTCCGTTTGCGGGTCATCTGAATCAATCCCATCTCGGACATGGGCAGAATATGGGTCTTGCTGCGATCTTTGTTGCAGGCCTCCTTTAGTTCGTGAAAGACTTTTTCCTGGTTTGTTTTTTTCTGCATATCGATGAAATCGATGATGATGATGCCACCGATGTCCCTCAAACGCACCTGATAAGCAATTTCCCTGACGGCTTCGAGGTTTGTCTTCAGGATCGTTTCTTCGAGATTGTGTTTTCCCACGTACCGGCCGGTGTTCACATCTATAGCCACAAGGGCTTCTGTGTGTTCGATCACAATATATCCGCCGGATTTCAACCAGACCTTCTTTTTCACGGCTCTTGAAATGTCGCCTTCAAGAGTATACGCATCGAATATGGGTTCAACACTTTCGTGTAGCTCCACATTTCCTTTCAAACTTGGCATGTAAGTGTCGAGAAAGTTAAGAATCTTTCCATGCCCGTCGCGCGAATCGATAACAAGGCTCTCGGCCTCGTTGATCAATAGATCCCTGACAGCCCGCAGGCTCAAACCGAGTTCCTGGTGCAGCAGAGAAGGCGCAGGAGCCCTCTCGTTTTTTTCTTGAATATTGGCCCAGAGATTGCTGAGAAAAGTCATTTCGGAAGCCAATTTCTCGTCTGAAATATTCTCTGCCGCGGTCCTGACGATGTAACCGAAAGGTTCACGACGAAGGTTTACGACGATGTCTTTCAACCGGTTCCGTTCCGATAGATCTTCAATGCGGCGTGAAATACCGATGTGATTCGATGTCGGCATTAGTACCAGAAACCGACCGGGCAGTGAAATATGGGAGGTCACGCGAGCACCCTTGGTACCAATGGGTGATTTGGCCACCTGCACCATCATTTCCTGACCTTCAGTGATCAAATCTTCGATGTGGGGTGTGTAACGGTTTTCGGCGTCTGGCGGCTCGTCCGGTTTGGCTTCCGGCGCGTCTTCCGGAAGTTCTTCATCATTTTCCAGAAGCTGCTCAAACGCTTCAAATCGCTCGCCCAAAACATCGTCGACATAGATGAATGCGGCCTGATTCAAACCGATATCGATGAAAGCCGCCTGTATACCGGGCAGGACCCGCTGAACCCTGCCTCTGTAAATGTTGCCGGCGATGTCCGATTCATCACCGCGTTCGATAAATAATTCGACGATATTGCCGTCTTCCAGGAGTGCAACCCGGGTTTCGTGCAGGGCTTCGTTGATGACCAGTTTGCGATGCATAAACCTCTCGTTTATTTTTACCGATTAAATTTGTTCTGCTACAGGCGTGTTTGTCATCGTCGAACCGGTGACAAAGCATGGCGAACACCACCCATTGCTTGCCTGGATTTCCCTGATTGTGGTGACACAGATTGACGTTTTAAACAAGAAAAATCGAACGGTCACAAGTGGATATAGCACCTAATCGGATTTCGTGTCTCCTCCTTCAGGTCTTGGACAGGGCATATAAACCGACGATTGCAAAGCAGCGAACCCATGACGAACATCCTTTTGTTTCCCGAAGTCAAAGTCGCCGCATGACGAAATCTTGGTCACACGCAGATGCTTCAATTTTTCCGATGGTACGGCAAACAGGTGTTCCACGACGTCGCCGGGTCGCATCATACTGCCGTGTAACGACCGAAGGCCAAGAATCAATTCCGAAGACGATATCCGCTCGATACCCGAAACCGCCCGGCGCAAGTCGATTTGCCTGACCTTGCCCTTGCGGTTGGTTCGGGAAACGATCCATTCTGACTTTTTCAGAAAGGAAGCGATTTTTTCATCGCAAAAGACGTCTCCGACAAGCACCAAACGGTAGGTCGTGACAACGGTTTCAGGCCGGACGAATTTAGACGCTATAGGACGACAACCGGTGACCAGCAAACCGTCAGGCAATTGATCGTTGAGTCGCCTGGTGATCCGGTTGGGCGCCGTTTCACCTATTACAGTCACTAAAAGCAATTCTTCAAGACTCTCCATTCCGACGGGAAGGGCATCCTGAAAAGACAATTTTGGCTGAGGATGAAATCCTTCCGAATATTTCAACCGAACATCGGCTCGGCGCAGGGCGCGAACAAAAACGTTCGCCATCTCGAGATGGCCGAGAAACCGGATGGGGCCAGTCTTGGAAAACGTTATCACGATTTGGCGGTCCACCCCTTTGGGTTGATTTTCCCTGACGCCGCCCCTGAAAGAACCGAACCCACAAAGATCGTTGATCACCGGTGCCAAGTCCTTGAAATCGCAAACGCCGCAGCTGTTGCAGTCTCCCCCGCGGCAATCATCGGTCAGCTCTCCCGTGAGTGCTTTCTGAGCCTCCCGCCATAAAAATTCTTTGCTCACACCGGTGTCGATTGAGTCCCACGGCAGTGGTTCGGTAAACTCCCGCTGGCGGGTCGTGAAGAAGTCGATATTCACACCGGCGTCCTCGCACGCGCTTTGCCATCTGTTGTATTTAAAATGGTCGCTCCACCCGTCCAACCGGCATCCGAGGCGGTAGGCAGTGACCAGCAATTTCCCGAGCCGTCGGTCGCCCCGGGCCCACAGCCCTTCTATTCGACTGACTTCCGGCGGCTGCCACTTGAAGTGGACCCCGGGGACTTTCAATTTGTCCTTGAGCCAGTGTATTTTTCGATGCGCAACCTCCAATGGAACTTGTCCCGCCCATTGAAAAGGGGTATGGGGTTTGGGAATAAAAGTAGCTACACTGACATTGATCTGGCCCCTTCTGCGCTCTGGTCGCTTGAGCTGTCTTAATCGTTGGACAAGATCGAAAATCGCCGCCAGGTCATCGTCGGTTTCACTCGGCAGGCCGATCATGAAGTACAGCTTGATGACCTGCCAACCCAATCTGAAGGCGTTCTCTACCGTTTCGACGATTTCCGCTTCGTTGATGTTCTTGTTGATCACATTGCGCAGCCTCTGACTACCGGCCTCGGGCGCAATCGTAAAACCGGTTTTACGGACCATTTTGATCAAGTCCATCAATTCCGGCGTCAGGGTGCCGGCCCGCAGGGATGGCAGTGAGACCGCAATGTGGTCTCCCGCACAGCGATCCATCAGAAGTTGCATCAGTGTTTCGACACAGCTGTAATCGCCGGTGCTCAATGACAGCAGCGACAAGTCCTCGTAGCCTGTATGCCGGAGCGCGCGATCTGTCTGATTCATAAGCGTCTGCACGGAACGCTCCCGCACCGGACGGTATATCACTCCGGCCTGACAAAATCGACACCCGCGGGTGCACCCACGGGCCACTTCGAGGCGCAGTCGATCATGGATCGGCCGCCCGAAGGGAACGACCGGTTGACTCGGAAAGGCAGCGCCGTCCAGGTCCGCGACAACAGTCCTTTTAATTTTCTCATAATTCGAATACGTCGGCTCGAGGTGCTGAAGACCTTTCAGATCGTAGATCGGCTTAAAAAACGACGGTATATACACTCCTTCGATTTCTGACCAATTTCGCAAGAGTGCCAGCCGGGATTTTCGACCGTCTTTTTTCCATTTCAACCATTTCTCGACCATGGCGATAATGGCGGTCTCGCCGTCTCCGACGAGCATCGCATCAAAAAAATCGGCCACAGGTTCCGGATTGCAGGTACACGGGCCACCGGCAACGATCAGGGGGTCATCTTCTTGTCGATGGGCGGTCAGGAACGCTATGTTCGACAATTCGAGAATCGTTAAAATGTTGGTGAAATTCAGCTCATAGAGCAGACTGAAACCGATGATATCGAAATTCTGCAAGGGTGTCCCAGACTCCAGGCTTGTTAGCGGACGGCCCAAAGTCCTGAGGCGAGCTTCCATGTCGACGCCCGGTGCAAAAACCCGTTCGGCAACGGTATCGGGTCTTTGATTGAGAATATGGTAGAGTATCTGCATCCCGAAATGAGACGTACCAATGTCATAAAGATCGGGAAAAGCCAGGACGGCATGCAGGTCGACTCGGCTGTGGTCTTTTTGGACGGCGTTGGTCTCGATCCCCAAGTATCGGCTGGGTTGCTCGATCCCGGTTAAGACATCTTGAACGGATGGTTCAGTCATGGTAATAAGTTCTTCTCCTCTCAGGGATGCAACCACCACCTTCGTAAGCCGGAGTTGACAATGCAAGGCAACCAACCGAGAATAGCCATATGTCTTTTTGGAGTGATCGTATCATTTTGGTTCGGCTGTTTTTACGCCGTGGTCCCATGCGTTGCTTATGATCGGGAAGGTCCCGTCGTAAAGGCCGTACGCGCCGTGAGCCCGGCAGTGGTTAACATAAGTTCGGTCATATCCGCCCGCAAGCGGTCCGGACCCTTTTCGGGTTTTGGACTTAACCCGTTTTTTGACTCTTTTTTCAAGGACTTTTTCGATCCCTATCTCGAGCGCCAACCCGAAAGAAGCACCTTGGGTTCAGGAGTCATCCTCGACGGAAAACGCGGCCTGATCATCACCAATGCCCATGTAATCGCCAATGCCGGAACGATAAAGGTGACGCTTCAGGACGAAAGGGAGTTCGAGGCCGAGATTGTCGGTGCCGACCCTGACTTCGACCTGGCGGTCCTGCGCATTCAATCTAAAGCCGTGCTGCCGGAGGTCAAAATGGGCAGCAGCGACGATTTGATGATCGGTGAAACCGTCATCGCCATCGGCAATCCCTTCGGTTTTTCTCACACCGTAACCACCGGCGTGATCAGCGCGCTCGACCGGAGTATTCGAACCGACGATCGCGTGTTCCACGAATTTATTCAGATCGATGCTTCCATCAATCCCGGCAACAGCGGGGGGCCGTTGCTCAACATCAACGGTGAACTGATCGGTATCAACACCGCCATTTATGCCAAAGCCCAGGGAATCGGATTTGCGATTCCGATCAGCAAAACCCGGAAAATCATTTCCGACCTCATCGCTCACGGTGAGGTCATCGAACCGTGGATTGGAATTATCGTTCAGAACATCGATGCCGGCCTGTCCCGGTATCTGAACGTCCCCCCTAAATCAGGCGTTTTAATCAAAATGGTCGAAAACGGCAGCCCGGCCGCCAAGGCCGGGGCCCGTGAAGGGGATATCATCTTGGCCCTGGATAACCGCAAAATCGTTTCTGAAGATGATTTTCAGAGTACCATGCGGAATTATTCCGTAGGAGACAAACTGAATTTAAAACTCCGGCGCAGCGCTGAACCGCTGACCCTATCCGTTGTGGCCAGTCAATTTCCTATGGAAAGGGCCGCTGCGCTCGGCTACCGTCTCCTGGGAATCCGGACCGAGGACTTAACGCCCGGTACCCGGGTTCGTTTTAATGTCGCTGCGGACTCGGGCGCCTTGATCTCCGAACTCAACCCCCAGAGCTATCTGGCGCAAATCGGTGCCAGAAGCGGTGACGTCATTCGGCGGATCAATGAGGTGCCGATCAAAAACAGTAAAGATTTCAATGCGGCAATCGTCAAATACCGTCACAAGAAATCAATCATCGTATTGCTGCAACGCGGAGATCAAGGATATTACATCACCATTGAATTATAGCTCGTTAAAGTCCATAAACGGCCCCTTTCCGCAATTTCGGCGTCGTCAATCGGCGGAATCGCTTGTGCGGCGTACACGAACACGAGTACGACTCCGCGCAATGCAGCTGATTTTCTTGAACTTGCGGAAAAGGGCGATTTCTGGATCGGAAACGCATCCGTGCCCTTATGATTCCGCGGATGGGCACTTGCTATGGTACGGTGTTTAAGATGTCTTCAGTGGTGAAAACAATCAGTCGGGACACAATTCCATGAAACGAACGAAAATCGTCCATCTTCTGGCTTCTCAAAAATCGGTCGATAATGTCTTGATTAAGGGCTGGCTGCGCACCCGGCGGGATTCCAAGGGGTTTTCCTTCCTGGAAGTCAATGACGGGTCTTGTCTGCACAACATTCAGGTCATCGCCGATGAAAAACTGGAAAATTACGCCGATATCAAGCAACTCTTGACCGGTTCGGCAGTGGCTGTCATCGGTAAACTGGTCGCATCCAGCGGAAGCGGTCAGAATTGGGAGATACAGGCGCAGAAGATCATAGTCATCAGCGGTGCTCCCGACAGCTATCCTCTTCAAAAAAAGCGGCATAGCGACGAATATTTGAGGACCATCGCGCACCTGAGACCGAGAACCAACAAATACGGAGCCGCATTCCGGATTCGGTCGGATATCTCTTTTGCCGTTCACAAATTTTTCAAGGATCGTGGTTTCACGTACATTCACTCACCGGTCATAACCGCTTCGGACTGTGAAGGCGCCGGCGAACTCTTCCATGTGACGTCACTCGATTTGAATCGCATTCCCTTGAAAAACGGCCAAGCCGACTACGACCAGGATTTTTTTGGCAAAGAAGCCAACCTGACGGTCTCCGGCCAATTGGCAGCCGAGATGTTTGCGCTGGCGCTCGGTGATGTCTATACCTTCGGTCCAACTTTTCGGGCCGAAAATTCGAACACCCGTCGTCATGCAGCCGAATTCTGGATGATCGAGCCGGAAATGGCCTTCTGTGATCTTCAGGGCAATATGAACATGGGTGAAGAGCTGGTCAAATACCTGGTCACCTTCGTCCTGCAAGAATGCCGAAACGATCTGGAACTTTTTGCCCGTTTCGTCGACAAATCCCTGATGTCAACTCTCGATACCATCGCAACCTCTGATTTCGTGCGGTTGCCGTATGCCGAAGCGGTTGGACTGCTGAGTCGGTCGAACCGGAAATTCGAATACGCGGCTGCCTCCGGTAAAGATTTGCAATCCGAACATG
>Ga0316576_10002670_pt1 | contig 10196 bp, 12 predicted proteins | sample S0NA_FD_203075 | JGI IMG/M metagenome (GOLD analysis project Ga0316576, IMG submission 203075) | Rhizosphere microbial communities from salt marsh grasses in Alabama, United States - S0-2_050615r3r5 | ecosystem: Host-associated > Plants > Roots > Rhizosphere | place: USA: Alabama | collected... | reverse complement strand
GTGGGTATGACCCGTCGGTCCGACCCGTAGCTCAGTGGATAGAGCGTCTGCCTCCGGAGCAGAAGGCCGTGGGTTCGAATCCCGCCGGGCGCGCCATACACGATGACCCAGTCCAGCAGCCACGACTTCAGTCAACCGATGCGTGCCTCAGGCCCCTGGTCCGCGGCGTGGCACATCTGGTACCGGCTGCTGCGGATCGTCGGCTCGCCACTGATGCGCCTGGCCCTGGGTCGAGGGTTCGGGAACGTCGTCGTCTTGCGAGTACGAGGACGACGTTCCGGCCGTGAGCGCGCGCTGCCACTGGGGCTGCTGAGCGTGGCTGGCCAGTGGTATGTCGGCCATCCCAACGGTGATGCCGCGTGGACCCTCGACCTCCGCAAGGCAGGGCGTGCCGTGCTCGAGAGCGCGCGCCGGCCGGCCACGACGGTGCGCAGCACGGTGCTGGAGCCGGGCCCCGAGCGGGATGCCGTCGTGCGCGCCTCGTTCCGGCAACACCCTTTCCCTGGTAACGCGCTCTACCGGCTGGCGGGCCGCCACGTCGCTGCCACCGGCGTCTTCTTCCGGATGGAAGTCGAGGATCCGCGGCTGGACCAGCAGGCCGGCGACCCCGAGCGACGGTCCGCGTCCCGTAGGAGGGCGTCTACTCCTGGCTAGGCGTAGACGGCGGGCGACTTGCGCGCTCGTGTATCATGGTTCTTGTATGTATCGAAGGTTCAGAAATGACTGACACTAGCTCACCACCCGGCGAGCAGGACATCACCGAGCTGATGGGGACGTGGTTCTCCTCGCTGGGGGTGCCGCGTTCGACCGGTCAGATCTTCGGCTACCTGATGGCCTGCGATCCCGCCGAGCAGTCCGCCGGCGAGATCGCGCGGGCCACCGGCATGAGCCGGGCATCGGTCAGCTCCGGGGCACGCATGCTCGTCCAGCTCAGCGCCATCGAAGAGCGACACCGGGTCGGTGACCGCAAGACCTACTACCGGCTGCGCTCGGGCTGGTGGGTCCAGGCGGCTACCACCAAGATGTCCGGCTTCGACCGAGTGGCAGATGAGGCCAGACGTATCAGGGCCGCCGGCAGCGTGACGCGCACCGACGGCCTCGACGAGCTCATCGCGTTCTCCGAGTTCTGGAGCGAGGAGATCCCCAAGCTCCGTGAACGGTGGGAGCGACGGCGCGAAGCACTGGGATAAGGGAAGCATGACGATGAACGACGCTTCGGCCCCTATCAAGACCGAGGGGCTGACCAAGCACTACAAAGACGTCAAGGCACTGGTCGACCTCGACCTGGAGGTCCAGCGCGGCGAGGTGTTCGGCTTCCTGGGACCGAACGGCGCCGGCAAGACGACCACCATCCGCAGTCTGCTCCACTTCATCTTCCCCACTGCCGGGAAGGCGACCGTCCTGGGGCTGGACGTGGCCACGTACGCCGTCGAGGTTCGCAGCCGCATCGCCTACATGCCGTCCGAATACTCGCTCTATCCAAAGCTCACTGGAGCCGAGAACATCACCTACCTCGCCAACCTGCGTGGTGGCGTGGACCAGGGCTACGTCGGCGAGCTGGCCGAGCGCCTCGAGGTGGACCTGACTCGCAAGGTGGGGGATCTCTCCACCGGTAACAAGCAGAAGGTCGGACTGATCCAGGCGTTCATGAACAAGGCGGAGCTGGTCATCCTCGACGAGCCCAGCACGGGTCTCGACCCGCTCATGCAGCAGGAGCTGCAGGCGCTCATCCGCGAGGTCCGCGCCGATGGCCGCACGGTCTTCCTGTCGAGCCACAGCCTCGCAGAGGTCGAGCGCGTGGCCGACCGCGTAGGTATCCTGCGTCAGGGGCATCTTGTCGTCGTCGAGCGCGTGGACGCGCTCAAGCGCAAGGCCATCCGGCGCATCGACCTCGAGTTCGAGGGGCCGGTCGAGGCGGCGGCCTTCGAGACCATCGATGGTGTGCGTTCGGCGGAATCGCGCGGCAACAGCGTGGTCGTCTCGTTCGAAGGCTCGGTCAACGCGCTGCTGCGCACAGCCCTGGAGCACGACGTGGTCAACGTCAACAGCCGCGAGGCCGACCTCGAGGAAGTCTTCCTCGCCTACTACCACGGGAACGGCCACGATGTTGCGTAACCGGCTGCTCGGCAACGTCTTCTCCAAGACGATCCGCGATTGGCTCCTGTGGACCGTCATCGCGGTCATCGCCATGTGGCTGATCTCAGCGATGTACATCGGCGTGATGGCCTCGTCCGGCGACGCCTATGTCACGATGATGAATGACTTTCCCGAGGCCCTGGCCAACATCTACGGCCAGAACAACGGCACCCCCGAGGGCCTCGCGATGAGTGGCATCTACTTCCTCATCGGCCCGCTCGTGCTGCTGACCTACGCCATCGGCCTCGGTTCCAGTGCCGCGGTCGGCGAGGAGGAGGCGGGCAGCCTGCCCATCCTGCTGGCGAGCCCGCTGCGTCGCCGCTCGATCCTGCTGGCCAAGGCGACCGTCGCCGTCATCGGCGTCGCGATCATCACGCTGCTGACCTGGGTCGGCGTCGTCGCCTTGGCGGGCCTCCTGGGCCTGGACCTGTCGGATCAGAATGTGACCGGGGCAAGCATCCAGCTGTTGGGCATGGTCCTCCTGTTCGGCGCGCTGGCCCTCGGCCTGAGCGCCTGGCGTGGTTCATCGGCCCTCGGCATCGGCGTGGCCGCCGGCCTGGCGGTGCTCTCGTACTTCGTGACGACCCTGTTGCCGGTGATCGAGGAGCTGGCCGACCTGGCCAAGCTGACTCCCTGGTACCTGATGAGCGGCGCCGACGCGCTGAGCAGCGGCGTCGACATCGCCCTGCTCGGCATCGCCGTCATCCTCGCGGGCGTGTTCTTCGCCCTGGGCCTGTACACGCTCGACCGCCGAGACCTGAAGGGATAGCACCGTGACCAGCACCACCCTCCCGGGCGTGCGCAGCTACCAGCGCCTCGCCCTCAGCAACAGCCTCACCAAGGCGGTCATGGATCGCCTGCTGCTGACGCTCATCGTCGGGCTCGGCGTGGGTGCCATGGGCCTCGTCATGGGCCCCATGTGGCTCGCCCTCGAGGACATCATCGGCGAGATGCTCTCGCAGTTCCCCGAGTCCATCATGGCCATCGCCGGCGGTGCCGACATGGCCACCGCATCGGGCTGGTACACCGGCGAGATGTACTCCATCGTGGTGCCGTTCGCGGTGATGTTCGTCGCTGCCTCGTCTGCCGCCCGGGCCTTCGGCGGCGAGATGGAGAACGAGACCATCGGCCTGGTCATGTCCACGCCCACGCGGCGCACGCGGCTGGCGACGAACAAGGTCCTGGCCATGGTCATCCACGTCGTCACGGCCGCGGGGCTGGTGGGCCTGATGGTCTGGATCGGCATCGCAGCCAGCGGCATCGATATCGGCATCGGCAACGTCGTCGCCATCAGCCTCATGCTGTCGCTGCTGTCGATCTTCGTGGGCGGCATCTCCATGGTCGTCTCCATCCTCAGCGGCCGTGGCGTGGTGGCCATCCTGGCGGGCATGCTGGTGGCCATCGTGATGTACGCCTGGTCGAGCTTCGTGCCCATGGCCGACGCCATCGCCGATCTCGCCTGGCTCTCGCCGTGGCACCACTACATCGGCACCGACCCCTTGGGCAGCGGGGTCGACTGGGCCTCCGCGGCGCTGCTGGTCGTCCTCGCGGTCGTGCCCCTGGTGTTCAGCGTGTACCTCTTCAAGCGGCGCGACATCGCCGCCTAGGCGTCGCTGAGCGTTGGCTCCTGCGCTCGGGCGTGCCACCAGCTGGCCACGAGCGCCACGCTCACCGCACAGGTCGCACCGACCGTGGCGCCGGCGAGCGTATCGGTCAGCCAGTGCGCGCGCAGGTACACCCGGCTAGCCGCCATGAGCAGCGCATAGGCCACCGCCAGGGCCAGCCAGGGGCGACGCTGGGGGCCGGCCGGCACGAAGACGAGCACGAGCGCGATGGCCATGGCCGCAGCCGTCAGGGAGTGGCCCGACATGAACGAGTAGGTGTGCTCCTCGACCAGGCCCGCCGGCGGTCGAGCCCGCTCGTAGACGTCCTTGATGAGGGCGTTGAGGCCTTCAGCGAGAGCCGTCACGATCAGCCACACCGCCAGCCCGGGCCAGCGTCGCTGCCACGCGAGCACGCCGGCCACGATGACCACGAGGACCCCGCTGGCGATGGTGCCACCGAGGACATCAAGGAGGTGCGCCGCGGCCACCAGCACATCCTGCTCGGCCGCGACCACCAGGTCATGGGCCAGGTCATCGACACGCTGAACGCCGTCGGCCAGGATCGGCACCGCCAGCAGGATCAGCCACGCCAGCGTGAGCAACCACAGGATCACGGTCCAGCCGCGCGCACGAGGCGTATCGCAGTCGAGCGGCGGGTGCGGGGCCACTTCGGTCACCGGAGCGGGCGCTGGGTCGGGGCTCAGGGCGCTAGGTCCTCGCGGTGGGTGCTGCCATCGGCCTACTCCTGGCGGTTGAAGGCCCAGATGGCTCCGCCGAGGAGCAGCGCACTCATCGCGCCCACCACGAGCACATCCTGGAGCAGGGTCATGGTGTGCCCACCGATGGTGACGCCGAGTGAGGCCGCGCCGACCTGCGCACCCAGGAAGACCTGGCGCACCGCGTCCACCCCGTAGGTCAAGGGGTTGACCTTGCTGACGACCTCCATCCAGACGGGCACCTGGTTGACGGGGAAGAAGACACCAGCAAGGAAGATGAGCGGGAAGATGATGACCTGCATCAGTGTCTGGAAGCCCTGCTGGGAGCGCATGAAGGAGGCCATCATGATGCCCAGCCCGGCCAGGCCAAGTGAGAGGATGACGATCATCGGGATCAGCCCCAGGATGATGCTGAGGTCCAGGGTGACGCCCAGCAGTGGCGCCAGCACCAGCATCAGCCCGACCTGCAGCGTCGCCTGGAGCGTGGCCCCGAACGCCTTGCCCAGCACGATGCCCGTGCGCGAGATGGGCGCCACCAGTATCTCTCGCAGGAACCCGTACTCGCGATCCCAGACCACGGAGATCCCGGCGAACAACGAGGTCGTCAGCACGGTGATGGCGATGATGCCGGGGTACATGAACTGGATGTAGTCGACGCCCGGGGCCATCCCGCCGATGACGTTGGTGAAGCCCGCGCCAAAGACGATGAGCAGCAGCAGCGGCATCATCAGCGACCCGACGATGCGTGAGCGCTCGGTGACGAACCGCAGGATCTCGCGGTAGGCCACCACCCAGCTGCCGCGGAGGGTTTCCGATCGCAGCATCAGTGTCGCGGACCTCGCCCCATCGACCGGATCATCTGGTCGTACTCTCCCACCTCCTCGTCGCGGATCTCGTGGCCGGTGACGTCAAGGAAGACATCATCGAGCGTGGGTCGCCGCAGCCCGATGGAGGTGATGGGCTGGCTGAAGCTGCGCACGAACTCCGGCAGGAACGACTCGCCGTTCCGGACCTGGAATGTCAGCGACTCATCGTGGCGGGTGGCCTCCAGGTCGAACCGCTCGGCGATCTCGATCACCGCCGCGTCCAGGTCGGCCGTGCCCACGGTCACCAGGTCGCCGCCGACGGCCGCCTTGAGACCGGCTGGCGTGTCGAGCGCCTGGATCTCACCGTGGTCGATGACCGCGATGCGATCGGCGTTCTCGGCCTCATCCATGTAGTGGGTGGTGAGGAAGATGGTCAGCTGCTCGCGCCGGCGAAGGTCCAGCAGGTAGGTCCAGATGCTGCGTCGTGTCTGCGGGTCGAGGCCCAGCGTCGGCTCGTCGAGAAAGAGCACGCGCGGATGATGCAGCAGGCCGCGAGCGATCTCGAGGCGGCGCTTCATGCCGCCGGAGTAGTTGCGCACCGGCGTCTTGCGTCGGTCCCACAGGTCCACCATCTCCAGCAGCTCACGCGCCCGACGGTCGCGCAGCTCGCGAGGGATGGCGTAGGCGTAGGCGTGGAAGCGCAGGTTCTGCTCGGCCGTGAGGTACTCGTCGAGCGTCGGCTGCTGGAAGACCAGGCCGATGGAGCGGCGTACATCGCTGCGATCGCGCTGCACGTCGAACCCATTCAGCGTGGCGCGCCCAGCGCTCGGCTTGAGCAGGGTGCAGAGCATGTTGATGGTGGTGGTCTTGCCGGCGCCGTTGGGACCAAGGAAGCCGAAGATCTCGCCCTGGTCGATGGCGAACGTGACACCCTTGACGGCCTCGATCTTGCCGAAGCTGCGGGCCAGTGCCTCGACCTGCACCATGCTCCCGGCGCTGGCCGACGTGGATGATGGCAACGGCAGACTCCCGTGGTCGAGCGAGCGACCGTCGGTGGCGGTCACAGCGGTGGTTCCGGTGCAGCGTGCGGTGGCGGGCGCTCGTCGATCACGAGCGCGGACAACGACGCCGGGTCGCGGCGGATCGGCCTCGTCCACCAGAACCATACCGCGACCGTGGCGGCCATCGCTCCCAGCATCAGGTAGAGCGTGGTCAGCGGCCCGACGACCCCTGCCAGCCAGCCCGCGGTGAGCGTGGAAACGGACGAGACCGCCAGGGCCAGGCCGAAATCGACGGCGAAGACGCGACCCCGGACCCGGTCGGGCGTCGACCGCTGCAGCCCGTAGGACGAGAGCGTCCACTGTGCGCCGCCTCCGAGATGGCCGATGAAGACGAAGACGGCGGCTGCCCAGATCACCGGCGACAGCGGGAGCAGCGCGTAGCCGACGAGGTAGACCACGAAGGACAGGCTGATGCCGCGCAGCAGCAGGGCGCGATCGTCGCTGGCGAAGCGGCGGCCGACGAAGGGGCCCACCAGGGCCCCCAGTCCACGCGCAGCGAAGAGCAGGCCCACCCCCAGCTGGCCAGCACCCCAGAGGTCATCGCTGGTGATGGCCAGCATGTGGACGATGCCGGTGGCCACCCCGAAGGTCGGCTTGGTCAGCAGCAACGAGGCGACGCCGTGGTCGCGCCGGGCCAGCGCCAGCGTCTCGGTGACCGTGGAGACAAGGCCGCCGATGCCGCGCGGCGCGTCCTCCGCGACATGGCCCGGCTCCCGCATCGATCGCCGCACCGACCACACCAGCGTGGCGGAGACGAAGAAGAGCACCGGGTACAGCAGGAACGTGACCTCGCGCCCGACGGTGGCCGCCACCACCCCGCCGAGGGCTGCGCCGAAGGCCACCATCGTGCCCCAGGCGGAGCCGATGAGCGCGTTGGCCGTGGGGAGGTCGGCGGGCTCGACAAGATTGGGCAACGAGGCCGAGACGGTGGGCTCGAAGAACGCCGCTCCGAAGGCCAGCAGCGCCACCACAGCGAATGCGATCCAGATGCTGTCCGCGTCGACCGCGAAGAGCAGCCCGATACAGACGACGCCGCGGCCGATGTTGGCACCGGTGAGCATGAGGCGCCGGTCGAAGCGGTCGGCCAGCATGCCCGCGATGGGCGTGGCCACGAGGAACGGCGCCATCTGCAACACGAGGATGACCGAGGCTGCGGCGGCGGAGCCGGTCGTCTCGAGCACGAGGTCGATGAGCGCGACCGTGGCGAACCAGTCGGCAGCGAAGGCCACCAGCAGGGCCAGGTAGAGTCGGGCGAAATCGGGGTTGCGCTGGAGCAGCCCGCTGATCGATCGGATGCGCTGCATTCACCCTGAGTCTAGTCATCGACGCGAGGAGGGCGCGGCGTGGCACACTCGCATCGATGAACATCAAGCGACGCCTGCGGCGCATCGTCCGACCGTCAGGAACGGAGGGCAATACCAGCGGCAAGCCACGCAGCGAGCAGGGCAAGGAGCATCCGCCGTTACCAGCGGGCTGGCACATCGGCCCGCCCGACTACATCGGCATCGGCGTGCAGAAGGCCGGCACCACGCGCTGGTGGAAGCTCATCGCCAAGCATCCAGACGTCGTGGGCGAGCTGAAGGAGACGCATCAGCTGAGCCGCTACGGCTGGCGGCCCATGTTCGAGGCGGATCGAGAAGCCTACTACCGCTACTTCCCCCGACCCGATGGCAAGCTGGCGGGTGAATGGACACCACGCTACATGAACGTGCCGGGCGTCGTCGACACGATGAAGGCACTCGCGCCCGATGCCAAGCTGCTGGTGCTGCTACGCGACCCGGTCGAGCGCTATCGCTCTGGTGTAGGCCAGTGGCAGAAACGCAAGGAACGGCGCGGCAAGCGCCCCAACCTGTGGGCCGGGCGAAAGGATGCCTACGCGCGTTCGTTCTATGCCTACGCGCTACGGCCCTACGTCGCGGCGTTCGGACGTGAGCGATTGCTGATCCTGCAGTTCGAGAAGTGCCTGCAGGACCCGGCCGCCGAGTACCAGCGCACGCTGGAGTTCCTGGGTCTGCCCGAATGGATGCCGCCGCCAGAGATCCTGGGCAAGCGCGTCAACGTGGCCAAGCGACGACCGACGCCCGCCGAGCTCGACGAGCCGCCTGACCTGATCGGATCGCTGGAAGGGGATGTCCGCGAGCTGCTGGAGCTGGCGCCGGACATCGACCTTTCGCTCTGGCCCAACTTCCGCCACCTGGTGCAAGCGGGCGCGGCCGAGCCCAGCGCCTGAGGGGGGGTAGGCGCGGGGCGTCCCGTCGGGCCTGAGCGCTACCGAGGTCGGAACCGACTGCACCGGGAGGGGGATCATCTGATCAGCATCGCCCTCGGGGGTGCTTCGCTGTCCGCCATGCCCTCATCGTCGGCGGGGGCCTCACCGGCCGCTTCGCCCTCTGACAGCCCGCCCATGGCCTCGAGCGCCGCCGCGGAGAACTCGTGGGTGGTGAACGGGATGGCCGCGATGAGCGCGACGCTGCCATCGTCCCCCACCAGCAGCACGTCGTTGCTGTCCGCGTCAGCCACGGCGATGCCGCCGTCAGCCACGGCGATGCCGTAGGGGTTGGAGTCCACGCTGCCACCCCAGGCCGCGTCGGGGTCGTCTTCTGTCTCGAATGCAGCCACGTCGGCGACCGGTTCGAGCGTGCCATCGGCCGCGGCCTTCATGAGCCACCCGGATGTGGCGAAGTCCGCCGGCATCCCAGCACGCGATCGTCATCCACCTACTGGACCGGGCCCCCGGAGGTCTTGATGACTTCATCTCCCGGCCAGAGCACAAGGTATAGCGGAATGGTGACCGATGTCACCACCAGATCATTCGGTCGTCGCGGGATGCGTGATGCCGCGTGCGCGCTCCAGCACGTCCTGCAGCATGCGCGGGGTGAGACGGCCGGTGAACGCGTTCTGCTGGCTGGGGTGATAGGAACCCAGCAGGATGTAGGGCCCCACGCTCACCTCGGCGCCGTGGCCGAAGCGAGGCTTGGGCGTGACTTGGTAGCCCTCGTCCGCCAACGCCCGGAGCAGCGCGTCCCAGGCGTAGCCGCCCAGCGCCAGGATGACACGCACCCGAGGCAGCAGCCGGAGCTCGCGGGCAAGGAAGGGCAGGCAGGCGTCGCGCTCCGCTGTCGTGGGCTTGTTGGCAGGCGGTGCGCAGCGATTGACGGCGGCGATGTACACGTCGCGCAGACGCAGACCATCCGACGGGCTCAGCGAACGCGGGCGGGGTGAGTAGCCGGTGCGATGGAGCGCGGCGAAGAGCATCTCACCCGACACGCCGCGGCTGTCGCCGGTGAACACGCGACCGGTGCGATTGCCACCGTGCGCAGCCGGCGCCAAGCCGACCAACAGCAGATGGGCGGTAGGGTCGCCGAACCCGGGAACGGGCCGACCCCAGTAGACGTCGTGGCGGAAACGCGCCACCTTGGTTCGCGCGACGCTCTCCCGCCACGCCACCAGGCGGGGGCAGCGGCGGCAAGACGTGATGTCAGCGACCAGATCGCCCAGGCGATCGCGGCTCACGAGCGCCGGCTGTCGTTGCCCGCGGGCGGGCCCTCCGCCTTGAGCCGGTAACCGGCCGCGGCGGCCCGCCGTCGCAGCTCCGCGGCGGCGTCGAGTGCGTTGGGCAGGCCCAGCATGTCGTCACGCTCAGCGAGGGCATCCATGAGCTCGTCCCACGCCTCCTGCGACAGGTAGGTGGCTCCCTGCCACTCGTTCCAGCCGCTGGCAGCTCGCACGGCGGACGAGCCGAACCAGGCAGATGGCAGGTCGTCATCGTCTGCGGCCGCCAACAGGGCGCCCGGCGCGAGGGCGAGCAGCGCGCGGGCCAGCTCCACGGCGCGCCAGGCTTGCGCGTCGCCGCTACCGGAGCGACGGGCACGA
>Ga0316576_10002669_pt1 | contig 10196 bp, 7 predicted proteins | sample S0NA_FD_203075 | JGI IMG/M metagenome (GOLD analysis project Ga0316576, IMG submission 203075) | Rhizosphere microbial communities from salt marsh grasses in Alabama, United States - S0-2_050615r3r5 | ecosystem: Host-associated > Plants > Roots > Rhizosphere | place: USA: Alabama | collected... | reverse complement strand
GTAGACCGCGAGCGGGAGATAATAAACTTTGTGGCTGATTCGGCCTTCAGGGTAACAGGCTCATTCGCCGGGAAAAACAAAGAGGGCGCTGATGTGCTGCTTAAAGCCGAGTGTCCTAAAAAATTCGGTACTGAAGATGAAGCTAAATTTTTCCTGGAAAAGTGCGCCGGCTCATCTTTCAGTGTTGACAGTATAGTAGTAAAACCAGGCACCCGTTCACCTGCACCCCCGTTCACCACATCAACCCTGCAACAGGAGGCCTACCGCAAGCTCGGCTTCTCAGTGGCACAGACTATGTCGGTGGCACAGAAACTGTATGAGGCAGGTAAGATAACCTACATGAGAACTGATTCTACAAGCCTGTCATCGCTGGCACTCAACACCGCCAGGGAGGTCATCACGCGCGAATACGGCCCGGAATATTCACGTACACGGCAGTTCAGGACACATTCAAAGGGAGCCCAGGAAGCACATGAGGCCATCAGACCCGCCTATTTTGACAGGAAAGATACTTCCGGCAACATTAACGAGAAGAAACTATATGAACTTATATGGCGCCGGGCGATAGCATCACAGATGGCCGAGGCGAAGGTGGAGAAGACTACTGTTAATATAGGTATGTCATCTTCCCCGGTCATCTTTACCGCTACCGGTGAAGTGATACTGTTCGACGGGTTCCTTAAGGTATATACGGAATCGTATGATAGTAATGGTCATGAAGATGAAAAAGCAATTCTTCCTCGTGTTGAGAAGGGTATGGCTCTGACACCACAGACCATTACCGCCCTGCAGCGTTTCACCATGCCACCTCCGCGCTATACTGAAGCCAGCCTGGTGAAAAAGCTCGAGGAGCTGGGCATCGGGAGACCCTCAACGTATGCCCCTATCATCTCTACCATTCAATCGCGCGGGTATGTGGCACGCGAAGACCGCCAGGGAGAGAAGAGGACCCTGGCACAGCTTACTCTCTCAAAGGGGAAGATCACCAGGAGCGAAAAGATTGACATAGCAGGGAAGGAAAAGTCCAAGCTTTTCCCGAAGGACATAGGTATCATCGTGAATGACTTCCTTGTGGCCAACTTCCCTGATATAATCGATTACAACTTTACCGCAGGGGTGGAGAAGGAGTTTGATGAGATAGCAGCGGGTGAGCTTGAGTGGAATAATATGATATCTGGTTTTTACGAGCCCTTCCGTAAAACGGTTGATGAATCACTCTCCACGAAGGCACGCTCCAAAGGTTCGCGTCACCTGGGGACGGACCCTGAAACAGGGCTGCCGGTATCGGTTAAGATGAGCAGGTTCGGTCCGGTCGTACAGCTGGGAGAGGCGTCTTCAGAGAACAAACCCCGATTCGCAAACCTCAGGCGCGACCAGCTTCTTGAGACCATAACACTGGAGGAAGCGCTGGCCCTCTTCGCACTGCCAAGGGTGGTCGGCTCCTTTGAGGATGGCGAGATGACAGTGGGGGTCGGTAAATTCGGTCCTTATGTGAAACACAACGGCAAATTTTACTCCCTGAAAAAAGGCGTTGATGACCCCTATACTATCACCGGAGAGAGAGCCACCGAACTGATAAAAGAGAAAAGAGAGGGAGAAAAGCAGAAAGTGATAAACGAATTCGGAGACATCAGGGTGCTTAATGGCAGGTACGGACCGTATGTTGAGCAGGCCAGAACAAACTACCGCATCCCGAAAGGAACGGATCCGCATAAACTTACCAGGGAGGATTGCCTGAAAATAATTGAGAAGGCAGGACGGCCAAAGCGGTCCGGCAGCGGTAAAAAGAAGTGACAATAACAATATATGATCGACCTCAACCAGTATCTTGATCCTGTATGTCTTGACAGGCCTGAAGTAGAGCCCCTGACAGGGGCGGCTGCCTTCCCGCACAATATTGCCATTAACACGGGGAATACACCTTTAGACAAGCTCGACGGTTATGCCGTCGCCCTTCTGGGCGTTCCTGATGACCGCGCATCTTCAAATGCAGGTGCCTCCCGGGGCCCGGATGAGATAAGAAAGTGTCTCTACTCCTTCTCAAGGCTGCCCGGCAGGATGAAGGTCACTGACCTCGGCAACCTGAAGCAGGGTGCATCCTTTGAAGATACCCTTGCCGGCCTTCGTGACGTGCTTGACCAGTTGCTTGAACATAATATCGTTCCGGTAGTCATTGGAGGCACCAGTGCCCTTATGCCTGCGATAGACCGAAGCCTCTCATCACTGAAAAAGAACTGGTCACTTGTATCTGTTGACTCAAGGCTCGATTTCACCGCAGAAAAGAAGGAGCCTGACTCACTCAACTGGATGAATGACCTGATCTACCGCAGCGGCAGTTACCTCTCACACCTCTCCGTCCTCGGCTACCAGACCTATCTTACTGACCAGCAGGTGGTGAACCGCTTCAACCGTAGAAACTACGATATGATGCGCATTGGCGAGGTGCGCGCTGCCGTTCATGAGACCGAACCTCTCTTCCGTGATGCCACAGCAGCCCTGTTTGATATAGGATCGGTACGCCAGGCTGACGCTCCCGGCACATGGCTGCCATCAGCCAACGGCTTCTACGGAGAGGAGATATGCCTTCTCTCACGATACGCCGGCCTCTCTGACAACCTCAGGATAATGACCGTCACAGAGGTCAACCCGGGGCTCGACAGCCGTAACCAGACATCTCACCTTGCTGCCCAGATAATATGGTTTTTCCTTGAAGGATTCTCGCAGAAACAATATGAGATACCATACCTCGGCGACCAGCTGAACAACCGGTTCACGCGCTATCACGTGACACTCAGTGACCTCGACAGCGAGGCTATCTTTGTAAAAAGCACCATTACAGAGCGATGGTGGATCGAGATACGTGATGCAGACGGTAAACCACATTTTCTCGCCTGTTCATATGAAGACTACCTCATGGCCAACAGGGACCAGGTGCCTGGCAGGTGGACACGGGCCATGCTCAGGTTCGGACACTAAATAATAATGCAATTTGGCTGCTTGCATATTTTTTATTTATTTTACTCGTTACTATTGAGGATGCAAAGTAGCTCCTTGAACATGAAGAAAGTCAGGACAGCCATTCTGGTATTATTTGTTACGGTCAGCACGGTTTCTGCACAGCAGGACCCTGTTCTGAGTTATTATATGTTCAATACTCAGACCTACAACCCCGGCTACTCTGGCATGAGCGGAATGATTACCGCCACAGCCATGACACGTCAACAGTGGGTGGGCTTCACCGGAGCGCCGTCAACAATGATCTTCAACGTCAATACTCCCTTCAGTTTATTTGGTTTTAACAGCGGTGCAGGACTTTTAGTTGAAGCTGACCAGTACGGGTTCAGCAATGATATTTCTCTTGACCTCTCGTATTCCGCACTCATCCCGCTGGGAACAGGTACCCTGGGAGCCGGTCTCAGCCTCGGAATACTCAATAAAACCCTCGCCCCCGAGTGGTTCATACCTTCAGGAACATCTCATACACCTGCCTCCGGTGATCCTCTCATACCAGAAAATGATGAAAGTTTTCTTGCAATGGATCTCGCTGCCGGAGTGTATTTCCAGGGGCTTAATTATTATGCGGGCGTTTCAGTCACCCATATCAATCAACCTAAAATAAAATACTCGGAGACAGCTACTTATGTAAGTCGCGAGTATTACCTGACGGCCGGATATTATTTTCAGCTGCCCAATCCTGCCTTTGAACTCATCCCCTCTGTTTTCATTGTTAACGATGGTGCAACAACACAATATGTTGCAACAAATATGATCAGATACAATAAAAAGATATGGGGTGGCGTTTCATACAGGATAAGTGACGCAATCACAGGTTTTGCAGGTATAGAATTGTACAACGGCCTAAAAATTGGATATGGATATGACTTCCCGGTATCGGAGATCAGAAAAGGCACCAGCGGTTCACATGAATTCGTTGTTTCTTACAGTTTTGATATCGGCCTGGGAAAGAGCGTTACCAAATATAAAAGCATCAGATTCTTGTGAAAGAATAGATAAGAAGAGAAACAAATTTTACGTGCGTTATTAAATTTATGAGTATATGAAAAAGGTAACCCTTTTAGCTCTAACATCAATATTTATACTGAGCGGTTGTGCCTCGTATGAATCCGGCGAACTGATAGGCGTCCAGGGCAGGAAGAAATTCTATGAGCCAGAGCCTTTTGAGATGGCATTCATACCCGCAGGCTCATTTACTATGGGTCCTAGTGACCAGGATCCGCTTTTTGCCATGAACAGCCTCTCGAAGACTGTCACGGTGGAAGCTTTCTGGATGGACCAGACAGAGATCACAAACAACAAGTACCGCCAGTTTACGCACTGGGTGCGTGACTCAATCCTGCGGACCAGACTGGGCGAGGAAGGTATTGAAGGCTATGAATTCTTCCGTACGGACGAAGAAGGCAATATCCTTGAACCTTATGTGCTTAACTGGGACGAGAAGATCGACTGGGAAGATGAGAATATCCAGTCAGTAATTGAGACCATGTACTATCCTCCGGAAGAAAGGTTCAATGCCAACAAGCAGTGGGACACCCGTCTGCTTAATTACTCATATTTCTGGGTTGACTACAAGCAGGCTGCCAAAGCCAGGTATAATTATAAGGAGCAGAAGTACGAAGGACAGGTCACTGACCTCGAGGGCAACACTACTGATGTAGTAGACCGTTCCTCATTCATCATGCACCATGTGGTCAACATATACCCTGACACACTGGCATGGATACGTGACTTTACCTATTCATTCAATGAACCGTGGGCCACTCTCTATTTCTGGCATCCCGGTTATGATGACTATCCCGTTGTGGGAGTATCATGGGTTCAGGCACGTGCCTTCAGCGTTTGGCGCACGAACTTCATGAACGAGCATTTGCGTGCACAGGGCATACCCGACGTTCATAACTACCGCCTCCCGCTGGAGACTGAATGGGAATATGCTGCTCGCGGCGGCCTTGATCTCTCAATGTACCCGTGGGGTGGCCCATATACGCGAAACTATGAGGGTTGCTTCCTTGCAAACTTCAAACCCCTGCGTGGTAATTACATTGACGACGGCGCTGTATATACTATTAAGGTAGCCTCGTTTGAACCGAATGAATACGGGCTCTTTGATATGTCCGGAAACGTAGCCGAGTGGACATCATGTGCATACCATCCCTCATCTTATGTTTTCACGCATGACCTGAACCCCGATTATGAATACAATGCCCGTCCCGAAGATCCCCCTGTGCTGAAGCGCAAGGTCATCAGAGGCGGATCATGGAAGGATATATCATATTTCCTCCAGACATCAACAAGGGATTATGAATACCAGGACTCAACAAAATCATTTGTTGGTTTCCGTAACGTAAGAACATACATTGGAGTCAATAACTAATATCGTTTAACCTAAAAATAATAATATAATGGGCCTTTCGGAATTTGTTCATACAAGTAAGTGGAAAGCATTTATGTCGAAACTTTACGGCTGGGGTGCCTCGGTCGTGATCATCGGTGCGCTTTTTAAGATACAGCATTATCCTATGGCTGGGTTATTTCTCTCTGTTGGTCTGATAACAGAGGCAGTTATATTCTTCTTCTCTGCTTTTGAGCCTCTGAAGGAAGAACCCGACTGGAAACTTGTCTACCCGCAGCTTGATCCTAGCTACTCAGGTGAGGATGTAGGCTTTGCAGCTGTCGGTGGCGGCGGCGGTGGCGGCGGAGCAGGTCTGTCACAGTTTGACAGGATGCTTGCAGATGCCGGAATCACACCCGAGGTGTTTGACAGACTCAGCCAGGGACTGAAAAAACTGACTGAAACAACAAACAACTTCAATGCCATGGGTGACCTTGCGGCTACGACAAATGAGTATGCCAGCACTATCAGGAAAGCCAATGAGTCACTGACGAACCTCTCTGCCTCAGTCTCCCAGACGGCGAAGACCATGTCTGACGCTACCAATATATACCAGTCTATTGGAGACTCATCGAAGGTCATCGATACAGGAGGAAAGGCCTATAACGATAAGCTTGAAGCTCTCAACAAAAACCTCTCGGCTCTCAACGCTGCTTACGAACTGCAGCTACGCGGAGCCAATGACCATGTTAAAAGCGCGGAAGTGATTTACAAGGGTATTGAGGGTCTGATGAATGACCTCTCAGGCTCAGCCGATGACACGAAGAAATACCGTGATCAGGTTGCCAAACTGAATGAAAACCTGAACTCACTGAACAACGTGTACGGTAACATGCTTGCTGCCATGAACGTTAAATAATGTCAGGCTCATTAAACTTATACATTAACACCTAAACTATCCGCAAATGTCTAAGGGAAAAGAGACACCACGGCAAAAGATGATCGGTATGATGTACCTCATCCTGACAGCCATGCTTGCTCTTAACGTTTCAAAGGAGGCCGTCGAAGCTTTTAAGAAAGTTGACATGAGCTTGACAAAGACCACTGCCAACTACATCAAGAAGAATGAAATCACCTATGCAGCCTTTGATGCCGCGGCGGCGGAAAACCCCGAGAAGGCCGGAGCATGGAAAACAAAGGCTTATGATGTTAAGGCACGTGCTGACGAGCTCTACAATTACATGCAGGACCTTAAGATAGAAATCATAACCAAGGCTGAAGGAGAAGACTCCGAGGCTCTGCTTCCCAACGGCCAGATAGATGTCACCAAGGTCAAGAGGATAGATGAGAATAATATTCCCTCCGAAGTGCTTGTAGGTGCAAACCAGGGCGGCAAAGGCAATGACCTCAAGGCCCTTATAGAAGACTATCGCGGATTTCTTGTTGAAACACTTGATGGCAAGGATTTGGGTGCCGAGCAGTCAATACTTGACATACTCAACACCGATGACCCCGAAAACCTTGAGAAAACAGGTACGGAAGACTGGGTTACGGCTCAGTTCCAGACTATGCCCCTGGTGGCAGTCATTACGATCCTTTCAAAGATGCAGGTTGATGTAAGGAATGCCGAAACCGATGTGCTCAACTTCCTGTTTACACAGATTGACGCCGGTTCAATGCGTTTCAATAACATCATCCCCACAGTCATCCCGAACTCCACCTACATCATGAAGGGCAATGAATACGAGGCCCGTGTATTCGTTGCAGCAACAGACACCACCCAGGATATGGAAATATTCGTCGGTCCGTATAATACAACCACAAACCCCGACGGCTCATTGTCATATGAACCTACCAACCAGGCTACCCAGCTGCCTATAGATGAATCAGGCGTGGGTATCTACAGGGTGAGGCCCGGCTCTATAGGCGAGAAATCATGGGGTGGTATCATAAAGATGAAAGCACCTGACGGAACCATGAGATCATATACATTCAACTCACAGTATTCCGTCGGAGTACCAAACGTGGTGGTCTCACCGACAGCAATGAACGTGCTCTACCAGGGTATCAAGAACCCTCTTGATATATCTGTTCCCGGTGTGGGTTCCGATAAGCTTACCGTAAGGATGACGAACGGTAATGTCAACAGGGGAAAATACAAGGACTACCGTGGTGAATATGTAGCTGAGCCGAGGACAGTAGGCCAGAATGCACAGATAATAGTATCAGCAAATATTAACGGCAAGGTGCAGACTTTTCCTCCCGTGGAATTCAGGGTCAGAAGACTTCCCGACCCCGAGGCAAGATTCGCCAACATGAAGGAAGGCAATGTCCTCAGGAGCGTAGCTGCAGCCCAGCAGGTGGTAACTGCCACACTTGAGAACTTTGAGTTCGACCTTACATATACAGTAACAGGATTCACCGTATCAGTGAATGACAGGGGCTTCGAGATTACGGCTGATTCAAACAGCAACCGTATCACTGCCAAGCAGAAGGAGCTGATAGGCAACCTGCGCGCCGGACAGAAGCTGATCATTGAAAAGATAAAGGCAGTTGGGCCCGACGGAAGAACAAGGGATCTCAACCCTATAATTCTTAAGATTAACTAAGACATGAAGATACAAACCATGATGAACAGGAGAATGCTGGCAGGCCTTGCAGGCCTCCTGATCTTTAGCGCAGCCTCAATGGCACAGTCGTTCGGAGACATTTATGAAAAACAGATCCCCCAGAACGAAAAGATAAATTATACTTACCTGGGTGAGTCAGACGTAGTGTGGTCTAAAAGACTCTACCGGATTATAGACCTCAGGGAGAAAATGAACCTGAACCTCTATTATCCTTCACTCAGGTATGACGCTGACAAAAACCGTTTTGTCTCAGAGATGTCAGACGGAAGAATGAACTTCTCAGGTATCCTCCTCAATGAGATCCTCGCAGGCACGGTTACAGCCACCGACGGTGACGCTATGACCGTACCCACGACATATAATGACATCGCAGCCAAGATGAACCGCGATACCATGACCATTGCCATTGTCGATGCAAGCGGCATGGAACATGACTCCACGGTGACGAACATGGAGAACCCGGCCGATATCAAGCAGATCATGCTGCTGGAGGAATGGTACTTTGACAAGAAGCACTCACGCCTTGACGTGCGCATTATAGGCATATGCCCCATCTATATGGGATATGACCAGATAACCGCAAGGCTGGTCAAGAGACGCCTTTTCTGGATCAGGTATGAAGATGTAAGACTGGCCCTGGCACGCAGCGAAGCCTTCAATGACTTCAATGACGCACAGAGGATCTCCTTCGAGGACCTGCTCCTGCAACGAAGGTTCAACGGATATATCGTTGCGGAATCAAATGTCTATGACGACAGGTACATAAACCAGTATAAAATGGGTCCTTCCCAGATCTACGAAGCTGAGAGGATCAAGAACGAGATCTTCAATTTTGAGCAGGATCTCTGGGAATACTAGGAACGTAAGATAATTACGTGATGAACGAAGCAGAGCCATCCGCCAACCGGCAGATGGCTCTGCGTGTTTTATACGGGTAAATATCGACCGTATTACAAATATTTCTCGCCCGTGGCGCGGGCTACATCATCAAGATAAAGCTTGATATTCTGCTCCTGTTCGCGTGAAACGATTATAAGGGCGTCATCGCTGTCAACAATAATATAATCATCAAGACCCTGTATCACCGCTATCTTGCCCGACGGCAGGCTTATTATGTTTCCTTCCGAGTTGTATGTCATGACCTTTGAACTGAGCACGGCATTATCATTTCTGTCATGCTCCGAATGCATGTACAGGGAAGTCCAGGTGCCAAGGTCAGACCACCCCAGGTCAGTGCAAATGACATATACATTATCAGCCTTCTCCATGATGCCGTAGTCAACCGAGATGCTGCTGCACTGCGCATAGGCTTTCTTTATGAAAGAATCCTCAGAAGCAGTGCCGAACATTTCCCTGCCTTCATAGAAGGAATGGTACATGTCAGGAAGATGCCTGTCAAAGGCCTCCATGATTGTGCTGGCCTTCCATATGAAGATGCCACTGTTCCAGTAAAAATCACCGCTCTCGATGAAGAGCCTGGCCATGGGAAGCTCAGGCTTCTCAGTAAATGCCTTTACCTTGTTCAGGTTTGGATAACCCTTCACCGGCTGGTCAAAGTTTGCCTGTATGTACCCGTAGCCTGTCTCCGGCCTGTCAGGCTTGATGCCCAGGGTAAGAAGGGCCTCATTTTCTGCTGTGAATTTATAGGCCTCATTCATTACCTTCCTGAACTCATCCTCCTTTTCAATGAGGTGATCTGCAGGAGTGGCAGCGATGACAGCGTCAGGATTCTCAGCCATAATCCTGAAGACACCATAGGCAATGCACGGGGCCGTATTACGCCTTAAAGGTTCAGCGAGTACATGGTCACTGTCAATGCCAAGCTGGCCGATCACCGTTTCCCTGCTGTCTTCATTTGTCACAACATAGATATGATCGGCAGGACAAATCCCTTTGAAACGGCGGTAGGTCATCTGTATCAGGGTCTCCCCCGAACCGAGGATATCAAGGAACTGTTTGGGGGTATCTTTCCGGCTAAGTGGCCAGAACCGGCTTCCAACACCACCGGCCATGATGAGCAAATAGCGGTTTTTCATGGTCTTGAGATATTAAATGAGCACTATTACAAATATATAAATTCCTGCCTCCTAAACCATGTATGGTTCCGGGTGGAGTGAATTATTGCTAAATTTGAGAAAATAAATATTCATATGTTCAGATTTTTATCAGGTTTTGGTTCATATTGGATTTTACTTGCAAAAGTATTTTCCAGGCCC
>Ga0316576_10002668_pt1 | contig 10207 bp, 5 predicted proteins | sample S0NA_FD_203075 | JGI IMG/M metagenome (GOLD analysis project Ga0316576, IMG submission 203075) | Rhizosphere microbial communities from salt marsh grasses in Alabama, United States - S0-2_050615r3r5 | ecosystem: Host-associated > Plants > Roots > Rhizosphere | place: USA: Alabama | collected... | reverse complement strand
GGTGTCGTCGGCGTAGTCGTTCCCCTGGATCCCGACCCGGAAGGTGAGGGCGTTCCCGACGTCGAAGCCTGGATCCTCCGCCAGGAGGCCTTGGACGCTCTTCACCAGCAACCCCGTACCGACCAGAAGGGTGAGGGCCAGAGCCACCTGGGCCACCACGAGGCCTTCCCGGGCCCGTTCCGCCCGTCCCGAGGTCCCGCCGCGGCCCCCCTCCGCCATGCCCCGGGCGGGATCCACCGAGAGCCAGCGGGCTACGGGGCCTACGGTGCTGAGGAGTCCCGCCACCAGGACCGCTCCCACCACGCCGGTCCACACCCGGGCGTCGAATCCGATCTCCGCCGCCCGGGGAAGGGTGTCCCGAAGGACGTTCGCCAGGAGATCGGTGCCGAGGAGCGCCAGGAGGGTGCCCCCCACGAGGCCCCCGAGCCCGATCAGGATCGGCTCCGATACGGCCGCCCGGAGGAGGGCCGGGCGGCCCGCCCCCAGGGCCGTGCGGACCGCGGCGCTCCGCATCTGTTCCCCGGCCCGGGCCAGGAAGAGGGTGGCCAGGTTCCCGGCGAGGATGAGGAGGAGGAAGGCCGCCGCCCCGAGCACGGACAGGAGGGGGCCCCGGAAGCCCGCGACGAGGTCGTCCCGGGGCCTCGTGGTCCAGAGGCGCAGCCCCCGGTTCCGGAACTCCGCGTCCAGGACCCCGGCCACATCGGACAGGGCGGCCTCCACCGCGGCATCGGGCGTCCCAGGACGTACCCGGGCGAGGGCGGCGAAGGAACCGTCGTGGACGTCCTGCACGCCCAGGTCGACCCGGTGGGTGACGAAGGCATCCGCAGGAACGGGGTCACCGAGAGAGGACGACATGCGGAAGTCGAACCAGGGCGGCATCACACCGACGACCCGGAAGGGCTCCCCGTCCAGCCGTACGGTCCGACCCACGATCCCGGGATCCCCGCCGTAGGCCCGCTGCCAGAGATCGTGGTGGAGGACCACCTCGTCCAGCAGGTCCCCGAACTCGCCGTCCTCCGGGGTGGACCGGAAGCCGGGTCCGAGGACGGGGTCCACCCCCAGGAGTCGAAGGTAGCCCGGCGACCCGAGGATCAGGGCGACGTCCCGGGCTCCGGACCCGTCCCCGGTGGACAGGTTGGCCCGGTCGCTCCGGAGCCCGGCAACCGCCTCGAAGACGTCGTCGTGCTCCCGGAGCAGGGACACGTCGAGACCCGAGACCCACCCCCGGGGAAAGTCACCCCAATAGTCCCGCCACACCCAGTTCAGCTGTTCGGGCTCCGGGTAGGGCATCTCCCGCAGGAGTACGCCCGACACCACGGCGAAGACGGCACCGAACGCACCGACCGCCAGGGCCAGGGTGCCCGTGGAGACCAGCGCGAAGCCCGGCGCCCTCACGAGGCGGCGAGCGGCGAGTGCCAGCTCCATGCTCCACTGTCCCCTCCCGCCCCGCCTCCGTCTCCGTGCTCGTCCGTCGACCCGTTCCTCCAACGCGCCTCTGAGGAGGCCCGCCGTGGTCCGGAGCAGGAGGGCCGGGCGCCGCCGGGGGTGCGCTGCCGCCCATTGCTCCCGGAAGGTCTCCAGCAGCCCCTCCGCGTATCCATCCCGGAACGCCGGGGGATAGAGCCTCAGGAGGAGCCGGACCCAGAGCTCCGTCGGCGGACGGCCCATACCGTCAGCCCCGGAGGAGGCCGGCACCGGCGGCGGCCTCGACGAGGGTCGCCATCCGACGGCTCTCCGCCCGGGCCACCCGGGCCCCGAGCGACGTGATCTCGTAGTCCGTCCGCCGTCGATCGCCGGCAGCGCGCCCCTCCGCCGGTCGGATGAGGCCCCCCTCCACCATCCGCTTGAGGGCACGGTAGAGGGTGGCGACGTCCGGGATGACCGCCGGCCCGGAGCGGTCCTCGGCATCCTGCATGATCCCGTACCCGTGTCGAGGCCGGTCCGAGAGGCTCAGGAGGACGTGATACTCCACGGGCCGGAGCGGGAGGAAGGCGGTGACGGCGGCGTCCGGTGAACCGGGGGCCATGGAAAACCTCCAGGATGGAATGTGCGCAAAGTTCGCGCGGCGCATGTATGCATTGCGCAAATAATAGCGTCGCGCAAGTATCCAGTCCCCGTCCTGGGAGAACGAGGGCGTGCGGCCTCAACACTCCCCTCTCGCCGCCTGTCCCCCTACCGTCACGGCACGGGTCGGGGCAGAACGTCCCGGCTGCCCGTTCCACGCCCCGGACCGGCCGACCCCCGGACCGACAAGAGACAGGATTCCCGGACATGAACCGACGCCACCTCCCCGCGCCCCTCGGCGCCCTCCTCATCGCCCTCGCCATCACCGCCCCGGGCCTCCGGGCCCAGGTCACCCCCCAGGGGCTCATGGACGAGCTCGAGTGGCGGCGGATCGGACCCGCCAACATGCAGGGCCGGGTCACGGACGTGGAGGGGATCCCGAGCCCGTCCCGGACCTTCTACGTTGCGGCGGCCGGCGGCGGAATCTGGAAGACCACGAACAACGGGACGACCTTCCGCCCGATGTGGGACCAGGAGCGGGTGGTGGCCATGGGCGATATCGCCATCGCTCCGTCGGATACCCTCCAGATCTGGGCGGGAACCGGGGAGGAGGACTCCCGGAACTCCATCTCGCCCGGCGGAGGGATCTTCAAGTCCACCGACGGGGGTGAGAGCTGGGAGTCGAAGGGGTTGGAGGGGACCGAGGCCATCGGCCGGATCGTGGTCCACCCCACCGACCCCGACATCGTCTACGTGGCCGCGCTGGGGCATATCTGGGGGAGCAACCCCGAGCGGGGCCTTTATAGGACCCGGGACGGGGGGGACAGCTGGGAGCTGGTGAAGTTCATCAGCGACACCGCGGGATTCGTGGACGTGGTGATGGACCCCGACGATCCCGGTGTCCTCTTCGCGGCGTCCTGGGAGCGGGTCCGGGGTCCCTGGTTCCTCCAGAGCGGCGGGCCCGGAAGCGCCCTGTGGAAGACCACCGACGGTGGCGACACCTGGACCGAGGTGGTGGGGAACGGCTTCCCCACGACGATGAAGGGCCGGATCGGCCTCGCCATCGCGCCGTCCAACCCGGACCGGATCTACGCCATGGTCGAGGCGGAGGAGGGAGAGGGGTCCGAGGGGAACGGGCTCTACCGCTCCGACGACGGCGGGACGACCTGGCAGAAGGTCAACGACGACAACACCCGACCGTTCTACTACTCCCAGGTTCGGGTCGACCCCATCGACGAGGACCGGGTCTACTTCTCCTCGACGCCGGTGAAGTACTCCCCCGACGGCGGGGTCACGGCCGGAAACACCACCGTGGGCGTCCACGTGGACCATCACGCCATGTGGATCGATCCCAATGACCCGGACCGCATCGTGGTGGGGAACGACGGGGGTGTGGCCATCACCTACGACCAGGGCGGGAACTGGCAGTCCCTGAACCACATCGACATCGGGCAGTTCTACCACGTCACCTACAACATGGACGTGCCCTATCGGGTGTGCGGGGGGCTCCAGGACAACGGGACGTGGTGCGGCCCCTCCCGGGTCGCGAACGGGGAGATCACGAACTACAACTGGGCCACCATCAGCGGGGGTGACGGATTCCAGACGGCCCAGCATCCCACGGACCACGACCTGGTCTTCGCGGAGTCCCAGGGCGGCAACATGTCCCGGGTACGCCTCGATACCGGGGAGCGGACCGGGCTCCAGAAGCCCGGGTGGCGGGACAACTACCTGATGTACGAGGACTCGATACTGACCGTGTGGGACGACGAGGAGAACGAGCCCCCGGCGGCCGCTCAGGCCCGGATCGAGCGCTTCAGGGAGCTGCAGGCCGCCGACTCGGCCTCGAAGGAGCTCCGCTGGAACTGGAACACGCCCCTCTTCCTCTCCTCCCACGATCCGTCGGTCTTCTACACCGCGGCCAATCGGGTGCTCAAGAGCACCGAGCTGGGGGACGACCTGCAGGTGATCTCCCCTGACCTCACCACCCAGGACTCCGCCAAGATCCACGTCTCCACCCGCACCACCGGGGGGATCACCCCCGACGTCACGGGGGCCGAGACCCACGCCACCATCGTGTCGCTGGACGAGTCGCCGCTGGTCCAGGGGCGGCTGTACGCCGGGACGGACGACGGCAAGGTCTGGATGAGCCCCGACGACGGCGGGGAGTGGATCGACCTGACGGACCGCTTCGACGGTCTCGTGCCGGACAGTACCTACGTGAGCCGCATCGAGCCGTCCCGGGTGGACCCGGACCGCTGGTACGTCACCTTCGACAACCATCGCCGGAACGACTTCACCCCATACGTCCTCGTCACCGAGGACAACGGCGGGAGCTTCCGCTCCATCAGTGCCGACCTCCCCTCGGACGGGCCCGACTTCGTGCACGTGATCCGGGAGGATCCGGTGAACCCGGACCTTCTCTACGTGGGCACCGACGTGGGGATCTACGTGTCCCTGGATCGGGGAGGCTCCTGGCACCGGTTCATGGAGGGGATGCCCTCGGCGGTCCCGGTCCACGACCTCCGGATCCACCCCCGGGACCGTGAGCTCATCGCCGGTACCCACGGTCGCTCCATCTGGATCGTGGATGTCGCACCGCTCCAGCAGATCCGTTCCGGGTGGGTGGCGGAGGAGCCGGTCCTCTTCGAACCTGCGCCGGGATTGCAGTTCGGAACCGGATTCTACGGAGGCGAGTCCACCGGACAGCAGTTCTTCGAGGTCGACAGCCGGCCCTACGGCGCGACCTTCCACTACCTCCTTCCGGAACGACCCGAGGATCGGGAGGTGACCCTGTCCGTCGAGTCGATGGACGGATCCTTCCGGCGGACGGGGATCAGCGGGGGCTCCGCCAGCGGCCTCAACACGGTCCGCTGGGACTTCGAGGGCGACCCGCCGCCCCGGGCGGCCCTGTCGCCGGCGGAGCGCCGGGACTCGACCCACACCGCGGACATGTTGAAGGCCGTGGCGGACTCCCTGGTGGAGTTCGAGGGCGCCGACCGGGAGCAGATGGACCGGATGGTGGAGAACGTCATGGGCGGAAACGCCCGCCGGGCCTTCGGCGGCGGATTCGGAGGCAGGGGCGGGGACGTCTGGGACGACCGGCCCGGCGAGACGCCGGCGGTCCGGGGGGCCGGCGAGGGCGGCGGCAACCAGGGCGGGATGCGCCAGATGTTCGGCGCCCTGCGGGACCGGGGCGTGGACGTGCGCTCCATGTTCGGACGGGGTGGGGGCTCTGACGCGCCGCTGGCGGACCCCGGGCGCTACCGGGTCACCCTGTCGGTGGACGGTCGGGAGTACACCCAGGAGTTCGAGGTCGTCCGGGCGGAGGATTACGTGCCGGACGCGGCGGCCACCGACGGCCCGACGTTCCAGAGCTGGGAGGACGTCTTCGAGTGGATGGACGAGGCCGGGGACGAGCGGTTCGAGGGCCGCTGAGCGCGGGCTCCGGGGGGCGGTCGGGCGCCGCCCCCCGGGTCAGCCCGCTTCGTACCGGGTGAGGGCGGTGCCCTCCACGGTGCGAGTCCACCCTCCGGTGGGGAGAAGCGTGTCCTGGGCGGTCTCCACCACCAGGATCCGGGCGAAGGGCCGGTCCCGCCACGACTCCACGACCCGGGCCGCCAGCGACGAGGTGTAGGGCGGGTCGGCGAAGGCCACGTCGTAGGCCTCCCTCTCGCACCCTTCGAGGAACCGGAAGACGTCCTTCTTGAAGATCCGGGTCCGTTTCGCCAGGCGGAACGCCGCCACGTTGGCCTTCAGGGCATGGAGGGCGGCGGGATCGCGCTCCACGAAATCCGCCCGGTCCGCCCCCCGGGAGAGGGCCTCCAGCCCCAGCGCTCCGGTCCCGGCGAAGAGGTCCAGGACCCGGGCGCCCCGCACCTCCGCGGCCACCAGGCTCGCCGCCGCGTCCCGTACGGCCTCCGCGGTGGGGCGCACCCGGCCCCCCGGGGACACCAGGTCCCGGCCCGCCCACCGGCCTCCCACGATCCTCATGGTGCGGTCTCCTCGGGATGGTGGCCGTCCACGACCTCCGGGGCGTCCAAAGGAGACGGCGCGCGCCCGCGGGCCGCCTCCGCCGGAGGTCCCTCCCGGGCCGCCTCGTCGGGATGAGGGGTGGGGGAGCCAGGGGCCGCGGCTGTGGGAGGGGCCGGTGGATTCGGCGGCGGGGGGTCGTGGGGCTCGATGTGGACGAGGGCGTCGAGGATGGGGAGTGCGCTGAGGACCAGGGCCTCCTTCACGTCGTGGGCCACGTCGTGTCCCTCCCGCACCGTCAGGTCGGGGTCCACCTCGACGTGGATGTCCACGAGCCAGGCGAGCCCGCTTCGGCGTACCCGAAGCTGCTCCACGTCGGCCACCCGCGGCACCGCCGAGGCGAGGGCGCGGATCTGCTCCCGGACGGCGGGGGGAGCCGCGGCGTCGAGGACGTCCCGTATGGCCCGGCCCAGGAGCCGGCCTCCGTTCCAGAGGATGACCCCGCAGGCCAGGAGGGCGGCCCATTCGTCGGCGGCGGCGAATTCGGGTCCTCCCACCAGCGCCACGGAGATCCCGACGAAGGCCGCCAACGAGGTGATGGCGTCGGACCGGTGATGCCAGGCATCCGCGTCCAGGAGTCGGCTGCCGGTCTCCCCGGCCTTGGCCGCCACGAACCGGAAGAGCCCCTCCTTGATCACCACCACCCCGGCCAGGATCCAAAGGGTGAACGGCGCCGGCACGGCCTGGGGCACCCGGATCTCCCGGACCGCCTGGGCCGCGATCCCGATCCCCGCCGCCAGGACCAGCATGGCCACCATGGCCGCGGCCAGGGACTCCACCTTCCCCAGGCCATAGGGGAACTCCTCGCCTCCGGACCGGCGGCTGATGCGCAGCCCTCCCAGCACCACCAGGGAGGAGACGACGTCGGTGAGGGACTCCACCCCGTCCGCCACCAGGGCATAGGCGTTCCCGGCGACGCCGGCGGTGATCTTCACAAGCGCCAGCCCCGTGCCCGCGAGAACGGTCCACAAGGCGGTCCGGGTCCCGCTCCGGACCGCCGCGTCGAGCTGGGCCCGGGTGGGGCGGCCGGGGGGCGTATCCGAATCGGGGGTGGCGAATGGGGCCATGCTCAACCCCGCTCCGGGGGCGCGTGTCGTTAGGGTCGGTACGGCGGGGAGGGTCCCGCCCACGAACCCTAAAGAGGTCGGCATGAGAACGTCTACGCTACTGTTCGTCGCATTTCTCGCCGCCTGTGGCGGCGGCACCCCCGAGCCCGTGACCACGCCACGCCCGGCCCAGGAGGGCCCGTCCCAGCGGGGGGGACAAGCCCGGGACGAGGGGATGCGGGCCTACGCCGAGGTGATCACCGACGAGGCCGTCACCGACGAGGGCCTGTTCGACATCCACCGGATCGGCGAGACCCTGTTCTACGAGATCCCGGTGCGCCGTCTCGGCGAGGAGATGCTGCTTCTCAGCCGGGTTGCCAGGGCGCCCGACGGCGCAGGCTACGGCGGCTCCAAGACGAACACCTCCGTGGTCCGGTGGGAGCGGAGCGGCGACCGGGTGCTCCTCCGCCTGGTGAGCTACGAGAACGTGGCCGACAGCACGCAGCCCATCGCCCGGGCGGTCCGGAACTCGAACTTCGAGCCGGTGATCCAGGCCTTCGACATCGAGGCGATGTCGCCGGATTCCGCCGGAGTGGTCATCGACGTCACGGATCTCTTCACCACCGACGTACCCATGCTGGGGCTTCCGAGCTTCCGCCGGCAGGCCTACGGCGTACGGCGGCTGGACACGGATCGGACCTTCGTCGAGTGGGCCCAGAGCTTTCCCACCAACATCGAGGTCCGGCGGGTCCTGACCTACGAGGCCACCGAGGCACCCTCGAACGCCGCGACCAACACCCTGTCGGCGGAGATGCACCACTCCATGCTCGTGCTGCCGGAGGACCCGATGCAGCCCCGGCTGTGCGATCCCCGGGTGGGCTTCTTCGACGTGGAACAGGTGGATTACGGGCTGGACACCCAGCGGGCCACCGAGCGGTGCTACATCACCCGCTGGCGTCTGGAGCCCAGCGACCCGGCGGCCTACGCCCGGGGTGAGACGGTGGATCCGGTGGAGCCCATCGTCTACTACATCGACCCGGCCACGCCGGAGAAGTGGCGCCCCTGGCTCAAGATGGGGGTGGAGGACTGGCAGGTGGCCTTCGAGGCTGCGGGCTTCAGCAATGCCATCGTCGCCCGGGACGCACCGACACCGGAGGAGGACCCGGAGTGGAATCCGGAGGACGCCCGCTACTCGGTGATCCGGTACCTGGCCTCCGACGTCCAGAACGCCTCGGGACCCCACGTGCACGACCCCCGGACCGGCCAGATCATGGAGTCGGACATCCAGTGGTACCACAACGTCATGAACCTCCTTCGGAACTGGTTCTTCATCCAGACCGCGGCGGTGAATCCCGCCGCCCGGGGCGTGGAGTTCAGCGATTCGCTGATGGGTGAGCTGGTGCGGTTCGTCAGCGCCCACGAGGTGGGGCACACCCTGGGGCTGCAGCACAACATGCAGTCCTCCGCGGCCTACCCGGTGGATTCCCTCCGGACCCGCTTCACCTGCACCATGGGGGTGGCGCCGTCGATCATGGACTACGCCCGCTTCAACTACGTGGCTCAGCCCGGGGACGACACCTGCCTCATGCCCATGATCGGTCCCTACGACAAATTCGCCATAGAGTGGGGGTACCGGCGCCTCCCGGGAGAGAGCGTCACCAGCGAGGTGCCGGCGCTCAACGAGATGGTGGCGGAGATGCAGACGGATCCCGTCTACCGTTTCTCCTCCCCCAACGGGGAGGACCCCTCCGCCCTGACCGAGGCCATCGGTGACGACGCGATGCGGGCCTCGGACCTGGGGATCGAGAACCTCAAGCGCATCATCGACAACCTGGACGAGTGGACCTACGAGGAGGGCAGGGACTACGACCAGCTCGAGGAGCTCTACCAGAACGTCGGGGGTCAGTGGAACCGGTACACCGGTCACGTGCTGGTCAACGTGGGCGGCGTCGTCCAGACCCGGAAGCGCCAGGGACAGGAGGGGGCCGTCTTCGAGGCGGTCCCGGCGGAGCGTCAGGCCCGGGCAGTGGACTATCTGAACCGCCAGGTCTTCACCACGCCGGAGTGGATGCTCCGTCCGGATCTCCTGAACCGCTTCATGGGATCGGGCGTTCCCGACATGGTCCGGGGGCGGCAGGTGTTCGCCCTGAACGGGCTCCTGAACGTGGACCGGATGAAGCGTCTTGTGGAACAGGAGGCCTTCCTGGGAGACGATGCCTACGGGCTCGGGCAGATGCTCACCGATCTGCGGGAGGGCGTCTGGTCCGAAGTGGCTTCGGGGGCGGCGACCGACGCGTATCGCCGCAACCTGCAGCGGGCCTGGATCGAGCGGATGGGCGAGCTCATGGAGGACGAGGACGCGCTCCAGTCCGACATCGCCCCCTTCGTCCGGGACGAGCTGACGACCCTCCGGGCCCGGCTCGACGGAGCATCCCCGGGGGACCGGGCCACGCGCCTGCACTACCGGGATGCCGTGGCTCGCATCGACGCGATCCTCGAGACGGACTGACGCCGAGACACTGCCTGGTGCGCCCCGTCCCCGGACGGGGCGCACCATAGGCGAGGAACGGGCGGGACGGGGAGGGGGCGACGCCTCCTCCCGGTCGTCGCGTCCGGTCCGTGGATCCGGCCGTCCCCCATCCGCCCGGTATTGGGGTGGAGGGGTGGAGGGCGTCGGGCAGTGGCGGGCATCGGGTCAACGCTGACGCACCGTTCCGTGTCCTACGGGCGTCGTCGCACGGCGACCGTCGTCGCAGGCTCCTCCCCGAACGCGTCCGCCATGCCCCGACCCCTGGTTCGTACAGGCATCGTCGTCCTCGCAGTCCTGCCTGCGGTCCTGACCGCTGCCGCGCCCTCGAGCGGTCAGACCGGGCCCGACATCCAGGCGCTTCCCCTGGGCTCCGACGTCCGGGTGGACGTGGACGGCCGTCTCTCGGAGCCCTTCTGGGCCGAGGCCATTCCGGTGGACGACTTCACCCAGCAGCAGCCGGTGGAGGGCGCCGATCCGACCCGGCGGACCGAGATCCGGGTGGCCTACGACGAGGACGCCTTCTACATCGGCGCCAAGCTCTTCGACGATCCCGACGGGATCCTGGCCTACCAGAAGCGGCGGGATCAGGGCCTGG
>Ga0316576_10002667_pt1 | contig 10207 bp, 5 predicted proteins | sample S0NA_FD_203075 | JGI IMG/M metagenome (GOLD analysis project Ga0316576, IMG submission 203075) | Rhizosphere microbial communities from salt marsh grasses in Alabama, United States - S0-2_050615r3r5 | ecosystem: Host-associated > Plants > Roots > Rhizosphere | place: USA: Alabama | collected... | reverse complement strand
CCTGATCCGTTCCAGGAACCAGGGGGCAGTAGGGGCGTTCCCGGCACCGTAAGTCTCTAATACAAGGCCTTTTAAATCTTTATAGTCGAGAATGGAATCCATGATTTCCGGGGTGAGGCCGGGGAAGAGTTTCAGGATGGCAATGTTTCTGTTCAGTTTTTTATGCACGTTCAGTTTCCTGAATTTTCCGGGATAGCGCATGTGTTCGCGATGGTATACCAGATGGACCCCGGCCGTGGCCAGGTAGGGATAGTTGGGGGACTGAAATGCGTTGAAATGCTCGGCGTGAACTTTGGTTGTCCTGTTTCCGCGGGTCAGCTTGCTTTCAAAAAAAATGGAGACTTCTGGTACAACCGGTTTCCCGTATTCCCTGGCGCCGGCGATGACAATTGAGGTGATCAGGTTCTCCTTGCCGTCTGTCCGGAGTGCGCCGATGGGAAGCTGTGCACCTGTGAATATGACCGGCTTGGCCAGGTTCTCCAGCATGAAGCTGAGTGCCGAGGCGGAGTAAGCCATCGTGTCGGTACCGTGCAGAATCACAAAACCGTCAAACTTCTGATAGTGATCCTCAATAATTTCCGCCATTCTGGACCAGGTATCCGGGTTGATGTCCGATGAATCGACAGGGGGATCAAAGCTGACGGCTTCAATGTTGTATCCGAGGCCCTTGATTTCAGGCACCTGTTGTATAATTTTATTCAGATCAAAGGGCCTCATGATCCCGTCTGCGGGGTCCTGCACCATTCCGATGGTACCCCCCGTGTAGATCATCAGGATGGAGATGATTTCAGGATTCATGAACGGAATTTAATTTGAAAAGGGCTGTTGCATTCCGCGATGTGATTGATGCAATCTCCCGGGGTGTTAAGTTATAAATTTCTGCCAGCCGCTCTGCAATATGGATCAGATAACTGCTTTCATTGCGCTTGCCCCGGTGGGGAACCGGTGCGAGGAATGGAGCATCGGTTTCCAGGAGCAATCTGTCAGTGGGGATGAAGGGTACCAATTCAGACAAGCCTGAATTCTTGAAGGTAACGATTCCGTTAATGCCGATCATGAAGCCGTACGATAGCGCCTTCTCCAGGTCCTCCCGGGTTCCCGAAAAACTGTGAAACACTCCCGTCAGCCCATCGGTTCCTTCCATGTCGAGCACGTGAAAAATCTCCCGAAAAGATTCACGGGCATGAATCACCACCGGCAGGCTCCTTTCCCGGGCCCATTTCAGCTGTTCGCTGAAGACCTTCTCCTGTTCGCGGATGAAGGTCCGGTCCCAGTATAGATCGATCCCGATCTCCCCGATGGCGATCAATCCGTCATTCCTGTCGAGTTCTTTTCTGACAGTGTCCAACTCTTCCTGGTAACCGGCTTTAACAGCAGTGGGATGAAGCCCAATCATGGGAAGGCATATCCCCGGGTAACGCTCTGCCAGGCGATTCATTTCCTCAACGGTAGAGGCATCGATATTGGGAAGAAGCATGCGGGAGATGCCTGCTTCCAGTGCCCGTCCGATCATGGCATCGCGGTCGGCTGAAAAAGCATCCAGGTAAAGATGTGTATGGGTATCGGTATACATCGCGTCGGAACGGCTACAAACTTAATACATCCTGTGGGATTATTCGTATCATTGCGGCATGGGGAAGCTGGAAAAAGAGCACCAGACACAACAGAAAGCGATGGAGCGCAGGAGCCTGGATGAGCTGATCAGGCTTTATCCGGCATTCCCAAAGGGCAACATCAGGGCTTCTGAATCTCCCGATTTCATCGTCCAGCAGAGCCGGAAGCGCAGGACAGGCATCGAACTGACACGGCTCACCCGGTCCGAAAAGATGATGCTTTCCCATGGGGAGCGTTTCGTTCCGGCCTTTTCCCTGGAGTCCATACAGCACGTGATCACCTCCAAGGAGTCCAGAATCGGACTTTACAGGAAGCAAAGGCTGCATCAGATATGGCTGGTGATCGTGGTGGAGGACTTTGACCTTCCACCCACCTTCAACATTCACAACCACCTGTTTCACTGGACCCCGGAAACAGCCTTTCAGGCTGTGTTGATCCTGCACCTCTCTCTTCAGAAAGTATTTGAGATCAAGGCTCCTCCGCGAGCAACGGATTAAACCACCCCCTGCGCCATCATGGCATCGGCTACCTTCACAAATCCACCGATATTGGCCCCGTTCATATAGTTGATGAAGCCGTCCGGTCCGGTGCCGAAATCGACACAGGTCTGATGGATGTTCTTCATGATGGTCTGCAGCCGGTCATCCACTTCCTCCCTTGACCAGGGCAGCCGCATGCTGTTCTGTGTCATTTCCAGCCCGGAGACGGCCACCCCTCCTGCATTTGCCGCTTTTCCAGGACCATAGAGTATTTTATGTTGGAGATAGACCTCGATCGCTTCGGGGGTGCTCGGCATATTGGCACCCTCGCTGACCACCTGACATCCGTTTTTGAGGAGCAGTTCGGCATCGGCCTTGTTGATCTCATTTTCAGTGGCGGCAGGGAAAGCGACATCACATTTCACATGCCAGGGACGTTTGCCCTCAAAATATTCACAACCGAACTTTTCGGCATACTCCCTGATCCTTCCACGCCTGATATTTTTCAGTTCCATGATCCAGGCCAGCTTCTCTTCATCGATCCCCTCCGGATCATAAATGGTGCCGTTGGAATCGGACATGGTAACGGCTTTCCCACCCAGCTGGGTGAGTTTCTGGATGGTATACTGCGCCACATTTCCCGAACCCGAAACCGTGGCGATTTTGCCCTTCAGGGAATCTTTCTTCGTCCGGAGCATCTCCTCGGCAAAATAGACGGCGCCATAGCCTGTGGCTTCTGGTCTGATCAGGCTTCCTCCGTACTGAAGGCCTTTCCCTGTCAGCACGCCGGTGAACTCATTGCGGATGCGTTTGTACTGTCCGAACAGGTATCCGATCTCACGGCCGCCAACGCCGATATCCCCCGCCGGTACATCAGTGTCCGGACCGATGTGCCTGCATAGTTCCGTCATGAAACTCTGACAGAAGCGCATGACCTCATTGTCCGATTTTCCTTTGGGGTCAAAATCTGAACCTCCTTTTCCGCCCCCCATGGGCAGGGTGGTCAGGCTGTTTTTGAATACCTGCTCGAAGGCCAGGAATTTCAGGATTCCCAGGTTGACGGTCGGGTGGAAGCGGAGCCCTCCTTTGTAAGGACCTATGGCAGAGTTCATTTCAATCCGGAATCCCCGGTTGATCTCTACCTCTCCTTTATCGTTGATCCAGGGTACCCGGAACATGATTACCCGCTCGGGTTCAGCGATCCGCTCCAGTATTCTGGCATGTCTGTAGACAGGATTCTCTTCAATAAACGGGATCAGGGACTCAGCCACTTCCATGACCGCCTGGTGAAATTCCGGCTCGGCAGGATTTTTTGCCTTGATCCGGACCATGAATTGCTCAACTTTTGGATCCATAATGCAGTGTATTGGGTTTCGATTGCCCGTAAAGCTATCACTTATTCATGGAGCCCCTTATGCCCTTTATCATGTGATGGTTATGTCATTAAACATACTGAAGATGTCCTGATGGGGGGATGGGACCGGCAGATTATCTTGTGATGCGGGAGTGATAGCGGTTGCCGGGCTCGACCAGAACCAGCTTTTTCAGCTCCATTTCAACCAGCATGGCCAGTACCCTGTGGATCGGGATCCCGCTGCGAAGGCAGAGGGTATCGGGGGTGATTCCCGGTTCCTGCCGGATCAGGTCAAACATTTGCCTTTCCTCTTTGTCCCTGATCGCATCATTATTGACATGTTGAAAGAGCAGGCCCTGGGCAGGGTGATCCTCTTCCCAGCTCAGGTGGTACAGGACATCCTCTGCGGTTTCTGTCAGGGCGGCTTTTGTCGACTTGATGATCAGGTTGCATCCCCTGGATCGGTGATCGATGGTGCGCCCGGGGACCGCCAGTACATCCCTGCCGTAGGAGGTAGCCATATTGGCAGTGATCAAAGCTCCCCCTCTGGCTGCCGATTCCACCACCAGGGTGGCGTCGGACAATCCTGCGATGATCCGGTTCCTCCTCAGAAAGTTATTGCGTTCGGGACCCGTATCCGAGACAAAATCAGTAATCAACGCTCCCTGCCGGATGATCTCTCTGGCCACCTCCCTATGGGCAGAAGGGTAAAGGGTGGTGAATCCATGGCCCAGCACCGCCACCGTGGGGATCCCGGCTTCCAGGGCTGCCCGGTGTGCGATCACATCAATCCCGTAGGCGAGTCCGCTCACGATCACCAGGTCGTCCACCCTGTCGGCCAGCTCCATGACGATCTTCCGGCATACCTCTTTCCCGTAGGCCGTGGCCCTCCGGGTTCCCACCACACTCAGGCGCTTATGGCAATTCAGCCCTTTCTCACCTTTTACATATAACAACAAAGGAGCATCGGGGCACTCACTCAACAGTCTTGGATACTCCTCCTCGCCCAGGCAAAGCACTGAAATACGATGCTTCTCAATGAAATTCAATTCTTCTTCCGCCCGGCTGTACAATCCGGGAGTCTGTAATGATTCGCAGACGGGTTCCTTCACCCCTTTGATACGTTTAAGTGCTCCGGGATCCTGATTAAAAACGGCCCTCGCGGATTTGAAGTGTTCTATCAGAATGCCAGCAGTCACGGGACCCACATTCGGGGCCATGGTCAGGGCGATGCGGTGCAGCAGTTCGGTTCGGTCGACGGGATCCACATATCGATTTACTAGTTAATGATTTCAGGCCCGGTTTATCGTAAATAATAACTTGATTAGTACCAGGTTTTGATGATTTTGCTTTAGATTTATATATGGATCAGTTAAATCCGGAGTATTACGCTCAGTTAAAGCGGAGGTAACATTTATCTGGATTAACAAAGATTTTTCACATGTCCTGGGATCAGAACACAAAATGGAGCGCAGTATTTGTTTTAATACTCGTTTCAACCAACCTTTTACTGCATTCCCAATCTGTCCATTACAGGTTTGAGGAGGTGCAGATCCCGAAAGAATATGAAAACTTCTACGGCATGTCCATTCTGCAGGACAGTGACGGATTCATGTGGTTTGGCTCAAAAACAGGCTTGATCAGGTACGATGGGGCAAACTTCAAACACTATTCTTTTGAGATGACCGGAGAAATAGAGACATCTCAGGGTACGGCAAGGTTAGCAAATTATTTCGTCAAATCTTTAATGGAAGATGACGAAGGGGCCATCTGGTTCGTAAGTAAATCAATGTTAATAAGGTTCGATAGAAAAACTGAGAAGTACGAACAATTCTGGGATCCTAAAAAAAGTTCTCAGAAATACACGGGCGTGGAGTGTGGCGATGGATATATATGGTTGGGCTCCCAATATGGATTATACAGGTTCGATAAGCGAACCGGGACATTCGTATTTTATTTGGGTACGATGAACGAAGATGGCTCTCTGATCGTAGATCCTGTGCACTCAATATACGAAGACCACCAGGGGACTTTTTGGATCATATATCTGAATGGGGACATAGCGATTTTTGACCGTAAAAGCGGGGCACTTCACGAATTTAATTCCATACCGGCTCCTGTAACGGGCCTTTTCGAAGACAGAACGGGAAGGTTCTGGATGACAACAAAAGATGGATTGTACCTTTATAACAGGGAGTCAAACAACTACTACAGGCAATTGTACCTGCCTGAAGATCCTGACCGCCTGGGCAATCAGTATCTGGGAAAAATCATCCAGGGAAAAGCAGGCGATTTCTGGATCAGCACCGGAGATGGCATTTATCACTATAGTGAATCATTAAATAAGCTGGGTTATTGGAACTACCCGATAATTAACTCACTGGTAAAGAGCAAAATTGTTGAGGATTTTTCTCAAGAATTATACCTGGATAACAATGGTACCCTTTGGTTTTTTACCGGCGATGGTATAGGAAAGTTGACAAAACAGTTCAATAACTTCACCCAGTTTGATCTGGTTGATACTGTGAATGCCTGCCGGGAAACCATTCATACAGAAAATAAATACTTTATCACTATAAGAACAACTCCTCAACATAATGGCTATTATATGCTGGACCGGATTACACATACCTGTTCCAGATTGCTCATTGATGATATGGGTGAGATCGACGAAATCAGGTATTCAATCATTGACCGGAAAGGGAATTTGTGGGTCTCCTCATATGGAAATGGATTATACAGGGGGAAGCGGGCAGAGGATGGTTCGGTGCATTTTGAAAGAGTATTTTCAAATCCTAAAGACAGTTCAAATATACCCAGCCTGAATATCAACCGAATATTCGAAGACAGTCGCGGCAGGATCTGGATCGAGGCCAGGGATCGATGGCCCTGCTACTATGATCCGGACCAGGACCGGATTATTCACGTCATAGATAATCCGCAAAGTATGGACAAGCTTCCCAGGAAGGATATTATTGGTACTAGTCTGGGGGCTGTACAGGGAGAAACGAATAAGGGGATATTAATGGCCTCCCATCGTTCCTATGGAATCTTCGCCCTCATCCCCCCGTTCATCAAAGTTTCCGAACATGCAGTGATGCCTTCGAATCTGATCAGGTTCAGGACAGTATCCGATGATAAGGTGGTGCATGGGTGGGATATGTATCAATTTCCGGATGATACCCTGGGCATAATATGGACCAGGGGGGGGGATGTTAGTGGGTTTCAGAAACTGGTTCTTGATCACCCCGAACAGGAAGTTGATTTCTCTGTCCGATCCAAGGTTTATTCTGAGGAGGATGGACTTCCCATACCGCATGTATTTTGTATCCTGGCGGATGATTATGGGAATTTCTGGTTGGGAACAGCGGATGGAGGATTATCACAATTTAACCCTGAAAAATCGATATTTAAGAACTTTAATGAGAATGATGGTTTACCGGGAAAATATATCGGCACAGCGGTTAAAAGTGAGGATGGAGAAATGTTCTTTGCGCTTGACAACGGTAATATCTTTTCGGTGAATCCGGACAGCCTGGTGCTTAATACCCTTGTGCCTCCTGTATTGATTACTGATCTAAGGGTCAATAACCGATCCATATCTCCCGGGGACTCCACCCTTTTAGACACCATCATTTCTTATAAATCCCGTATCAAACTCGCTTACAATCAAAATAATATATCCCTCAGCTATGCGGCCCTGAATTATATTCAGCCATTCAAGAACCAGTACCGTTATAGATTGGATGGATTTCTTGATGAGTGGGTTCCTGCCGGAAACAGTACCAGAGTGGATTACACCAACCTGGCGCCCGGTCATTACACTTTCAGGGTCATAGGTTCAAATAACGATGGTATCTGGAATGAGACAGGAGCGATACTTGAAATCAGAATCAGTCCACCGCCCTGGCTGACCCCGTGGGCTTATATCTTTTATGCTTTATTGATCACAGGGGTCCTTTATGCATACCGCAGGTACCTGATCAACAGGGAAAAAATGAAGGCTTCCCTGGAAATCGAACGCATGGAGAAGGAGAAAATCCGGGAAATCGACCAAATAAAATCTCGCTTTTTCGCCAATATAACCCATGAATTCAGGACCCCCCTGACACTTATTCTAGGTCCTGCTGAGAATGTCCTGAGGAGCAAGAAAGAAAACATCACTATGAATCGGAGTGTTTTCGAATCGATCAGAAAGAGTGCTGACAGGTTGCTCCAACTGGTGAATCAATTACTGGATATCTCCAAACTCGAATCGGGTAGTTTGAAATTGCAGGTCACTGAAGGGGATCTTGTCGAATCGATCAAGCCCATCCTGCTTTCTTATATTTCCCTTGCAGAAAGCAAAAAGATCGTCTATTCATATGATCTGCCCGTAATCTCATTGAAGACATGGTTCGACATCGACAAAGTGCATAAGATCACCGGGAATCTGATCACAAATGCCATCAAGTATACCCCGGCAGGAGGATCCGTCAAAGTTGTTATTCGATACGTCTTCCCTGCTGGATCTGATATTCCGGAGCGTATTGAATTGACCGTTGAAGATACCGGATCAGGGATAACCCATGAAGCTCAGGAAAAGATCTTTGACCGCTTCTACCAGGTCAATGATCCCGGATCGGGAGGAGAAGGGACAGGCATTGGACTTGCCCTGGTCAAGGAACTGGTTGATCTGAACCGGGGGGAGATCAACTTGAGGAGTGAACCGGGGCTTGGAAGTACTTTCCGGGTCAGTCTACCGGTTCGGAAGGACCAGTTCCATGCAGAAGAAATTCAATCTGGTCCCACAGGAGATCCTGAACCTGCACCTCCATTGGTGGTGGAGCCAGAAAGTGAAGGGGAAAGAGATGCCTTAAGTCCTGGGATTGAAAAAAAGGAAGCTCCGGATGATGCCCCTCTCATTCTGATTGTCGAGGATAACCTTGAACTTGCATCATATATTTCCGGTATTCTCGACGATCAGTACCGGATCCTGAGCGCGGCGAACGGCAGTTTAGGTCTTGAAGTTGCCAGAGAAAATATTCCGGATCTGGTCATCAGCGATCTGATGATGCCGGTCATGGATGGACTGGAATTCTGCGGCAAGATCAAAGAAGACAGGAGAACCAATCACATTCCTTTCATTTTGCTTACGGCGAGGGCAGACAGGGAGAGTAAGCTGGAAGGACTTGGCACGGGAGTGGATGACTACATCATTAAACCGTTTGATGCCGAGGAACTGAAAACACGGATCAGGAACCTGATCCTTCAGCGGGAGAAGCTGAGGGAACATTTCCGTCAGGATTTCCTGCTCGAGGATAACGGACAGGTTGTCCCGGCTTCTTTCAGTTCGCTAAAAGAAATCGTGTCCATCATCGACAGGCATCTGGAGGATCCGGATTTTCATATCAGGACTTTTAGTGAGGCGCTTAGCATGAGTCGTTCCCAGCTGTTCCGGAAGATTGAGAACATTACCGGTACCACCCCCAATGAGCTCATCCGCCTGGTGCGGATGAAACGGGCAGCACAACTTCTTCGTACAGGGGTATTGAATGTGACCCAGGTGATGTATCAGGTGGGCATGACACATCCCTCCCATTTTGCCAGCTCCTTCAGGAAATATTACGGGGTGAATCCGTCCGAGTACAAAAATCATAGAGGTTAATTGATGCTGCAGTTTTTTTAGCACCGCCGATTGGATAGCCCTTTTTTCTTGTCCAGTTGGGACTTTACTGTTCTGTTTTGAAACGATTCCGCTGGACAAAGGCTACTGTACATCCATAAATTTATGGAACAGTCAGTTATATCGCATTCATCAACATTTGACTAAAACTAACAGCTATGAAAAGATCCGTACTTTTTGTCTTCACATTATTGTGGATGCCATTCGCCGGAGCGCAGGTTATTCATGTCCCTGCAGATCACCCTACCATCCAGGAAGCCATCGAAGCGTCCGTTGACGGGGATACGGTACTGGTTGAAGAAGGTACCTATTTTGAGAACATCAATTTCAGGGGGAAAGCCATTACTGTATCCAGCCAGTTTCTCATTGATGGTGACACATCCCATATTTCGAAAACAGTGATTAACGGCAGTCAGCCGGTTTTTCCGGATTCGGCTTCGGTGGTCATGATGAATTCTGATGAAGATACCACCTCAGTGATCATGGGATTCACAATTACAGGTGGGAAAGGGACCGAGTTTCATTTCCCAGGATTAGGAACTCAAAAAGCAGGAGGAGGTGTATTGACGGACGGGGCCGGTGGCAAAATAATCCATAATATCATCACTGGTAATTCAGTAACCGCCTCAGGATTTGAGGCAAGCGGTGGGGGAGTGGCAGCGCTTGATTTCGGGAATGGAAATGTTGTTATCAGAGATAATATCATTTTCGACAATCATGTTGTTTCGGACACCTATGCACAGGGAGGAGGTGTGGGTACAGGCAGTGAGGGAGGGTTCACCCTGGTCGAAAACAACTACATATTTGAAAACACATCCACATGTACAGGAACCTGGAAAGCCAATGCAGGTGGGCTGATGCTCGGGACCTTTCATCCCTGGACTGCCCGGTTGATTGTCAGAAATAATTTCATTACAGAAAATGAGATTCACGGTGTTGCGAGCCAGGGAGGAGCTATCTTTTTAACCTTCGTTTCGCTTGGCGGGGGGTATCAGTCAGGGACCTCGGATATAAGGATTTACAACAATGTTATCGCCAATAATTATTCTGAAGACAGAGGCGGGGGAATTGCCATGTGGGATCAGTCTAATGTGT
>Ga0316576_10002666_pt1 | contig 10208 bp, 9 predicted proteins | sample S0NA_FD_203075 | JGI IMG/M metagenome (GOLD analysis project Ga0316576, IMG submission 203075) | Rhizosphere microbial communities from salt marsh grasses in Alabama, United States - S0-2_050615r3r5 | ecosystem: Host-associated > Plants > Roots > Rhizosphere | place: USA: Alabama | collected... | reverse complement strand
GGCTCGTGGACGCGGGCCACACGGTCCTCGCCATCGAGCACGACCTCCCCCTGATCGCCGAGGCGGACTGGGTCGTCGACCTGGGACCCGAGGGTGGGGATCAGGGCGGCGAGATCGTGGCCCAGGGGACCCCGGAGCAGATCGCCCAGGGTGCCGGCGAGCTGCCGACCGCGGCGGCGCTCCGCCGCTGGCTCGGGCATTGATCGACGGCGGCGGGAGCATAAAAAAAGGGTTACGACATCGCCGTAACCCTTTTATCTTTTTGGTGGGCCGTCAGGGATTCGAACCCCGGACCGATGGATTAAGAGTCCACTGCTCTACCAGCTGAGCTAACGGCCCCTCGTCGAGACAGAGTAGTTTACGGCGCGGTGACCGGCTGTCAACCCGCGCGGCGCGAAATGGTGGGGTGGACGATGGGGATCGAACCCACGACCACAGGAGCCACAATCCTGTGCTCTACCAACTGAGCTACGTCCACCATTGACTGTTTCCTGCCCCCTGCCCGACCCCGCGGGCGTCGGCAAAGGGCCTCGATTTGGCACGCCCGGCAGGACTCGAACCTGCGACCCACGGCTTAGAAGGCCGTTGCTCTATCCGGCTGAGCTACGGGCGCATGTCTCGGGCCAGGGCCTAAGGCCGCCTACATCCGCAGCGGTCCGGCTCCGTTTCCGCCCGCAACCCCGCTCCGGCCGGGGACCCGACTCGGAACTTCGGCAGCCCGGTCGTTGGTCGGGGTAGAGGGATTCGAACCCCCGACACCCTGCTCCCAAAGCAGGTGCGCTACCAGGCTGCGCTATACCCCGGATTCGGATGCGTTCCCACAATCGAAGAGCCGGAAATATACGCTCGGGTCCCCAGGGCGTCAATCCGCCGAGCCGCGCCCAACCAATCCGGCGTGGGGTAGATTCCCGGCCTGACGCGCCCTCGCACGATCTATCGGAGCCACGTCGGCTATTTCTTCTGCAACGAGCTAGGTCGCTGTCTTGTCGATGCTTTCTCGCTACTCGCCACTCGATACTCGCAATTGTCGGGGATACCCATGGGCGCGCCCCCTGGCTATGATGGCCCACCTATCGGTCATCGGGGAGGAAAGGACATGGGTGCACGGATCCTCGACGGAAAGTCGGTCTCCGCTGAGATCCGCGGGCAGGTCAAGGCCCGGGTCGATGCGCTCCGGGCCGCGGGCGGGCGGGCGCCGGGGCTCGCGGTGGTCCTGGTGGGCGAGAACGCCGCCTCCCAGGTCTATGTGCGCAACAAGCGCAAGGCCTGCGCGGAGGTGGGATTCCATTCGGAGCTGCACGAGCTGCCCGCGGTCACCAGCCAGCTGGAGCTACTCGAGCTCATCGACCGGCTGAACGAAGACCCGCGCATCGACGGCATCCTGGTTCAGCTCCCCCTGCCCGAGCACATGGACGCCGAGACGGTCACGGAGCGGATCCTGCCGACCAAGGACGTGGACGGCTTCCACCCCTACAACCTGGGCCGCCTGGCCCTGCGCATGCCGCTCCTGCGCCCCTGCACCCCCAAGGGCGTCATGACCCTCCTGGGCCGCACGGGTCTCCCCCTGGAGGGACTGGATGCCGTCATCATCGGCCAGTCCAATATCGTCGGTCGGCCCATGGCCCTGGAGCTCTTGGCCGCCCGCTGCACCATCACCGTCTGCCACAGCCGCACGCGGGACCTGGCGGGAAAGGTCCGCGGCGCCGACGTGCTCGTGGCGGCCCTGGGACGCGCCGCCTTCGTGCCGGGGAACTGGGTCAAGCCCGGCGCCCTGGTGATCGATGTCGGGATCAACAGGACCCCGGAGGGGGCCCTGGTGGGCGACGTGGACTTCCACGCCTGCGCCGAGCGCGCGGCCTGGATCACGCCGGTCCCCGGTGGCGTCGGTCCCATGACCATCGCGAGTCTGTTGGAGAACACCCTGCAGGCGGCGGAGCTGCACGAGGCGGAGACCACTTCCTGAATTGATGGAGCGCGACGCATGAAAGTAGCGGTAATCGGGGGCACGGGCTTCGTCGGCCTCTATGTGGTGGACCGTCTGTTGGCGGAGGGCCATCTCCCCCGGCTCCTGGTGCGCCCCGGCAGCGCGTCCCGTGCGCACCGGGCGTCCGAGTGCGAGATCGTGACGGGCGAGCTGGGGCAGCCGGGTGCGCTGGCGCAGGTCCTGGCGGGGACCGACGCCGTCATCTATCTCATCGGGCTGCTGCGGGAGCTTCCCGAGAAGGGCATCACCTTCGACGCCATGCACCGGGCCGGGGTCGAGGCCACGATCGCCGAGGCGAAGGCCCAGGGCATCCGGCGGTTCGTTCTGATGAGCGCCAATGGGGTGCGACCCGACGGAACCACCTACCAGCGTACCAAGTACGAGGCGGAGCAGGCCCTGAAGGCATCGGGGCTCTCCTGGACCATCTTCAGGCCCTCGGTGATCTTCGGAGACCCGCGCGGGCGCATGGAGCTCTGCACCCAGCTCAAGCGGGACATCATCGACAGCCCCCTGCCCGCCCCCCTCTTCTTTCCGGGCTGGCTGCCGACGGGCGCCGGCGACTTCAAGCTGGCCCCGGTGGCGGTGCAGGATGTGGCCGCGGCCTTCGTGCTGGCCCTGGGCGACCCCCGCACCGAGTCCCAGACCTACAGCCTGTGCGGCCCGGACCGCCTGAGCTGGAGGTCCATCCTGCAGACCATCGCCGCCGTGGGCGGGCGGAGCAAGTGGATGCTGCCGGCCCCGGCCCTCGCCGTCGGGGCCCTGGCGAGCCTGCTGGACCGCTATGCCTGGTTCCCGATCACCAGGGATCAGCTTCAGATGCTGCTGGAGAGCAACGTGTGCACCGAGAACGACGGCTTTGCCCGCCTGGGTCTCATCCCCACCCACTTCGGCCCGGACGCCCTGGCCTATCTGAGGGGCTGACGCCCCCTCCATGTCCTTCGCGCACGACTTTCCGTTCGATCCGAGCTACGGCTACGGTCTCCGGGAGCTGCTGGCCATCAGCCCCCCGCCGGAGCCCGCGGGCTTCGTCTCCTTCTGGACCAGCCGCTATGGAGCGGCCCTGACCCAGGACCCCGCGGCCCAGATCGGCCCGAGCGGGATCCACCGTTCCGGGTTTCGGGTCCACGACATCGTCTACCGCTCCACCGGCGGGTTCCCGATTCGCGGCTGGCTGCTCGAGCCCAGGTCCCCGCGCACCCGGTGCGCGCTGGTGCTGGGCCACGGCTACGGCGGCATCGACCAGCCCCCGGACCAGCTCCCCCTGGAGGACGCGGTCTACCTGATCCCCTGCTTCCGGGGACTCGGCCTCAGCCGACGCCCACCGATCTCCGAGGACCCCTCCTGGCACGTCCTCCACGACATCCAGGATCGGGATCGCTACATCCTCGGGGGCTGCGTCGACGACCTCTGGGTGGGGGTCACCGTGCTCCTGCGACGCTATCCCCAGCTCGCCGGGCGCATCGGCTACGCGGGGATCAGCTTCGGCGGTGGCATCGGCGCCCTGGCCCTGCCCTGGGACCGACGGATCGCCCGCGGGCATCTCAATGTCCCGAGCTTCGGACACCAGCCCCTGCGGCTCCAATTGCCCACGGTCGGGAGCGCGGATTCGGTGCAGCGCTTCGATGGCGGCCAGGGCCAGGTGCTGGAGACCTTGGCCTATTACGACGCCGCCGTGGCCGCCCGGCACATCCGCCAGCCCATGCACATCGCCGCCGCCCTGTTCGATCCCGCGGTGGCACCCCCGGGTCAGTTCGCCGTCTACAACGGGATCCCCGGCCAGAAACGGCTCTACGTGCTGGAGGCCGGACATTTCGAGTATCCGGACCGGGCGCGCCAGGAACGGGAGCTGCTCGCCGAGCTTCGGGTCTTTTTCGGGGCTCTGGGGGAACGCTGACAGACCGCGCTTCCCGCGCGCGGCCCCTCAGGCGTCCTTGGGCCGCATCTGCTCCGGGCGTAGCCGGGGCGTGAAGTAGACATCGGCGTCATCCAGGTCCACCTCGGCCCCCTCGCCGTCCACCAGGGACTGCTCGTAGTCTTTCCAGCCACGCAGCCCGGTCTGCAGGGACGCGACGTTCTCGTAGCCCAGGAACAGCATGGAGTTGGCGGCCAGGACACTGCGGTAGCCCGAGCGGCACACCACAACGATCTCCCGGTCCCGCGCCCGCACCAGCTCCGGGACCGTCTCCTCGTAATCCCACTCGCAGGCGGATTCCAGGATGCCCCGGGGCACGTTGATCGAGTTGGGGATGTGCATGGCCTCGAATTCCTCCGGCTCCCGCACGTCGACGATCAGGAGATCCGGGTTTTCCTGCAGCCGCTCTTCAAGGTCCCAGGGCAGGACCTCCTTGACGTCCTTCAGGCAACCCTTCACAAGCTCGAGAAAACTTTTCATTACAACCCCAACGCACTGTTAGTGCGAGAATATTAACTGTGTCCCCCTGGCCTCTCGGACATCATTCCCTGGGTGGGCCGCGCTCGCAGAGGCCCCGCTCCACCGCGATCACCGCCGCCTCCACCCGGGAGTGGACCTCCAGCTTGCGCAGTATGGCCTTGACGTGCAGCTTCACGGTCCCGTCGGAGATGCCCAGCCGGCGGGCAATCGCCTTGTTGCTCTGGCCCTCCGCCAGATGACAGAGGATCTCCTGCTCCCGGGGTGTCAGGTCGGCGATGCGCTCCCCCAGCTCCCCGCCTGCCTGGACCTCCCCCTGCACCGCCCTGGCGAGGACCGCCGTGAGCTCGGGGGCCACCACGGTTCGCCCCTGCACGATCTCCCGCAGGGCCGCGATCAGGGCGTCCGGCTCCATGTCCTTGAGCAGATAGCCCTGTGCCCCGCCCTGTAGGCTCTCGATGACGTCGCGCTCCTCCGCGCTGGTCGTCAGCATGGCGATCGGCATGCTCGGATGGGCGGACCGCAGCTCCCTCAGGACCTCGGTCCCGCTCATGCCGGGCATGCGCATGTCGAGGAGCACCACGTCCGGTTGGGTCTCCGCCACCCGTCGAATGCCCGAGGCGCAGTCCCCGAGCGCGGCAACCACCTCGATGCCCCGCCGCTCCAGGAGCTCCTGGAGCCCGAAGCGGAACAGGGCGTGGTCGTCGATCAGCAGGACGCGCATCAGGCGGCGACCCTCACGTGCCGCTCCGGCCGCCGGCCGGTCTCGAGCATGAGCTCCACGCGGGTCCCCTCCCCCGGCTCGCTCTCCACCCGCAGCTCGGCCCCGATGCGCCGGGCCCGCTCCTCCATGATGGAGAGCCCGATGTGCTCCCCGGTACGATCTCCCAAGACCGGGATGCGGAAGCCCACCCCGTCGTCCTCCACCAGCACCACCAGGGCGCCAACGGGCGGGCCGGTGGGTGAGCCGGCGGGCTCCCGGGTCAGCAGGACCCGTACCGTGTGGGCCCGGGCGTGCTTGCGGATGTTGGCAAGACACTCTTGGACGATGCGCAGGACCTGCAGCTCCTCGGTGGCCGAGAGGTCCAGGGCTCGGCAGTTGTTCTGGAACAGCACGTGGGTGCCGGTCTCCCGACCGAAACGCAGGGTGAGGGCCTCCAGGGCGGATGCCAGTCCCTCGCGATTGAGCGGGGCCCGGAAGCTGGTCAGCAGCTCCCGAAGCTCTGTGTGGGCCTCGTCGAGGCCATTGCGCACCCGCGCCAGGTCGCTGCGGGCCGCATCCGGGATCGGGATGTCCCCGAGCGAGTCGTGGAGCATGCGCACCTGGAAGCGCAGACTGGCCAGGGTCTGGGCCAGGGAGTCGTGGAGCTCGTGGGCCAGGGTGTTGCGCTCCTCGATGATGGTGAGGCGTCGCGCCTCCGCCTCGGAGCGGTGCTTGGAGATGGCAACGCCCAGGTGATGGCCCACGGTGAACAGCAGATCCATGATGTCTTCCCGTCCGCTCAACCCCGGTCGATCCACGAAGATGGTGTAGACCCCGAGCAGCTCGTCGCGATGCTCCAGGGGCACGGTCACCACCTCCAGCTCCTCGGAGCGGAACATGCGCCGCCCGTAGATGCGGGAGCAGTAACGGGCGTCCTGATCGCACAGGACGTCACCTGGGGTAAGCACGCTGCCGCACAGGCACAGGTCCACCGGGGCCATGTCCTGCTCCCGCACCAGGTCGTCGTCGAGCCCGATGGAGCCGATCAGCCGGCGGCTGCCGTCCGGCAGCACCAGCCGCACCGTCGCGGCGCGTCCGTTGACCATCTCCTTCAGGACCCTGAGGAAGCGCAGCAGGAGGTCCTCCATGCTCCCCGCCTGGTGGATCCCGGCGGCCACGTCGTAGAGGATCTTGAGGGAGGCGGTCTTCTGGGCGAGGCGCATGGTCTGTCGGGCCACCCGGCTGTCCATGTCCTCATAGAGCTCCGTGAGCTCCGCGTTGAGGCTGCCGATGTCCTGGGCCATGCCGTCCAGAACCCCGGCGTCCTGAAGGGCCTCACTGGCGCCGGGCTCCCCCTGGCTGATGCGGAAGACCGACGCCTCCAGCCGGACCAGAGGAACCAGGAGCTGGCTGCGCAGACGCAGCCAGGTCAGGACGAATCCCCCGATGCCGGCGACCAGAAAGACGAGGCAGACGACCGGGGGCCAGGCCAGGGCGGGGCGGGCCCAGTGGAGCAGGACCATCGCCACGGCGACCCCGAGGGTCGCCGCCACGAGGGCGAAGGGGAGGATCAGGCCCGCCTGGCGGAGCATGGCCCACAGTCGTGCTGCATCGCGCCGGGGATCAACGGTCAAGGTGCGGACCGCGCCACGCCCCGGCGGTGCCTGGACGGCAGGTCTCCCTTGGGCATCCCTGCTCATGGGCGCTCCTCGAGGACCCGCGCGTCCTCGCGCTGCTGCAGCTCCCAGAGTGAGGCGTAGTGCCCGCCGGCCTCCAGGAGCTGGCGGTGGGTCCCCTGCTCGCGGATGCGGCCCCGATCCAGCACCAGGATGCAATCCGCGTCCACCACGGTCGAGAGGCGATGGGCGATGACCAGGGTGGTGTGGTCCTCCGCCACCTCCGCCAGGGTCTGCTGGATCGCCTGCTCCGTGTGGCTGTCCAGCGACGAGGTGGCCTCGTCGAAGACCAGGATCCTCGGTCGTTTGAGGATGGCCCGGGCGATGGCCACCCGCTGCTTCTCGCCGCCGGAGAGCTTGAGTCCCCGCTCGCCGACGATGGTGTCCCAGCCGTGGGGCAGGGACTCCACGAAGGGCCGGATATGGGCCATCTCCGCGGCCCTCAAGACGTCGTCACGGCTGGCGTCGGGACGGCCGTAGAGGAGGTTGTAGTAGATGCTCTCGTTGAAGAGAACCGTGTCCTGGGGAACGATGCCGATCGCCGCGCGCAGGCTCTCCTGGGTCAGCTCGCGGATATCCTGGCCGTCGACCAGGATGCGTCCGCCGGTCACGTCGTAGAAGCGGAAGAGCAGCCGCGCGATGGTGGACTTGCCGGCCCCGCTGTGCCCGACGATCGCGAGCTTCTGGCCCGGCTCGACGGCGAAGTCCAGGTTCCGCAGGATGGGCCGCTCGGGCTGGTAGTGGAAGTCGACGCCCTCGAAGCGCAGGGACCCCGCACCCTGGACCAGGGGCTGGGCACCGGGCAGGTCCTCCACCTCGGGACGGCGCTCCAGGAGCTTGAAGACCAGGTCCATGTCGGCAATCGCGTATTTGATCTGCCGATAGACGATCCCGAGGAAGTTCAGAGGGATGAAGAGCTGCAGCAGCAGGGCGTTGACCAGCACCAGGTCGCCGATCGACAGGGCCCCGTCCACCACCCCCTGGGCCGCGAAGACCATGAGCAGGGTCACGCCCAGGGCGATGATCGCCCCCTGCCCGAAGTTCAGGACGGACATGGAGGTCTGGCTCTTGACCGCCAGGTCCTCCCACTGGGCCAGGGTGCCGTCGTAGCGGGCGAGCTCCATGGGCTCGTTGCCGAAGTACTTGACGGTCTCGTAGTTCATCAGGCTGTCGATGGCCTGGCCGTTGGCCTGGGAGTCGAGCCGGTTCATGCCGTGGCGGTAGTCCATGCGCCACTCGGTGATGGCGAAGGTGAAGGCCACGTAGACCGCCACAGTGCCGAAGGTCACCAGGGCGAAGACCGGGCTGTAGCGTCCCAGGAGGATGATCGCCACCAGGCCGAACTCCACCAGCACCGGCAGCACGCTGAACACCATGTAGTTGAGGATGGTGGCGACGGAACGGGTGCCCCGCTCGAGGTCCCGGCTGATGGCCCCGCTGCGCCGCTCCAGGTGGTAGCGCAGGGAGAGGGCGTGCAGATGCTCTAGCACCCGGGTAGAGAGCCTGCGCATGGCCCGGTAGCGCACCCGGGCGAACACGACGTCGCGCAGCTCGTTGAAGAGGGAGGACCCGAGCTTGAGACCGCCGTAGGCGAGGAGCAAGGACAGGGGGAGCACCAGGATCTGCCCCTGGCGGCCCTCGAAGGCGTCCACGATCTGCTTGAGCACCAGCGGAACGCCCACGTTAGCCACCTTGGCGAGCACCAGGCAGACCAGGGCCAGGGCTGCCCGCCCGCGGAACTCCCACAGATAGGGCAGCATGGCGCGCAGGTTGTGCCAATCGCGGCGGTCGCCGTGCACGCGCTCGGTGGCGACGATTCGTTGCATGGGTGAGTGGTTGCTTTGTGGCGGCCTCAGTGCCATTTTGGGCTCGCGCCCGCCCGGTCGAGACTCGGCGGATGACGATTTCCCTAGCTGAGGACGGATGATGTCAGATCCCACCCCAGAGAGCATCCTGGCCGCCACCTCGGGCAGCACCGGGTGCAGCATGCACGAGCCCTATGCCCTGCAGGTCCTCGGTGACCAGATGGAGCCGGAATTCCCCGATCGCTGTGTGGTCATCATCGAGCCCACCGATCAGCGCCGCAATGGGACCTATTGTTTCGTGGAGGTCGAGGGGGTGCGCTGGTTTCGCAAGTACGTGAAGGATACGGACGGGCGGGAGCGTCTGATCGCCGAGAACCGCCTCTACCCGGACATCGAGCTCGACGGGCTAGATTGGAAGGTGCTCGGCGTGATCATCCAGCGCAACATCCGCCGCAAGATCAAGCACTACGACTACTCCCAGGAGCCCCTGGCGGCGCCGGTGGTCGAGATCCGGGACCTGACCGGGCGGTGAGGCCCTTCCCCAAGCCCCAGGGCAAAGGCACCACGACCATCCGCGCGGGGGGCTCGCGTCTCGCCCCACCGGGGCTGATGGGCGGCCTCCTGCTGCTGCTTCTCGCCGCCTGCACCCAGTCGGAGCAGTCGACCGCCACGGGGCAGTCACCGGTACGGACCCCCAGGGATCATCTGGTGACCGTCACCATCGCCGAGCGGACACCCCTCGCCACGACCCAGGAGCGCCCGGGAACCCTGCGCTACCGCCGCCTCGTGCGGCTCTTCAGCCAGGAGGAGGGGCGGGTCGTGGAGCTCGCCCTGTTCGAGGGTGACAGGGTGGTCCAGGGGCAGATCCTGGTACGACTCGACGACGAGCTGCTGCGGGCCGAGCGCGACAAGGCGCAGGCGACCGAGGCCCAGCGGCGGCTCGACCTCTCGCGGCTGGAGGACCTCCGGCGCAAGCGCGCGGCCTCCGAGGACGAGGTCGCCCAGGCGGCCACGGCCCTCGCGCTGGCCCAGGCAGACCTGCGGCTCCTGGAGACCCGACTCGGCTTCACCCGCATCCAGGCCCCCTTCGCCGGGGTCATCACGGAGCGTCTGGTGGAGCCCGGGGACTTCGTCGCCAAGAACACCCACCTGCTCACCCTGGCGGATCCGGGCTCCCTGGTGGCGGAGGTCTACGCCTCCGAGCTCATCCTGCCGGACCTGACCGTCGGCAGCCCCGCCCGGGTTCGGATCGACGCCCTGGGGGACCAGACCTTCGGGGCCCGCATCCTGCGGATCCACCCGCGGCTGGAGGAGTCGAGCCGCCAGGCCATCGTCGAGCTCGCCCTCGAGCCCGTGCCCGAGGGGGCCCGTGCCGGTCAGTTCGTCCGCGTCACCCTCCAGGCCGCCCGGAGCGAGCGCCTGCTGGTCCCCTTCCGGGCCTTGCACCGGGATCGCGAGGGTGAGCTCGTCTGGCTGGTGGGCCCGGAGGGCAAGGCCCTGCGACGTCCGGTCCGCAGCGGATTGAGGATCGCCGACGGCGTCGAGATCCTGGAGGGACTGGCACCGGGAGACCGGGTCATCACCCGGGGCTTCCTCGGGCTCACCGAGGGCAAGCCGGTCACGGTGGTGACGCGGTAATCAGAGCCCCCTT
>Ga0316576_10002664_pt1 | contig 10209 bp, 9 predicted proteins | sample S0NA_FD_203075 | JGI IMG/M metagenome (GOLD analysis project Ga0316576, IMG submission 203075) | Rhizosphere microbial communities from salt marsh grasses in Alabama, United States - S0-2_050615r3r5 | ecosystem: Host-associated > Plants > Roots > Rhizosphere | place: USA: Alabama | collected... | reverse complement strand
CAATGAGCCGATTGGCGTGCTTGAAATCTGTTATCTGGAGAAGATGCCCAAACTTGATGGGGATCTTTTCTTCCCGGAGACGGAAAAATTAATTGCCGCCATTGCGGAAAGCATTGGCCAGATTGTGGAACGAGAATGGGCCGAAATCCAGATTAGAGATGGACGGACAAAAATTGATGCGCTGATCAAGGCGAAGCCTGAATAGTGCCCGTCCAGTTGCCCAACGCAAATAATCAAATTGACAAACGTCGGTTTTCCTGTATTGATTCACGAACCGCAGGGACGCAGCATTCCCTCGCAGCTGTCGATGTTTTGGTAATGGAGCTGGACAGCACCGGATCTCAATTCAAGGGAACGGCCGGGGTGAAAAATAGGGTCTCTGCAATAGGCCGCAAGGTCTTGTCCGGGGTCGCGGGTCGCTTGCGGGTGGTTCTCGGCCATCATGTGATCCCTTCCTCAAACACTGCGTCCCGTTACGTTGCTCTACTACCTATTCGTTCCCAATGCCGTCCCCAGGATTCATCTTGCTGTCGGTCCATCATCACCATCCCGCAGGACTTATGCCCGAAACCCGTGGCGGTTTGCGATGGTAAGGAACGCCGACAGCCTGATCCATCAGAGCTATTTAGATATCTAACGCGTCAGGGAAATCACATCGACGATATCAGCAAGGTCAATGCTATTTTGCGGATGCCGCAGGTCTTGCTGGAGGTGGGCTGCGGCAGCGGTGAGGCGGCCCGTCTGATTGCCCTGGCCAATCCCGACATGGGGGTCATTGCCACCGATCTTTACGACTGCGGCCGTGATCCGACCAACGGCTCCTATTACGGGAAGATTGCCCGCCTCTGGTGTGCCCGTCAGCTTCCGGCCCAGCAGGATGCCCCCCCCAATCTGGTCTTCCTCCGGGCCGAGGCCGACCTGCTGCGCTGCTTGCCTCCCGCCGCCCTCGATTCAATCCTATTGATCAACCCCGAGCCATCTGTGGGGCAGGCCTTTATCCAACTGCTGCAGGAGGAGGAGATCGCCGCCAAAATCAAACCGGGCCCGATCCGGATTATCATTCTGCCCTATTCACGGGAGTTGGGGATGATGGCCAGCGGGGGTTTTTCCTTCGAACACGACCCGGACTGGTCCCGAGGGTTGGGCTACATCATGGGCAGCGGTCTTCCCTTTCGGCGGGGGTTGCCGGTTCAGTGGGGTGTGGATTTGCTGAGGGTGTCGGCCTACACGGGGAATTCCACCCAGCGGGAAATCTTTATTCACGGTGATACGCTCAATTGATGGGTGCCGCCGTCCGCCACTGGGCAGGCCAGTTCGCACAGACGGCAGTAGGCGATCTTGAACTTGGTCGCCATGCCAACCACAGGCGACCGCAGGGCGATGGGATTGGCCTCGTCAGCTTTCATTTGCAGTAGACAGCGCTCGCGTTGGTAGGCCCCGCTCCCGAAGGCATTCTGCGGGCAGGCGCTCAGGCAAGGGGCGTCGCAGCCTTTGCAGGGCGCAAACTCCTCCAAAGGCCCTGATGCCGGCAAAGGAAGATCCACCAGCAGGGCCCTTAATCGCACCCTCGGTCCGAATCGGGGGGTGATCAGCAGATTGTTGCGCCCCATGACCCCCAGCCCCGCTAGAATGGCGGTATCTTTGAGGAAAACCCCGTTTCGCTCCACCTGATAGGGCAACTCGGCGGCGTCCACCGCATACTTCTTGCGGATCCATTTCACCAGTCGGCGGTTTATATTGATCAGTCGGCGGTTGCCCGGCGTACCGCCCTGCCAATTGTCCCACCAATCCATCTCCGGCTGTCCCGCCGGGTGTTCCAGGGAAAGAACGACGACCGTGCTTCCGGCATAGCGCCTGAAGTCCAGTTGATAAAGCCGGTGGGAAGGCGAGTCCCGGAGGGAGGCTACCGGGACCGTGCCCATTTGTGAAACGCCCAGCACCGTCGCACGGGCGGCAATTGATCTCAAAAGGATGGTGCGCGGCATGGAACTGTCTCCCTGTGTACGGATTGCAGGGTGACATCACCCTGCCTCGCAGAAGGACGACCATTCACATTCTGGTACCACACCGGGTGGCTGGTGCCAAACAACGAAACGTCTACACGGGCAAAAGAGGTGCTTCAAATCTCTTCTGACGCTAACATTCGAGACACTTGACAATACTGAAATTCTACTGATAGAGCTTGTTTGTCCACATCAACATCAAGACTGCCGTTCACACGGACCCCGGAGGATAAGTCCATCGCCTGATGTGGCCTCTGAAAACGGTCTTGACCAGCACCACAGAGTATCACTTTTCATTCCAAACGCTTTCACCGATGGTCGGAGAGGACAATAGCGATAAGATAATTGTATGGACGCCGGTTGACAATGTCCATGATTGAGCATGCTGCATATCGCCTATGCTTGACCTAAAAAATTTTCTCAAGTTGATTTCGACGCATCAACAGTGGCCGTTCCGGAAGAATCCGCAATACAGAAAATGATGGATACCGGATCCCGGGCGCCCTTCGGGGCCTCAGCATCTGCGCAGAAGTTCTGCGCGCAGTCTTCATTATTCGCAAAACACAAGCAAAGGAGGCGCTCCATGTTATTGTGTAGACGATGGCTGCGAATCTGGGCAGCCTCATGTCTGGTGGTGAGCTGTGTGTTGTTTGTTATGGTGGGTCCTGCTGCGGCAACGGACGAGCAGACGCTGGAGCGCATGGAGCGGATCATCAAGCAGCAGCAGGCCCAGATCGAGGCCCAGGCCAAGGCCCTGGAGAAGTTGCAAAAGCAGGTGGAGGAGCTATCCCAGAAGGCGGTGCAGCAGGCCACGGCGGCGGCCAAGGAGGAGGTGGCCAAGGCGGCTGTACCTTCGGACGTCGTGCGCAACAAGGGCGGCGACAAGGTGTCGGTTCAAATCTACGGTCAGGTCGACCGGGCCTTTCTGGCGGCCGACGACGGGGACAGCTCGGACTACTACTTCGTGGACAACGACAACTCGTCCACGCGGGTCGGTCTTCTGGGCGAGGCCAAGGTTAACGACGACATCACCGTCGGCACGCGCATGGAGTTCGAGTACCAGTCCAACCCCAGCAATGAGGTCAACCAGGACGACAAGAACCCGGGCGCAGATGGTTTCAACGATCGCTGGGTCGATGCCCAGTTCACCTCCAAGCGCTTTGGCAAGCTCTACCTGGGCAAGGGGGATACGGCCTCCAACACGACCTCGGAGGTGGACCTTTCGGGCACCAGCGTGGTGGGCTATGCCAGCATCCCCGACATGGCCGGTGGGATCCTGTTCTATGACGGCAATACCAATTCCCTTTCGGGCACCTCCATCGGCAATGTGTTCAGCGATTTTGATGGGTTGAGCCGGCAAAACCGGGTGCGCTATGACAGCCCGGAGTTCTGGGGGTTTATGCTTTCGGGATCGCTGCTCTCCGATGGCGGGGACGTGGCCTTGAGATACGCGGCCAAGTGGGGTGAGGACTGGACGTTTGCCGCGGCGGCGGCCTACGCCGATCCCCAGGCCATCAGCGATACCGTGGCCAACCAGTACAATGGCAGCGCTTCGATTTTACACAGCAGCGGGATCAACCTGACGGTGGCCGGCGGCTATCAGGATCTGGAAAGCGGGCTTTTTAACCCCAACGGGACCCCGCGCAACGACGATCCGACCTTCTATTATGCCAAGCTGGGCTACCGGGCCAAGTGGTTCGAGATCGGTGAAACGCGGTTTTCGCTGGACTACGAATACGTGGAAGACCTTGCCCAGGACGGGGATGAGGCCAAGACGGTGGGCTTTCAGTTTGTGCAGGATATGGCCCAGTGGGGTACGGAATACTATCTGGGCTATCGCTGGCATGAGCTGGACCGGGATTTGGCGGATTTCAAGGACATCAACGCGCTGATGACCGGCGTGCGGGTGAAATTTTAAAGCCATGGCGATTGTAAAAAGGATCAAAGGCTGGCTCGTTCCAGGTGTTGTGGCGATGTGCCTGTTGATCGGCTGCGCCAGCCGTACGGAACCCTTTGTCTATGAACCGAGCAACGAACTGAAGCCGGGTCCGGGGATCTTCACTGGTGAGGAGGGAGCTTTCACAATATACGGCCGTCCGCTTGCCGATCCTGATGAGCCCGGACTTCCCGGAGAGGAATCTTGGGTGGAGCCCGACGACCCGGCTGCCCCGTAGGGGGCATTCGCCTGAAACATCGTGGATGGAATATTTTGAATTCCGTTGATATTCTTGATCCGCTCAAAAGCGTTGAATTCTTTGCCAGTGACATCGATGAGGCCCTCCTCTCATGCAAGATCCGGAACGGTTCTGTCGATCCGATGCGCTATTTGTTAATTCTGATGGGCATCCTTGTCTGAAAAATTCCTTATTCTTTTGCGACGCCATCGAAACTTTAGCATCTAACTCTGCATTCTCGGTTTCATACAATTGCTCTCGAATGAAATCGGCAACCCGAAGGAAAGGAGTCAAGCAATGGCAAAATCATCATTTCTGAAAGCAATTTTCCTGGTGGCCGTGGTGCTGCTGTGTGCTGCAAGTGCGAGCGCTTTTGAAATCATCACAGCAGATGACATCAAAGAGAATATCATCACCCGCGATATGCTCATCGCTACGGCGGACAACTTCATCGTTCTCTACGATGCTTCGGGCTCCATGGCGGACGAATACAAGCCGGGCGTTCAGAAGCTCGATGCCGAGCTGCAAATCCTGCAGCAGCAGAACAAGATCCTCCCCATGCTGGCTTACAACGCCGGTCTGTATTCCTTTACGCCCTTTAAATCCTACTACGACGTGCAGCCTTACGACCGGCAGAAGTTCAAGGAGGCCCTTGATCAGCTGCCCAATACCAAAACCGCCGGCGGGTTTGCGGGCCAGCCGACGCCTCTGGCCGAAGGTATCGCCGCCCTGGATCCCATCCTGGCCAAGCTCGAAGGCAAGACCGTCGTGTTTATCTTCACAGACGGTACCTACACCTACAACCGGGTCACCAAACAGCGACCCATGGATGTTGCCAAGCCACTGGCGGATAAATACAATGTCTGCTTCTACCTGATCAGCTCGGCCACCACGCCCAAGGCCGAGGCGCTGCTCAAAGACATGGCCGCCCTCAACGAGTGCTCCCGGGTGGTGCCTTTCGACGCTTTGTACCAGAATCCCGTGTGGGGAGCAGGGGCGCTCTTCATCGTCAAATCCACCGTGGACGTGGTCACCACGACCGAACAAAAGGTTGTGGGTGCTGAAGCCAAAGATATCAATTTTACGCACGACCAGGATGCAATAAAAGCCGGAGATCACGAAAATCTCAAGCAGGTGGCGGAGTTCCTGCAGAATAATCCCAATGCCTACGCGGTGCTGGCGGGTTTTACGGACAACGTCGGGGATCCGGAGTACAATTTGCATCTTTCGCGTTTGCGTGCCGAAAGCGCCAAGAACTACATCCTGGAGCAGAGCCGCATCGACCCGGCCCGTGTGGTTGTGATGTGGTACGGGGCCACCAACTTCATCGCGGACAACGACACGGAGGAGGGTCGTGCCAAGAACCGCCGGGTGGAGATTGCCATCGGTATGCTGGAATAATGCCGTGGCCCGCTTCCTATTTTTCCTCCGGGGAGCGGGCCGCATTGCAAGGGGCAACGCGTTGTCTTGAATGCGGGGATCATAGCCGGTTTAGCTAACCCTGGAGAGAGTTGCACCAAGCAATCAGCACGCGCCGCCGTGCCATCGGGCGGTCCTGAAAGGACCGCCTGATCCCTAAATCCTTCAGTGGTCTCGATACGAAATCGCCAAGAGGCCAAAGGAAGGGAAGCCCCCCTATCAGCGAAGCCCACCTGTCAGGTGAATCTTCTTATACAGAACGACGCCCCTACCGAGGACGTCTTCGGATGGGGCGGCGGGCTTGATGAATCATAGCGATAAGTGTTCGGTTATGAAGTTCCCGTTAGATAAAGGGGCTTTTTCACAAACAGTTGGTCGCATGCCAGAGATGAAGATTGTTTGGTCACCGTTGTGACCCACATATGGATAAATGACGATTGCAGCGTTAACCGAAGCTTAGGTGGCCGATGGAAGGACCCTTTTCCGCATCGTTGTTGTTGCTGCTCCATGTTCTCGTGCAATTGGGCCTCATTGTGCGGGTCCTGCTGCGGCCACATCGTGAGCCAGCCTCGCGGATAGCCTGGGTGGTGGTGATCCTCGCTTTTTCGGTTGTGGGTATCGCGGCCTATATCCTTTTCGGCGAAACAAATCTGGGACGCCCCCGCGTGGAAAGGATGCGGGCTGTCTTAAAAGGCCTTCCGGATTTGGGAGCTCCATCCGTCCGGTCCGGCACGCCGTCTTCGGTCGACGTAACCCTAAAGCACGCGCATTTGTTTCAACTGGGTAAGACTGTCAACGGCTTCGAACCGGTGGGCGGTAACCGGGCGCAGCTCATGAAGGACTCCAATGCGGCTATCGAGGCCATGGTGGCCGACATCGACGCCGCCCGGGATCATGTCCACCTGCTGTTTTACATTTGGCTGCCGGACAACAACGGCCTTAGGGTGGTGGAGGCGCTGAAACGGGCGGCGGCCCGGGGTGTGACCTGCCGAGCCATGGCGGACAGCCTGGGATCCCGCCTTATGATCCATTCGAAACACTGGCGAGAGATGCGCAAGGCCGGGGTGCGCCTGGCCAGCGCACTTGCCATCGGCAATCCGCTCTTACGACCTTTGAAGCGCCGCATCGATCTGCGCAATCACCGCAAGATCGTCGTGATCGACCATGCCGTCACCTACTGCGGCAGCCAGAACTGCGCCGATCCGGAATTTCGCATCAAGGCCAAATACGCGCCCTGGGTGGACGCCATGGTGCGCTTCGAGGGGCCCATCGCCCGGCAGAACCAGTATTTGTTTGCCGCCGACTGGGGTGCTGAAACCGGTGAAGATCTTGGCCCCCTGCTCAGTCGTACCATTGATCCGCTGCCGGCCGGCTTCCCGGCCCAGGTGATCGGGACGGGGCCTACGGTGCGCTATTCCGCCATGCCCGAGATGTTTGAAACCTTAATGTATGCCGCGCGGCGCGAGCTGGTGATTACCACCCCTTATTACGTTCCTGATGAGGCCATGCAGACAGCGCTCTGTGCGAGCGCTCGGCGGGGTGTGGGTACAACCATCATCTTCCCGGCCCGCAACGATTCCTGGATCGTCGGGGCGGCCAGCCGCAGCTACTATGGGGGGCTTCTGGCCGCCGGGGTTCGCATCTTCGAGTATCAAGGCGGACTGCTGCACACCAAGTCGCTCACCGTGGACGGCGAGGTGACCCTGATCGGCTCCGCCAACATGGACCGTCGCAGCTTCGATCTCAATTACGAGAACAACATTCTGCTTTACGATCGGGCTTTGACGGCCGATGTGCGCCAGCGCCAGGCGGATTACATCGCCCATTCCAGATCGGTTGCCAGCGAAACCGTGGCCGGCTGGACCTGGCGGCAACGGCTCTGGAACAACACCATTGCGATGATGGGGCCTGTATTGTAGCGATTCCCCTGCTATGGAGACCGGATCGCCCACAGTCAATGGACATGTTCGCTACAGCTGCCCGAGGTGACGTAAGATCAGCGCAAAGAAATAAACACTTAACTTAATTATGGGAGGAGAAAATGAAGAAATGTTGCCTATCGTTGTTTTCGTTGGCTTTGGTAATGCTGATGGTTATTGTCGGAGCGGCAGTTGCCGACGAGTATAGCAGCGCCATCAGCGCATTCCAATCCTCGCCCGAGGTGCAGCCCTTCTTCAAGAACTGCTATGCCTATGCAATTTTCCCCACGGTGGGCAAGGCGGCCGTGGTGGTGGGGGGCGCCTTCGGCGAGGGCAAGGTCTATCGCCAGGGCAAGCAGACCGGCAACGCCAAACTGGTGCACGCCTCCTTCGGGCTGCAACTGGGGGGCAAGGCTTTCAGCGAGATCGTCTTCCTGCAGGACAAGCGGGCCTATGACGATTTCACCCGGGGAGAATTTCAATTCGACGCGCAAATGTCGGCCACAGCCGTCACGGCCGGGGCTGAGGCCAAAGCCGGAACGGGCGGGAAAACGGCCAGTGTCACGGCCGGCCCCCAAACCGGCGCCCAGGCCAAGACCGAATACTACAAAGGCATGGCGGCTTTCGTCCACCAGAAGGGCGGGCTGATGGCCGGGATGTCTGTGGGTGGTCAGAAATTCAGTTTTAAGCCCCTATAGAACACCCAATCGACGGGCCCTTTTGGCCGGCGCCCGTCGATTGCTTCCCACAAAGCCTTCCCGTATTTCATACATTACGCCAGGCATGAGGGGCATTCCTTATCGAGACGACGCGTTCGACGTTATCGTTGCGGGTGCCTGCCTCTATCCCGGCCGGAATGACAGTCTGAAATTGAAGAACGGAAAGCATTTCACGAACACCCCTTCATCGAAGGACGGGTCCCCCAAAAGAAAGGATAAGGCCATGGGATTCAAAGAAAATCTCTTGAATAAAATGGCGATCGACAAACTGGCCGTGCAGGTGGCAGCCTCTGTCGAACCGCAGGCGGATGCTGCCAAATTCGATAAGGATGCCGCACGGCGGTTGATTGAATTGGGAGGATTTCCCCATGTAGAACTTGAAGAGCGCGATTTGGATCTCTATATCCTGGAAGACGATGGCGAAAAAAAGAAGATCATCGTGCTGGATAATGGGCTGGCCATTTACAACACGACAATCGATGATGTCGCCATGCGCAAAAGCCCGACGGTCAAAGAGATGGTTAATTTCCGCAACGCCCGGAAAATTTTAAGCGACAGCGACGTCCGGACGAGTAAAAGAACGGATTCGGTGCATGCCCTCAAAAGGATGCTGATTCGTGGTATTGATCTCACCTACACGGAAAAAGACATTGAAGGGATCGCCTATGACGGTGCCGCTTCACTGGAAGAAAATGACAGGGACGGTGTCTTGGAATGCCTGGCGCTTTTCAGCGAACTACTGGGCTTTCCGAAACACACCCCCAAAATCTTCCAGCCCACCCATTGCGAGGCCCGGGGCGAGGTAGGGAAAGGGTCTGCGGGGGCGGTTCGATTGGGACCTGGCTACATATACGACAAGATGCACAACACACTCAAATTTATCCGCTTCGAAGACGATTTGGAACATTACCTGCAGATCGTCAGGGGTGAGGTATCGGCGGATGCGGAGGGGATCGAGGTGTTCAAACGGCTCAAACAGCTCGTAATGGATCGAAAGCCGGTGCTGGGAGAATCCGTCTGATGAGAAACGGTTTCAAAGCCGCATCCGGTGTCCGGCAGTCGTGTTGGTCGCCTGCGCGATAATCCTCTTCCGATATATGGACACGGGATTTCATCCTGAGAAAAGCGAATCGGCATCAATCTCCATTCGGCCGCCTGGCATGTTGACGATCGCAAAGAAACCCATGTTTTGATGCGTAGGGCCTGATTCACTTGCCGTCAGCGGGCGACGACTCCGAGAGTGTTTGGCAGTTTGTGCAATCGGTTACCCAATCTTCTGTAAAGCGCTTCCCCCCACATGCAACCATGGCATCCTCATATAGGCCTTAAGGCCCTCTTTCTATATTAATTCAGCATAGTTAAACAACCTGGTCAATCAACACGCACGGATCTTGCATGCCCCTATGGCGCTGGAACGAGCAAATGCTCGGCTGGAAGGGCCGGCATTTTGAAATGTTATCTAAACGCCATCGCGAAGCAGCCATCATGTACTTGGATGATTTCCACTTAAAGACGAAGCCGTTCGAACTCAGAACGGAACCCCGTTTCTTGTGGGTCGGCGCCAACCAGCGCCATGCACTGGCGACCCTCTCTTACGGCCTCCAGGAAAACAGGGGAATCGTCGTTCTGAGCGGTGAATTCGGTACCGGTAAGACCACGCTGGTCAATGCGTTTGTTCAGAGTTTGGACGATACGGTCCTTGTGGCCCAGCTCCCCGACCCGGGCGCCGACCCGGCGCATTTTCGCCTGGCTGTGGCCAAGGGATTCGGCCTCCAGATCGCAAAACCTGATCTTGAGGGTTTAATGGAAGCCTTGACCCGCTTAGCAGACAACCAGAGGTGTTACCGGCAAAGCCTCCTGTTGGTCATTGATGAAGCTCAGGGGTTGACGGCGGTCATGCAGGACGACTTGCTTCACATGGCAAGCCGGGAGTACCGGGGCCACAGGTTGTTGCACATCCTCCTCGTCGGGCAAA
>Ga0316576_10002662_pt1 | contig 10211 bp, 11 predicted proteins | sample S0NA_FD_203075 | JGI IMG/M metagenome (GOLD analysis project Ga0316576, IMG submission 203075) | Rhizosphere microbial communities from salt marsh grasses in Alabama, United States - S0-2_050615r3r5 | ecosystem: Host-associated > Plants > Roots > Rhizosphere | place: USA: Alabama | collected... | reverse complement strand
CGCTTGCGGATCAGGCAGGAGAAGAGCAGTTCCATCTCGACCGAGAGTGTTGCCGCCTGTTGTGCCAGTTGCAGCGATGCGCGGTTTGTCAGTGTCACAGTGAGCCGGCGCCCCTCGAAATCGATACTTGTCTGCATGGCAGCGGGCCTCTTTATAATCAGGGTTAAATCCAGCGCAGTGCACCAGAGTATGCCCGAGTTCAAACTCATCGACACCCATTGCCATCTCGACATCGAGCAATTCGACACCGATCGCGAAGAGGTGCTGGCGCGCGCAAGAAAGAATGGTGTCACGGACTTGATCATCCCCGCTGTCACCGCAGACCGCTGGGATGCACTCCTGGCGTTGTGCGCAGGGGACCCCGGCCTGCATGCTGCACTCGGGCTGCATCCTGTCTATCTCGATCAGCATGACGGAAAAGACATCGACAAACTGCCCGATGCAATCACAGCTTCGCGGCCGGTCGCGGTCGGCGAGATCGGCCTTGACTACGCACTGCGGGAACTCGACAGGAAAAGGCAGATCAGCTTGCTCGAAAGTCAGCTGGAGATTGCTGAAAGCTTCGCCATGCCGGTTATCCTGCATGTACGCAAGGCGCATGACGACATTATCCGGATGCTGAAAAAGCGCACGCTGCCGGGCGGTACCGTGCACGCTTTCAACGGCAGTATCCAGCAGGCCGAGACTTACATTGAAATGGGATTCAAGCTGGGATTCGGGGGCATGCTGACGTTCGAGCGTTCAAGCAAACTGCGCCGGCTCGCGAAAGCATTGCCAGCGTCGGCGCTGGTACTCGAAACCGACGCACCCGACCTGACCGTAGCTTCACACCAGGGAGAGCGCAACAGCCCCGAGTATCTCCCGGAAGTGCTTGCGGCGCTGGCCGAGGTGCGGGAGGAAACTCGCGAAGAGGTCGCGGCCCGCACGAGCGCCAATGCACGTGAAGTCTTCAATCTCGCCTGACGGCATGCCGGGTGACCGGGAAGCGGAAACGCTTCCCGGCGGTTTCATGAAACGAAGCGAAGCTCCTCGCCCGCAAGCTCGACCCTGACGATGCTGCCTGGCGGAAAGCGTCCCGCAAGGATTTCCTGGGCCAGTGCATTCTCGAGCTGCTGGCGGATCGCCCTCTTCAGCGGCCGCGCACCGTAGACGGGGTCGAAGCCGGCCTCGCCGAGATGATCGAGCGCCTCCGTGGTGAGCTCGAGCGTGATATCGCGCTCGGCCAGACGACGCTTGAGATAGTCGATCTGGATCTCTGCGATGGAACGGATCTGCTCTTTCGCGAGCGGGTGGAACACCACGATCTCGTCGAGCCGGTTGATGAACTCCGGACGGAAATGACGCCCGACAACCTCCATGACGGCACTTTTCATTTCGTCATACTGCGCCTCGGTTGCCATGGTCTGGATAATGTCCGAGCCGAGGTTCGAGGTCATGACGATGACCGTGTTGCGGAAATCGACCGTGCGCCCCTGCCCATCTGTGAGACGGCCATCATCGAGAACCTGCAACAGGATGTTAAAGACATCCGGGTGCGCCTTCTCCACCTCGTCGAGCAGGATCACCGAGTAGGGACGACGACGCACTGCCTCGGTAAGGTAACCACCCTCCTCGTAGCCGACATAGCCCGGAGGTGCACCGATCAGCCGGGCGACGGAGTGTTTCTCCATAAACTCCGACATATCGATACGCACCATGGCCTCCTCGGTGTCGAAAAGAAACTCGGCCAGTGACTTGCACAGCTCGGTCTTGCCGACACCGGTCGGCCCGAGGAACAGGAATGAACCGTTCGGCCGGTTGGGATCTGAAAGGCCTGCACGCGAGCGGCGAATCGCGTTCGAGACGGCGACCACGGCCTCGTTCTGGCCGATCACGCGCTTGCCGAGCTCCTGCTCCATCTGCAGCAGTTTCTCGCGCTCGCCCTCGAGCATCTTCGAGACCGGGATACCCGTCCAGCGCGAGACCACCTCGGCGATCTCCTCCTCGCTGACCTTGTTACGCAACAACACCGTCTCCTGCTGCTCGGCCTCGTCAGCCTTCTGCAGCCGGGACTCGAGTTCGGGTATGCGGCCATACTGCAGTTCGGACATGCGTTGCAGATCGCCGGCACGGCGCGCAGTTTCGAGTTCGATCCGCGCCTGGTCGAGTTCCTCCTTGATATGCGTCGTACCCTGCACGGCTGCTTTCTCGGCCTTCCAGATCTCCTCGAGATCGGAATACTCCTTCTCGAGACGCACGATCTCACCCTCGAGATCGGCAAGGCGTTTCTTCGAGGCCTCGTCGGACTCCTTCTTGAGCGCCTCGCGTTCGATCTTGAACTGGATCAGGCGACGCTCGAGCCGGTCCATCTCCTCGGGCTTGGAATCGATCTCCATGCGGATGCGGGAAGCCGCCTCGTCGATGAGATCGATCGCCTTGTCGGGCAGCTGGCGGTCCGTGATATAGCGGGTCGAGAGCGTGGCGGCCGCGACGATCGCAGGGTCCGTTATCTCGACACCATGGTGTACCTCGTAGCGCTCCTTCAGACCGCGCAGGATCGCGATGGTGTCCTCGACACTGGGCTCGTCGACGAGCACCTTCTGGAAGCGGCGTTCAAGTGCAGCATCTTTCTCGATGTACTTGCGGTACTCGTCGAGCGTTGTCGCGCCGATGCAGTGCAGCTCGCCGCGTGCCAGAGCCGGCTTCAGCATGTTACCGGCGTCCATGGCGCCCTCGGCCTTGCCGGCACCGACCATGGTGTGGATCTCGTCGATGAACAGAATGATGTTGCCCTCGGACTTGGCCACATCGTTGAGCAGCGCCTTCAGGCGCTCCTCGAATTCACCACGGAACTTGGCACCGGCCAGCAACGCGCCGAGGTCGAGTGACAGCAGGCGCCTGCCCTTGATGCCCTCGGGCACCTCGCCGTTGACGATGCGCTGTGCAAGCCCCTCGACGATGGCTGTCTTGCCAACGCCGGGTTCACCGATCAGCACGGGGTTGTTCTTGGTGCGGCGCTGCAACACCTGGATGGCACGACGGATTTCCTCGTCGCGACCAATCACCGGATCGAGCTTGCCCTGCTCGGCACGCTCGGTCATGTCAATGGTGTACTTTTCAAGCGCCTGGCGCTGATCCTCTGCATTCGGATCATTCACCGCCTGTCCGCCGCGCATCTGTTCAATCGCCTCATCGAGCGACCCTTTCGAGGCGCCGGCTTCACGCAGCAGCTTGCCCAGCTCGCCTTTCTCCTCGAGCGCGGCCAGCAGGAAGAGTTCGCTGGAAATGTACTGGTCATTACGTTGTTGGGCCAGTTTGTCGGTCTGGTTCAACAAGCGACCCAGATCGTTCGAGACATGCAGATCACCCTCGGAACCCTGTACGGATGGCAGGCGCTCGAGCATGACACCAAGGCCGGAGCGCAGCTGATTGACATTGACACCGGCCCTCGTGAGCAGATGACGTGCCGTGCCGCCCTCCTGGTCGAGCAGGGCGACCAGGAGGTGCACCGGTTCGATGAACTGGTGATCCCGGCCGACAGCAAGACTCTGCGCATCCTGCAGCGCCAGCTGGAATTTGCTTGTCAGTTTGTCCATTCGCATGATGAATATCCCGAATCAGAAAAAATTACTTCACCGGATATGAGGGTATTGAACGACGTTTCAAGCGGTGTTGAGAAGTTGCTCCATGCGCTGCATCAACTCCGCGTGACTTTTTCCCGCCGGGTCGATCGGCGGATAGACCCGTACGCGTGCGTGACCTCGCACCACCAGTGCCGGCAGGATGTGACCCGCCCCGACAACACCCTCGATTTTCGCTGGATAGAGGCTGCAATTCGCATGGAGCGCCAGCCGGGCGGCACCGCCCTTGAGCCGTTGCGGGGGATCGTCAGGAAGGTGAATCCTGCCATGGGGAAAAAGCGCCACGACCTCGCCATGTGCGAGTGCAGCGATGGCCTCGCGCAGCGCTTTTTCCGGACGTCCGGCACGGTCGACCGGAATACAGCCGACTGCGCGAAAGAGCCAGGTAAAGCCGGGCCAGTTGTAATGCTCGCGAGCGATCATGAAGCGAAGAGGCCGGTTTGAGATCGCGATCAGCAGCAGGGCATCGAGCCCGGAAAGGTGATTTGCAATAACCAGTGCCGGCCCGGTGTCAGGCAGCTCCAGAGGATCGTGCTCCAGACGGTGAAATTTCAGACAGAAGAGCCGGTTCAATCCCTCCAGCCAGTTGAGCCAGCGATTGCCGTAGTCGGTCCGATGATAGCGTTGCACGATCACAATCGCGCGCCAGGCCAGCAGCAGGACCAGGAGAGTCAGAACCGGAAAGAGCCAGCCGGGCACGGCTTACTCCAGCCAGATCAGGGTCGCCATGCGCCCGGTCACACCGTCGCGGCGATAGGAAAAGAAACGTTCGCTGTCACTGAAGGTGCAGAATTCACCACCATAGACCTGCGTGACACCGGCAGCCGCGAGATGCGTACGTGCCAGCGAGTAGATATCGGCCAGCCAGTGGCCCGGCCGTGAAACGGTAAAGGCACTCCCGTTATCCGCATGGAGCGAGATGAAAGCGTCCCGGACCTCGTCGCCGACCTCGAACGCCTCTGGACCGATCGCAGGACCGAGCCAGGCAAAAACCTCCCCGGGTGCCTCTGCAAAGCGGTCAAGAACCTGCTCGAGCACACCGGCAGCCAGCCCGCGCCAGCCGGCATGGGCAGCAGCGACCCGGGTCCCGGATCGGTTGGCGAACAACACGGGCAGACAATCGGCCGTCATGACAGCGCACACCTGGCCTGGCCTGTCGGACCAGGATGCATCGGCCTCGCAGACTGTTTCGTCAGCATCCGTCTCTGCAACGGCACAGCCATGAACCTGACGCAACCAGAACGGCTCCGAGGGAAGCCCGGCCTCACGGACCAGGATACGACGGTTTTCGAAGACGGCTGCGGCATTGTCCTGCACATGATCGCCGAGATTGAGACTTTTCCAGCGCCCCTCGCTCACACCACCTGTTCGTGTTGTGCTGAGCGCGTGCACGGATGCTGATACGGGCCATTCAGGGATAATCCAGTCAGGCATCTTTCGCGTCTTTCCGCAGCACCGAAAGCAGCTGCTCCATGTCATCCGGCATCGGCGCTTCCCATTCGACCCATGCGCCCGTGACCGGATGTTCGAAACCGAGCCGGAAGGCATGCAGCGCCTGGCGCCTGAAGCTCCGCAAGGCCTCCCTGAGAGCGTCACTGCAGCCTGCGGGAATTTGCAGTCGGCCACCATAGAGCGGATCACCAACAACCGGATGGCGAATATGCGCCATGTGCACGCGAATCTGGTGAGTACGTCCGGAATGGAGCTTGACCTGCAAGAGGCAGTGGGCGCGAAAGCGTTCGAGCACGCGGTAATCGGTCATGGCCGGTTTGGCGCTTTCGCTGTAGAGCACGGCCATTTTCTTGCGTTGCGTCGGATGACGGCCAATGGGTTCATCGACGGTACCACCGGCAACCATGAGACCAGTCACGATGGTACGGTACTCCCGGTGAATATCCCGCTTCTGCAACATCTCAACGAGTTGCTTGTGGGCTCGCTGGCTTCGCGCAACGACCAGCAGCCCGCTGGTATCCTTGTCGAGGCGATGAACAATGCCGGCTCGCGGCAGGGTTTCGAGGGACGGATCATGATGCAACAGACCATTGAGAAGGGTTCCGGCCGGGTTGCCAGCAGCAGGATGCACCACGAGACCCGCTGGCTTGTTGATAACAAGGAGGTCATCATCCTCGTAGAGAATATCGAGGTTGATCTTCTCTGGGACATCCTCGATGACAGCTTCCTCAACGACCTGCAACTCGATGCGATCGCCCGCAGTCACCTTCTCCTTGACGGCGAGTGATGTGCCATTGACTGTCACTCTCCCTGACTTGACCCACTTCTGCAGCCTGCTTCGCGAGTAGTCAGGAAAGAGCTCGGCAAGCACCTGGTCCAGGCGCTTGCCGGCCAGTTCATCCGGAACCGACGCATGGAGCATCTGCCTGGTCATTGCTGCACGAATCCTGTCCGATTCCGGTATAATTTCGCCATTTCGGCAATTTTATCAGGAACAAACCCGTCATGGGGCGCTCACTCATCTCACTGATTCTTGCTGCTCTGCTACTGACTGCCTGTTCGATTCTCCCGGAGCAGGAAGACGAGACCAGAAACTGGTCAGCCGAGCGCTTCTATACCGAGGCCTCGACAAAGCTTGCGGAGGGCAACTACCAGGACGCCATCGAGTACTATGAAAAACTCGAGGCCCGCTATCCCTATGGCTACTATGCATCACAGGCCCAGCTCGATGTGGCCTATGCCTACTACAAGTACGACGAACCGGATGCTGCCATCGATGCTCTTGACCGCTTCATCCGCCTTCATCCCGACCATCCCCAATCAGCCTATGCCCACTATATGAAGGGGATCGTCAACCTGAATCGCAACCTCGGACTCGTCGAGCGATTCGTCCCGACAGATGCCTCGCAGCGCGACCCCAAATCGTATAGCCAGTCCTACCAGGACTTCATGGAAGTCATCGAGAAATTTCCTGACACGCGGTATGCACGCGATGCCCGGCAACGCGCGATCTATCTGCACAACAGCCTGGCCATGCACGAGATCCACATTGCTGACTACTACATGGATCGTGGCGCCTACCTTGCCGCGGCAAAACGCGCGGCCGGCGTCATCGAGAATTACCAGCGCACACCGGCTGCAAAACGGGCGCTCGAGATCATGGTCGAGGCCTACCGGAAACTCGATCTTCCTGAACTGGCTGCAGATGCCGAACGCGTGCTTGCAGTCAACCAGGCACAGGGCAATTTCATTCAGGACGCAGACCTCGAGGAACAGAAGGGGCTGATCAGGCGTTTCTGGGACTGGACGGGGCTCGACCAGGACTGATATTCCGCCTGGCGCAGTACGCTCCTACAACCTGAAACGCATATCCTGCATGAAGCCCTGCGGGGCAACCTGCAGCCCCCTGGCCAGGGCCATGACCCTGAATCGCTCGCCCATCTCCGTCGGTAACACCAGCCGCTTGAACCCCTCGACAAGCGCGAACCACTCTGCGTCCTGCTTCTGTGCCATACCCTCCAGCATCTGCTCGATACCGCACCCCAGCAGGAAGGCAGCCTGGCTGGTGTAGCCCGAGACCGCGAGGCCCGCACTGTCCGCGGCCTCGGCCACGGCCGTGAAGTCGACGTGCGCAGTGATGTCCTGCATTCCGGGCAGATAGAGCGGGTCCGTACTGGCATGGTGACGATAATGACACAGGAGTGTCCCGCTGTTGCGGTCCGGGCTGTAGTAGTCACGACGTTCGTAACCGTAATCAATAAGCAGGGCTGCGCCACGGCTGATGAGTCTGCCAAGCTCCCCGATCCATGGCTTCAGCCTGAGGTTGATTTCCGAGACATGGCCCGGGGGCAGCTGCAGACCGAGACTCTCGACCGCTTCCTGTAACTGCCGGCTCGCCGGCTTCCAGCCAGAGTGCAGTTCCCCGCCGTCACAGGCAACACACTGCTCCTCAAGCCCGCTTTCTGCCATCCTGAAACGATGCACGGGCATGGCATCCAGCACCTCGTTGGCCACAACGGCCCCCTCGATACCTGCGTCCGGCAGGCAGTCAAGCCATTCGACACGTTCTGAAAGTCCGGGCAGCTGTTCCCCGACAAGGGCCTGCTGCCTCGCGCGCAACTCGGGACTCAGCTCCATGATGAGATAGCGCTCGGGCAGGGCGTCAAGTGCCTGCAATGCCCGCAGGAGCTCACAGGCCAGCTTGCCGCTGCCGGCACCGAATTCGACAAGGACAGGAGAATCGCATTCCCGCAGTACCTCTCGCAATGCGCGGGCGATGCAGCGTGCAAACAGCGGAGAGATCTCCGGAGCCGTGACAAAATCGCCCTCGCGTCCGAACTTGCGTCGTCCCGCCGTGTAATACCCAAGCCCCGGTCCATAGAGTGCCATCTCCATGTAACGGTCGAATCCCAGGCAACCGTCACTTCCGGCAGATGCCTCGCAGACGGCCTGCTGCAGGCGCGCACTGAGAGCGAGTTCATCCGGCGAAGGAGCCGGCAACTGGAATGAGGACATGACGGGTCAGTGGCTTTGGGTTAGATTGGGGCACCAGTGTAACAATCCGGACTCTGCACCACATGACAAAAAGAACGGCATTGATCACGGGAGGTGCTGCTCGAATCGGCGCAGCCATCGCGCGTGAGTTGCATGCGCATGATATCGACATCGTGATTCACTACCGCAACTCTGTCGAGCCGGCCACTGCCCTTGTCGAGGAACTCAATGCGATCCGGAAGAACTCGGCCGACACCGTGCAGGGAGACCTGCTCGATCATGAAACCATCCCGAGAATCATCGATGAGGTCGCGGTTTTCAACAACGACCTGAGCATCCTCGTCAACAACGCCTCGAGTTTCTACGCCACACCGCTTGGCAGTGTCACCGGGCAGGAGTGGGACGATCTTGTCGGGACCAACATGAAGGCGCCCTTTTTTCTCGCCCAGGCTGCCGCACCCTGGCTCAGGAAGAGCAAGGGCTGTATTGTCAATCTCGTCGATATCCATGGCATCCGGCCCAAGAAGGACTTTCCCGTCTACTCCATGGCCAAGGCGGCGAATGCCATGATGATCATGAGCCTGGCACGCGAGCTCGGCCCGGATGTCCGCGTCAACGGCGTTGCCCCGGGCGCCATCCTCTGGCCGGAGCATGAGATCAGTGACATCGACAAGGCACGTATCCTCTCGAGGGTGCCGCTGGCGCGCCATGGCGAGATCGAGGATATCGCGCGGACAGTCCGCTTCCTCGTGACCGAGGCTGATTACATCACTGGCCAGATCATCCCCGTCGACGGAGGACGCACCGCGCAACAGTAGCCATGATCGACGCCCTGCAGGAACTCGAAGCCCTGTTGCGCAAGTACGAGCAACCCTATCTTGCGAACACGGTCACAGTGGCCACGGGCTATGCACTGGCGGGGGACGAGCGCCTCTGGCAAGGTCTCTGCTCCGATGAGTGGTGGGGAGATTCCGACAGCATCGCTGCTGTCGAACCTGCCGTGCTCGGCGGTTTCACACGTGATGCGCGCGCAGACTCCCGCAGGCTTCGCGAGCTCATGCTGGCCATCTATGCCGGGATGCAGACACACTGCATCCCGCCGCCGGAAGCCCGGCTCATGGCAAACCAGTTCAATAAGTGGCTGGTATCACAGGTCTAGTTGGAAATCCGCCACAAATATGAAACCGGCTCTTTTTATTCTCCTCATCGCGCTGTTCGTGACACTGCTCCCGGGCTGCAGCGAAAAACCCGATGCGCCTTTCCTGACACTCAGGAGTGTCGAAGGAACGACCATCGAGCTTGGTCCGGAGACACCGCTGACTGCGCTCTTCTTCTTTTCCATGAGCAACCCGGTGGCACTCGGTGCTTTCGAACGTTTGCCGGACAAGATCTACGGCAATACCGATACTGTCGGCATCGCCCTGCATGTCGACCGCCCCCCGAACGTGCTGGACATGCAACAGCGCACGCTCGTGCCGATCGTTATCGACAGTGATGGCAGTATCGAGAAAGCGTTCGGCGGTATCGGGCTGACACCATCCCTCCTGCTCGTCAAGCAAGGAAAAATCCTGCTTCATCAGGAGGGACGGCTCGATTATGATGCCATCAACGCAACCATTCTGATCCAGTAACCGGAGCGCCGCATGTGGCTCAAGGGCTTTCACCTCTTTTTCATGACCGCCTGGTTCGCCGGCCTTTTCTATCTGCCGCGCATCTTCGTCAATCATGCAGACATCAGCGACGAGGCAACCAGCGAACGCTTCAAGCTCATGGAGCGCAAGCTCTACAGGTTCATCACACCCTGGATGATCCTGACGATCGTCTTTGGCATCTGGATGCTCTATGACTACGCCTGGGCGGCTTACGGCAAAATGATGTGGCTGCACATCAAGCTTGTTCTGATCATCGGACTCGTCGGCTACCACCACTGGTGCGGGCGTATCGTCAAAACCTTCGCCGAGGACCGCAACAGGCGAAGCCATGTCTGGTACCGCTGGTTCAACGAGATTCCCGTGCTCTTCCTGCTGGCGATCATCTACCTCGCCTCCGTCAAGCCGTTCTGATGCTCACCTCGTCCTGAAATCCACGCTGATTTCGACACGGGCCGTAAACCGCCCCCTTTTCTCCCTCGGCACAGGTCTCGCT
>Ga0316576_10002661_pt1 | contig 10211 bp, 8 predicted proteins | sample S0NA_FD_203075 | JGI IMG/M metagenome (GOLD analysis project Ga0316576, IMG submission 203075) | Rhizosphere microbial communities from salt marsh grasses in Alabama, United States - S0-2_050615r3r5 | ecosystem: Host-associated > Plants > Roots > Rhizosphere | place: USA: Alabama | collected... | reverse complement strand
GGGCTCTCGCCCTTGCCCACCTTGATCAGGAACGCGGCGATGCTCATGTTGGCCCGGCCCTCGAAGAATCGCACCTCGTCGGCAAAGCCCGGCCCGGGCGCCCCGGCGGCGAGGTAGGCCTCGCGGAACGCCTCGGGGCTCTGCCGCTCGAGCACAGCCGGGTGCTCGCGCAGCTGGTAGCGCAGCTGGGCGCAGAAGTAGCCCACGTCGAAGGCGGGGACGAAGGGCGTGGCGTTGGCGAAGTCGATGACCGAGACGTAGACCGTGCTGATGTCCTGTCCCCGGTCCTGGCCGATGATCACGTTCTTCGGGTGGAAGTCGCCGTGGTTCTGGACGAACCGCGCCGGAGCGGCGGCGAACAGCGCCTCCTCGCGGGCCCGGACAGTCTCGAGCGCCTCGGTGGCGAGAGAGAGGTACGGGCTGTGCGAGCGGCGAAAGGCGTCGAGGTAGGAGACAAACCGGCGGCGCTCGCGCTTCACCGTGTTCTCCGGCGGCAAGACCCCGAGGCGCAGCCCGTGCATGCTGGCCAGCCACTGCGCGGTGAGCGCGAAGTAGGTGTCGGCCACCGATGGGTTCACGGTGCGCAGCAGGTCGAAGAGCAGCTTTCCGCGCTGCCCCTCCTCGATCACCAGGCGCTCCCGGTCGTTGACCTCGAGGATCTGCGGGACGCGGAAGGTGTCGGTGCGGAACCCGCGCTCGAGGAGCGTCTCGATGGTCCGCACCGCACGTCGCTGCTGGCGCCACTTGCGGGAGGTCTTGTGGTGCTTGACCACCAGGCGCTGCCGATACTCGTCCTCGCCCTTGGCGCCGATCGTGATGTCGGTGACCACGATGTTGCTGCCGGCGCGCGGGATCTCCTTGAGCAGCGGACGGCAGCGCCCGCGCCGGATCTCCTCGATCAGCCCGCCGAGGTCGCCGACCGGGTGGTCGAGCAGCGTGGGGAACAGCCCGACCGTCTCCCGCGCGTGGCAGTCGCTGCCGCCGGTGGCGGTGAACTTGAGCCGGTGCCAGGCGCAGAGCGCGAGGTAGTTGCCCCGGGGGGCGTGGTTGCTGTTGAACAGCTCCACGGCGTCCAGGGCGGGGTGCGTCAGCTTGGCGTCGTCGGGGACGGCGTCGTGGCGGAAGGGGTGGGCCCAGACCAGCGCGGCCTCGGGGTGGCGCTGCCGCAGCGCGTGGAGCGCGACGCGCTCCGGGATCGAACGGTCGGCGCCGAAGACCAGCACGTGGCCCAGGTCGGTCTCGACCTCCTGGGCCGCGAGGAGCAGGAAGGTCTCGTCCAGCTCGGCCTCCCGGCGCAGCTCGGCCAGCTCGTCGTCGGTCCACAGGTAGCCGTGCTCGGTGATCACCAGTCCCTGCAGCCCCTTGGCGCGGGTGCGCTGCACGGCCTCGAGGGGGGCGAGGTGGCTGCACGGCGAGTGTCGGGATGTGTGGCAGTGGAGCTCGAGAAGCATGTGGATAAACGTAGCACGGGCGCCGCCAACGGTCCTTGCCAGGGCAGCGGGGGACCTGCGATAAGTGGTGCGTGGCTGTTCCCCGCAAGCTATCCCGGGGCAAGCGGACGATCTTCGCCCTGGTGAACGTGCTCTTCGTGCTGGTGATCATCGAGGGCGGGGCCCGGCTCGCGGACCGCCACCGTCCGGGCGAGGAGCGGACCTACCCGAGCCTCGATGCGTACCGGGAAGAGCAGCGCGGCCAGGCCCGGACGCCCCACGGCTTCCGGGCCAACCCGCGGATCTGGCGCCGGGTGGCCCGGCGCACGCCGGGCGCGCGGATGTACCCGGACGAGGGCGGCTACTTCGTCGAGCTCGATCCGGAGCAACTCCCCGCGGACCGCCGCGCGGTGCTGATCTTCGGCGGCTCGGCGGCCTACGGGCTGGGCATCGACTGGCCGCTGACCTACACCCACCTGCTGGGCCAGGCCCTGCAGGATGCGCCGGGCGGCGTCGAGCTGGTCAACCTGGCCCGGCCGGGCTGGGAGCTCGACAGTCAGGTCGAGGTGCTGCGCCAGGTGATCCCCCGGCTGCGCCGTCCCCCGGCGGCCGTGGTGATCTACGCCGGCAACAACGAGGTCCCCGAGAGCTGGCGGCCGCCGCGGATCGGCCGGCGGCCGTGGGAGTCCCTGGCGATCTACCGCGTGCTCCGGCGCTGGCTACGCCCCACGCGCCGGCTGGAGCGCCACTTCGACGATGACCTGCACCCCGACAAGCTCCTCGCGGGCACCTGGCTTCCGGAAGGGGGGCTGTCCGACGCGAGCTTCTGGCTCGCCGAGCGCCGGGACTACCTCGACTCCTTTGGCCGCGCCCTGGAGGGCGCCGTCCGCTGGCTGGGGCAGCGCAAGATCCCCGTGGTGCTGGTCGCGGTCCCGGTGAACCTGGACTTCTTCAACGGCCGCCTGGTGCCGCAACCCCTGACCTACCGCGCGATAGCTCCCGGCGCGCAGCGGGCGCTCGCCGATCGGCTGCGGCAAGCGCTCGGCCGCTCGGGCGGCGGTCGCCTCGAGGCGCTCCGGGCGCTGGTCAAGGCCGAGCCCTCCGGCGTCGTGCAGCGCTGGGCCCTCGGCCGACAGCTCGACACGCAGGGCGGCGCCGACGAGGCGCGGGACCAGCTCTCCCGGGCCCGCGACGCGGCGTGGGGCTACGGCGGCGCCCTGCCCAGCATCGCACGACGGACCCTCGAGCTCGCCGGCCCCGGGGTGCGGGTCATCGACACGCGCTCCTGGTACGGAGGCGCCGAGCCGATCCAGGCCCAGGCCCGGGGGCTGTTCATCGACGCCTGCCACCTGAGCCGGGCCGGCCACAGGCGGCTCGCCAACGATCTGACGCCGGTGCTGCGCGCGCTCCTCGCCGAGTAGAGCCTGCCGCGTGTGGGTTCGGTCGGAGCTCGCGCCCTCAGAACTGCAGCTTGAAGTCGTCGGGCTCCAGGGTCTTGCGCTTGCGCTCCTCCCAGTAGGTCGGGGCGTCGGGCTGCCAGCGCCGCCGCAGGGGGTCCTTGCCGGTCAGGCGGCGCCAGAGGCCCGCGGGGACGAAGAACAGCACGTAGACCAGCGAGAGGATCAGGATCGAGTTGAAGACCCCGATGGGGCGGCCGACGACGCGCACGGCGCGGTAGAGCGGCCGCAGCAGGGCGAGCCGCGCGAGGCCGAGGGCGGCGGCGAGGGTGGCGGCGCCGAGGAGGCCGTAGCCCGGGAGCGGCCGCTCGCTCCAGAGCAGCAGGGCGCCCCCCACCGCGGCGAGGAACACCACGAGGGCGACGGCGAAGGTGCGGAGCTCGCGGCGTGTGGGCTGTTCGCTCATCGCTCAGTCCAGCTCGAAGGACTGGTCGAAGCGCTCGCGCAGGGCCTCGCGGTCCTGCTCCTCCTTGACCACCAGGAACGAGCCGATGGCCAGATCGTCCATCTCGGTCCGCATCAGGCAGCGGAAGGCCTCGCGGGGCGAGCGCACGATGGGCTCGCCCCGGGTGTTGAACGAGGTGTTGATCACCACCGGGCAGCCGGTCTCGGCCTCGAAGGCCCGGAGCAGCCGGTGGTAGAGCGGGTTTTCGCTGTCCACGCTCTGGACGCGCGCCGAGCCGTCGACGTGCGTGATCGCCGGGAGATCGGAGAAGGCGATCTTCAACCGGTCGAAGCCGCGGGCCTCGCGCTCGGTCTCGGTGAGCTCGCGGCGCCGGCTCGCGGCGACCTGGGCCGTGAGCAGCATGTAGGGCGAGGGCCGGTCGATCTCGAAGTAGTCGGAGATGCGCTCGGCCATCACCGTGGGCGCGAAGGGGCGGAACGACTCGCGCCCCTTGATCTTGAGGTTCATCCGGCTCTGCATCTCGGCCGAGCGGGCGTCGCCGAGGATCGAGCGGTTGCCGAGGGCCCGGGGGCCGAACTCCATGCGCCCCTGGAACCAGCCGACCACGCGCCCGCCGGTCAGGCGCCCGACCACCTCGTTGACCAGCGCCTCCGCCTCCAGCCGGCGGTAGCTCGCGCCGACCTCCTCGAGGTAGGCCTCGATCTCCTCGTCGGAGAACGCCTCGCCCAGGAGCGAGGCCTGCTGGCCGTCGGGCCGCGCGGGGGTGCGCTCCTTCTCGTAGTGTCCGTGCCACGCCGCCAGCGCGGCGCCCAGCGCCCCGCCGGCGTCGCCGCTCGCCGGCTGGACCCACAGATCGTCGAAGGGCCCCTCGCGCAGCACGCGGCCGTTGGCCACGCAGTTCAGCGCCACCCCGCCCGCCATCACCAGGTGGCGGGCGCCGGTGATCTCGTGGGCGTGGCGCGCCATGTGCAGCACGATCTCCTCGGTGACGCTCTGGATCGAGGCGGCGAGGTCCATCTCGCGCCGGGTGAAGGGGGCCTCGGGCTCGTGGGGCGGCCCGCCGAAGAGCTTTGAGAACTTCCGGTTCGTCATGCGGAAGCCGGTCATGTAGTCGAAGTAGCTCAGGTCGAGGCGGAAGGAGCCGTCGGGACGCAGGTCGACCAGGTGCTCGAGGATCAGGTCGCGGTAGACCGGCTCGCCGTAGGGCGCGAGGCCCATCAGCTTGTACTCGCCGGAGTTGACCTTGAAGCCGGTGAAGTAGGTGAAGGCGGTGTAGAGCAGGCCCAGCGAGTGCGGGTAGCGGATCTCCTTGAGCAGCTCGATCCGCCGGCCCCGGCCCGCGCCGATGGTGGTCGTGGTCCACTCGCCCGCGCCGTCGAGGGTGAGGATCGCCGCCTCCTCGAACGGGCTGGGGTAGAAGGCGCTCGCCGCGTGGGACAGGTGGTGCTCGGAGAAGAGCAGCGCCGGCCGCGGCCCCAGCGCCTCGCGGATCTCGCGCTTGATCCCGAGGCGCTTGCCGAGCCAGAGGCGCATGACCTGCAGGAACGAGCGCAGCCCGCGGGGGGCGAGGGTCAGGTAGTTCTCCAGCAGGCGGTCGAACTTGAGCAGCGGCTTCTCGTAGAACACGACGGCGTCGAGCTCGTCGGCGCCCACGCCGCCGATGCGCAGGCAGGCCTCGATGGCGTTTTTCGGGAAGCTCGCGTCGTGCTTGATCCTTGTGTGGCGCTCCTCCTGGCTCGCGGCGACGATCTGTCCGTCGCGCACGAGGCACGCCGCGCTGTCGTGGTAGAAGGCCGAGATGCCGAGGATGTGGGTCGCCATGGCCCTAGAACAGCGGATAGAGGAACGGGGCGATGGCCGAGGACTCGATGAACAGGATCACCACGCTGATCCCGAGCAGGATCAGGATCAGCGGTATGAGCCACCACTTCTTCTCCCGCTTGAGGAAGAGCAAATACTCCTTCAGCAGCTCGCCCATCGGTAGTTTGCCTTGATAATCAACTAGCTTCCGGGGCCGCCCCTGTCAAGCCGGGGCCCCGCAGCTCGAGGAAGCAGAGCAGCAGGGCGACGTTCTTGGCCAGGTAGGCCGCCAGGGAGGGATACGAGACGTAGCGCTGGATCTCGAGCGTCTGCTCCAGAGCCTCGATGTTCAGGTTGGCGTTGAGGCGCACGGCGAAGAAGGCGAAGGAGAGCGCACCGAAGAAGACCGTGACGAAGCAGAGCACGCCGGCGAGGTTTCGCTTCCAGGGGCGCAGGTAGCGCCCGGGGGCCTGGACCAGGACCAGGCCCTGCACGAGGCCGAGCGCCAGCGTGCGGAGCCAGACGAGGTAGTTGAAACCGAAGCCCAGCGAGGAGATGGCGGAATGGAGCAGGCTGTCGAGGGGCCCCAGCAGCAGCAGGATCGCCGCGGCGAGGGCCAGGCGCTGGCGGGTGACGCGGTAAAACCCGAGCATGCCCAGGCCCAGCCCGATGTCCGCCGCGCCGTAGGCCAGCGAGTACAGCCAGGGCGCATACTCCACGACCCGGATCAGGCCGAGCAGCAGGATCGCGACCGCGGTGAGGCACGCGCCGGCGACCCCGAGGGCGAGGAGCGCGCGGGGGCGCGGCGGCTCCTGCTCCTGCTGCATCGCGGCCAGGTCCTTCTGGGCCTGGCTCAGCTCCCGCTGCAGCTCGAAGCGCTCCTGGGCGCGCTGGGCCAGCTTTGACTCCAGGGCCTGGATCCGCGCGCGCAGCGCGTCCTCGGTGTCGCGGTAGGTCACTGGCCGGCCACGACAGCGCCGTCGCTGACGCAGAAGCGCTCGCCGCTCAGGTGGTGCAGGAGCCGCAGGCCGCGGTCGAAGCGCCACTGCCCGTCCCGGAAGTGCTCGCTCGCCGCGTCCGCGCGCAGCACCTGGGCGATGACCAGCGCCGAGGCGCCGAGGTCCACGACCTGGCAGACCCGGCACTCGAGGCAGGCCACGGCCTCGGCCACGAGCGGCGCCCTGATCCGCGCTGCCGGCCGCCGGGTCAGGCCGAAGCGCTGGAACTTGTCGCCCTCGCGGCCGCTCGCCCGGCCGCAGCCCAGCACCGCGTCCATCAGCGAGGCGTCGGGCACGTTGACCGCGAATTCGCCGGTGCGCTCGAGCAGCGGCCAGGTGTGGTGCCGCTTGCCGGGCACGATGGCCAGCATGGGCGGGTCCTTGCGCACGGGGACGTTCCAGCCCACGGGCATCAGGTTGTCGCTCTCGCCGTCGCCCACGCTGACCAGCACCACCACGCCGGGGTTGATCAGCCGATAGGCATCCTGGAGGTCCACGTGTGATCGGTCCATGGCTGGGAGGATAACGGGGAGCCGGCGCCTGCCGCTACTTGATCTTGTGTCAGGGGATCCGCATCACTTGCAGGTCGCTGCCGTGCAGCCGGTGCAGCTGGTCATCACGACCACCTTGCCGTCGTAGGCCTGGCAGCTCTTGTGGCCCGCGCGGTGATCGCGCGCGCAGCAGGTGGCGCCCACGCTGCCGCACTTGGTGCGGCAGGCGGCTTCGGTGCTCACCGTGCCGAAGTCCTTGATCACGGACCCGTTGCACTTCCGTTCACCGTCGTAGTTGGGATCGGAGTCGTCCCACGGGTCATCGGGGTTGGCGGCCTGCCAGGTGGCGCAGGTGGTAGAGCATCCACTGCCGATGGAGCAGGTTCCGCCGCAGCCGTCGGAGGCCCCGCAGGACTTTCCAGCGCAGGAGGGGGTGCAGCATCCACTGCCGCTGGAGCAGGTTCCGCCGCAGCCGTCGCTGGCGCCGCACGGCTTGCCGCCGCAGGAGGGGGCACAGCACCCGCTTCCGCTGGAGCAGGTTCCGCCGCAGCCGTCGGAGGCCCCGCAGGTCTTTCCAGCGCAGCTGGGCTGACAGGGAAGCGCGCCGCTGTCCACGCTGCTGTCGTCAGCCACGCCGGCGTCGATGCCGTCGCCCACGGAGCTGTCCTCGACGCTCCAGCCCGTGCCCCACTCCTCGTAGGTCGGCGGACCCGGAGAACCATCGTCGCCCGGCCGCGGCACGTTCAGGGATCCGGCGGCGCAACCCCAGCTCATGAGGAGTGGCAGCAGGGTCCAGCGTAGTCTTGCCGTGGTCGCCATTGGTGCCCCGCAGGACCAGTCTGCACCGACCATGCCACGCGGCATCGAGCAGCAATACGTGGACTTGCGCGCGAGCTTCGCCGCCCCCCTGTGGGGCTTACACCCGCCACTGGGGAGTCGGTACCCGGTGCGCCCAGGTCGGTGTGTGTGGTCAGGAGTGCGAGGCGATCCGCGCGCTACTTGATCTTGATCTTCGCCAGCCGCGTGATCCCCAGGATCACGAGCAGCATGCCGAGGAAGGCGATCAGCGCGCCGACCAGGCTGATCGAGGAGGAGAGCGTGGCGCTGCCGCGCAACGTCTCGCTCGCCCCGACGAGGTAGGTCGCCACGGGGACGACGAGCCGCATGGCGAACATCAACGCGGCGCCGACGGCGATCAAAATGTAGCCCTTGGGGCGGCGGGGCCGCACCAGGAACAGGGCGGCGAGGAACAGGGCCACCGGCCCGATGATCTCGATGATGTGTGCGGTGACGCCGAAGGTGCTGGCCACGGGCTGCATCGCGGTTTCCTTTCCCAGCCTAGTGTGACCGGGTGGGTCGGAGATGCAACCCGTGGCGCGTGGCTACGGGGAGAGGGTGAAGTTGTAGGGCACGGACGAGGCGTTCACGTTGACCTGGACGCTGGCGTCCTTGTAGCCCGTCTTCTGCGCGGTCAGGGCGTAGGGCCCCTCGTAGACGTTGTTGAAGATGAAGTAGCCGTTGGCGTCGGAGGTCGCGGTCAGGCCGTAGGGCTCGAGCTTGATCTCCACGCTGGCGAGCTTGGCGCTCGTCGACGCGTCCGAGACGTAGCCGAAGAAGTTGAGCTTGGTCGGCTCGGTGCCGAGCTGCACGCGGTAGGTCGAGGCGGCCTTGGTCAGGTTGCCCATCGTGTCCTCGGAGACCAGGTGGAAGTAGTAGGTCCAGTCCTTGAACAGGGTGCCCTGGTAGTCCTTCTGCAGCAGCACCTGGGCGTTCTGGGTGAAGGTCCAGCCCGCCATGTTGCTCTTCGACGGCGCCGGGGTGTCCTTGGCGGTGTCGACCTTGTACCACACGCCCTTGAAGCTGCCCGAGGGCACGCCGCCCGGCGGGCTCCAGGCGAAGGTCACGGTCTTCTTCGACGGGTCCGAGTACCAGGTGTTCTGGTCCGGGTGGCTCGAGGAGGTGATCGTGTGGGTCGCGCTGTTGATGCGCACGAGGTAGCGGTTGGCCACCGTGCTCGTCTGGTCGTTGGAGTGCACCGTGAGCACGTGGAAGTACCAGTCGCCGGCCTTGTTTAGCTGGCTCGCCGGGAAGGTCATCGTGAAGGCCGAGGTGAAGGTGCCGTTGCCGGGCGTGACCTGGGCCTTGGAGTCCTGGTCCAGCTTGTACCAGTAGCCCTTGGCGCCCGGGTAGGGCTTGGTCCAGCTCACGGTGAGCTGGTCGAAGGTGTCGTTGTAGTACAGCGTCGAGTCGGGGTGCGTGGCGCTGGTGATCGCGGTCGGCGGCATCCAGGAGATCGACTGCGCGCCGCTGACGGCCCCGGTGTTGGCGTAGGTGTCGCCGTAGAGGATCTTGACGCGGCCGTTGCCGCCGTTGCCGCCGTTGGTCACCGAGGTGCTGCCGCCGCAGCTCGTGCTGTAGCCCGCGCCGCCGCTGCCGCCCTTGGCCGAGATCACCGCGGTGCTGCTGATGTCCACCTCGGGCGCCATGACCAGGATGCCGCCGCCCGATCCGCCGCCCGATCCGCCGCCGTAGGAGCTGGTCTTGCCGGTGCCGCTGGCGCCGTCGGCGAGGATCTTGCCGTAGATCGTCGCCTTGTCCGTGGCCCAGAGCTCCACCGCGCCGCCGCCCTTGCCCCCGTTGGCCCACGCGTCACAGGTCGAGTTGCCGCCGTCGGTGCAGCCCTTGCCGCCCATGGTCCCCGCCTCGATGAACAGGTCGTAGAGGCTGCCGATGGTCGAGCCGCCGGCCCCGCCCGAGCAGGTCGTGCAGTAGTAGTTGCTCGTGTAGCGGTACACGCCGCCGCTGCCGCCGGAGCCGCCGTAGCCGCCGCCGCCCGCTCCCGAGGCGTAGTACTTGCAGTAGCTCGACTGCTTGCCGCCGGCCGCGGTGGAGACCGCGCTCATCTCGATGCTCGAGGACGGGTCGATGTAGATCGTCTTGGCCTTGACCCGCAGCGTGCCGCTCTTGCAGGTCACCTTGGCCCCGCCCTGGACGATGAACGCGCCGGCGTAGCTCTGGTTGCCGCAGAGCTCGGTGTCGGTGGTGATGGTCACCGAGCCCTGGAGGCACTGCCCGCCCGAGCAGGTCTCACCGGTGGGGCAGGCCGTGCCGCTGTCCCACTCGTAGCAGCCGCTCGCGCCGAGCACGCACTTGATCACCGAGTTGCCCGAGCAGGAGAGCTGCCCCGGGGTGCACTGGTTGGTGCAGGTGCCTCCGGTGCACACGCCGTTCGAGCAGGTCTGGCCCGTGGGGCAGGGCACGGCGGTGTCCCAGTCCGAGCAGCCGTTGGCCATCACCTTGCAGGTCTGGACCCCGGTCCCCGAGCACTGCACCGCGCCGGGCGTGCACTGGTTGGTGCACTGGGTCACGCAGGTCCCGCCGGAGCAGACCTGGCCCGTGGGGCAGGGCACGGCGGTGTCCCAGTCGGTGCAGCTGTTCGGCATGGTCTTGCAGGTCTGGACGCCGTTGCCCGAGCACTGGGTCGCGTTCAAGGTGCACTGGTTGGTGCAGCTCAGCACGCACTTTCCGCCGGAGCAGATCTCGCCGGTCTTGCAGGGCACGGCGGTGTCCCAGTCGGTGCAGCCATTCGCCATGGTCTTGCAGGTCTGGACGCCGGTGCCGGAGCACTG
>Ga0316576_10002660_pt1 | contig 10212 bp, 9 predicted proteins | sample S0NA_FD_203075 | JGI IMG/M metagenome (GOLD analysis project Ga0316576, IMG submission 203075) | Rhizosphere microbial communities from salt marsh grasses in Alabama, United States - S0-2_050615r3r5 | ecosystem: Host-associated > Plants > Roots > Rhizosphere | place: USA: Alabama | collected... | reverse complement strand
AGACGCTGGACGGGGCCCAACGCCTCAAGGAGTCCCTGGCCCGCTACCGGGGGTCGACCTGCGGTGTGGAGTACGCCGAGGCGCTGGCCTCCGCTAATGCCTACCCGCGGAACATCCTCTAGGGCGGCGGCTTGACAAGTCCGCCGACCCGCTCTAACTTGTCGGCAATGTCGATCCGGTTGAAGCGCCTGAACACTCGAATGTCGATGGGCATGTGCCCTCACACGCGGGTGGACGTGCGCGAAGGCTAGCCAGAGCGACAGCCTGACGCCAACGTCGCAAGGAAACCCGCAACGGCGCCGCCGACGCGGGTTTTTTGTTGGCCCGCATCGGTCGCGCCTCTTGAGGTGACGCCCTCCACGGGGGGCGAGAGGAGAACGACCGATGAGCCAGACGGAGAAAGGCCCGAGTCTTCGCTACGAGACCCTGCAGGTCCACGCCGGGCAGGAGCCCGCCCCCGGCACGAACGCCCGCGCCGTCCCCATCTACCAGACCACGTCCTACACCTTCGAGGACTCGGACCACGGGGCCCGCCTCTTCGCCCTCCAGGAGTTCGGGAACATCTACACCCGGATCATGAACCCCACCACCGACGTCTTCGAGAAGCGGATCGCCGCCCTCGAGGGGGGGGCCGCCGCGCTCGCGACCTCGAGCGGGCAGGCCGCCCAGTTCCTGGCCGTCAGCAACCTCGCCACGGTCGGGGACAACATCGTCTCCACCAGCTACCTGTACGGGGGCACCTACAACCAGTTCAAGGTGTCGCTGCCCCGCCTGGGGATCGGCGTGAAGTTCGTGGACGGGGACGCCGTCGAGGGCTTCGCCAGCGCCATCGACGACAAGACCAAGGCCTTGTACGTCGAGTCGATCGGCAACCCCCGCTTCAACGTCCCCGACCTCGAGGCCCTGTCGAAGCTGGCCCACGACAACGGCGTCCCCCTGATCGTCGACAACACGTTCGGCTGCGCGGGGTACATCTGTCGTCCCATCGACCACGGCGCGGACATCGTGGTGGCTTCGGCCACGAAGTGGATCGGCGGGCACGGGACCTCCATCGGCGGAGTGATCGTCGACGCCGGCCGCTTCGACTGGGGGAACGGCAAGTTCCCGGTCTTCACCGAGCCCGCCCCCGGCTACCACGGGCTCAAGTTCTGGGAGGTCTTCGGACCCGACGGCCCCTTCGGCAACATCGCGTTCATCATCCGGGCCCGGGTCGAGGGGCTGCGGGACTTCGGCCCGTGCGTGAGCCCGTTCAACGCGTTCCTGTTCCTGCAGGGGCTCGAGACGCTGTCCCTTCGCGTCCAGAGGCACAACGACAACGCCACCGAGCTCGCCGCCTGGCTGGCGTCCCACCCGGCGGTGGCGTGGGTGAGCCACCCCTCGCGACACGACCATCCCTCCCACGCGACGGCGAAGAGGTACCTGACGAACGGGTTCGGCTCGGTTCTCACCTTCGGGATCCGCGGTGACCGGGAGGTCGGGAGGAAGTTCATCAACTCGGTCGAGCTCGCCAGCCACCTCGCGAACGTGGGAGACGCCAAGACCCTGGTCATCCACCCCGCGTCGACCACGCACCAGCAGCTGTCCGAGGACGAGAGGGAGGCGAGCGGCGTCACCCCCGATCTGATTCGCGTGTCGGTGGGAATCGAGCACATCGACGACATCAAGGACGACTTCGCGCAGGCCTTCGACCGGGCCACCGGAAAGACCGCGTGACGCCGGGGCCGCCACCGGCGAGGCGTGCATTTCGCCTCCCGGAGGCCGGCGCCAGCAGAGGACAAGATGGGCCCCACACCGGGGGGCTCCATGTCCGAGCCGGCGACGCTCGACCACGTCGGAATCAACGTCAAGGCCTACCGGCTGCTCGAGCAGCTGCTCGGTGAGAACCCGCGCCTCGAGGAGATCATGCGCAGCTCCCGGAACGAGGTCGAGGCACTGGCCGGCGTCCCCCCTGGGCCAGGGGCACGTCGCCGGCGCCGCGTGCTAGAATCCCGCCAATCACTCATCACTGCCATTCAAGGGTTCCGTGCCGGGCGGTCCCGCGGCACGAAGGCGGGAGGTGTCCATGACGCCGGGTCGGTTCACAGCGCTTCTCCTACTGGCGGCAGCGCCGGCGAGCGCGCAGGGCGGGTACCAGTCGGAGGACACCTTCGAGTTCTTCCTCGACGCGTTCGTGCGCCAGGAGTGGGACCGCGACGTCTATCAGGGGTACGAGGCCCCGCCGCCCAACCCGGATCCGTGGCCGTACGATCCCTACGGGTACGGCAACGTCGATCCCTACCCGCCGGCGACGGGGGCGAGGTTCGGGAACACCGACCGTTTGCGGCTGCGCGCCCTGCCCCGCATTCGGGTCAACCTGCCGCGCACCGTCATCGTCGTCGGGGGTGACTTCGCCTGGACGAACGAGGACAATCTCGATCCGGTCCCCGACAACCTCGCCGACAACTTCCGCTCCACCGAGGCCCGGCTGGACCTCGCCTACCTCGACGTCCGGCCCACCGACTGGATGCGCGTCGAGGCCGGGCGCTTCCCCATGCCCGTGGGCTACAGCGAGATGATCTGGGACCACGATCTGCGCCCCCAGGGGGGAGCACTGACCCTGAGCCCGGTGAGCGACGGCGACGTCCTCGAGCGACTGGACCTCGTCGGCCTCTTCGCGAAGGGGAGCCACGTCTTCGAGGACCGGTCCGAGATGTTCTCGGGAGCAGTGGAGGCCGCCTTCTCCACCGGTGACTTGAGCCAGGTCGTCCTCACGGGCTCCTACACCACCTGGCGTGAGCTGGAGACCCTCGAGTCCTTCCTCTGGCGGCAGAATCGCCGCGGTTGGACGGGCGGCCCCCCGGCCGGTCCCTTCGACGTCGTCGACGGGGTCGTGCGCTTCGACTACTTCGGGGGAGTTCCGTTCTCTCTCCTGGCCGACGTCTGCCTGAACACCGCGGTGGACGACGAGAACCTCGGGGTCTGGCTGGGGGCGGCGGTCGGGGGCTTCGGCTCCGGTCGCTGGGGGGTCGAGTACACCTACGCGTGGGTGGACCGTGACGCGACCGTGGCTGCCTTCGGCGCGGACGACTACCTGTGGGTGACGGGCTGGGAGGGCCACCGGGGCCAGCTCGACCTCAAGCTCCTGGAGCGACCGCGGTCGGCCTCGGTCAGCACGCTGAGTGCCCGCGCGGTGGGGATCCTGACGCGGTACAAGGACTCCTGGGTCGAGGCCGAGCGGGACCACTGGGCCAAGCGCTTCCGCGTGGAGCTGGTCCTCGGCTACTGAGCCGGCGACCCGAGGGAGTAAAGAGGCCTGTGCTAGACTCCGGCCAACCCCGAAGGAGGCATCGTTCGATGCGTCGAGCTGTCGTGTGTCTGCTGTCGTTGTCCCTGGCCGCGGGGACCGCCGCGCCGCTGGCCGCGGGCACCGTCCGCGGGCAGGTCGAGATGCTCGAGAAGGAGGGGAAGAAGGCGGAGGATCTCTCCGAGGTCGTGGTCTGGGTCGAGGGACCGAAGGTGGCTCCCCCGCCCGCGAAGGCCACCATCGAGATGAGGAAGAAGCGCTTCGAGCCCCACCTGATCGTGGTGCCAGTGGGGGGCGAGGTCGCCTTCCCCAACATGGACTCGATCCTGCACAACGTGTTCTCGGTCTCCGGGGAGAACCGCTTCGACCTCGAGCTCTACAAGAAGCCGAAGAGCCGGTCCCACACCTTCGAGCACCCCGGCATCGTCCGCGTCTACTGCAACATCCACCCCCAGATGAGCGCCTTCGTCGTGGTGCGGGACAACCCCTTCTGGGCGCAGGTCGGTGCGGACGGCCGGTTCTCGATCGAGGGAGTGCCCCCCGGGAGCTGGGTGGTCAAGGCCTGGCACGCCCGGGCCGGTGAGATCTCTCAACCGATCCAGGTCTCGGACACCGCCGCGGCCGACCTGGCCCTGACTCTCGACGCCTCGAACTACAAGCAGGTGAAGCACAGGAACAAGTTCGGGAAGAGGTACAAGAAGGGGCGGTACTGAGAGGAGCCGGCCGGTGAGCCTGACCCAGAAGATCCTCGTCTTCACCGGCGCCATGATCGTCGCGCTGGTGGGCATCACCCTGGCCTTCACCACCGTGCAGGCCGACCGCCTGGCGCGGGCCACGATCGCCCAGGGCCTGCAGGAGACCCGGGAGGTCTGGCAGGCCATCCAGGCCGACCGCTTCGACAAGCTGCGCCTGGGGGTGCGGGTGCTGGCCAACGACCCCTACTTCAAGGCCGCCCTCGTGGAGCGAGACGCCCCCACAACCCTGGACTCCCTCCAGGAGCGGGGCCAGGACCTGGACGCCGACTTCATGCTCGCCACCGACTGGGACGGCGTCCTGGTCGCCCGCACCGACCGTCCCACGGCGTCGGGCGACGACCTGTCCGGGGACCCTCTGGTCCTCGCCGCCTTCGAGGGCGAGGAGTCGGCCACCCTGTGGCGCGACGGCGAGACCATCGCCACCGCGGTGGCGGTGCCCATGCTCACCGGCCCCGAGCTCGTGGGCGTCCTCGTGGCCGGGTACGTGATCGACGAGACGGTGGCGGCCCGGATCCAGCGCCTGACCCGCAGCGAGATCGCCTACGTGGTGCCGGACCTGCAGGGCCCCCACCTGGTGGTCTCTTCCCTGGGTCCGCGGGAGGGGGCCCTGGAAGCGGTGCTCGACTCCCCCGAGCTGGTCCTGGCCGGGGACACCCCCTTCGAGATCGACCTGGCCGGCGAGCGGTTCGTCGGGGTGCGGATTCCCCTCCTCACCTCGGAGGACGAGGAGATCGGGGCCGCCCTGGCGCTGCGCAGCCTGTCCGCGGAGACCGCGGCCTTCCGCCAATTCCGCACCAGCCTCATCGCGGTGTCCCTGGGGGTGATGCTCCTGGCGCTCGTCGTGGCCTGGTTCGGAGCCTCGCGGATCACCGGGCCCGTGCGCACCCTCGTGGAGCTGGTGGAGCGGGCCCGGGACGGCTCCTTCAGCGGGGCGGTCTCGGTGGCGACCCGGGACGAGATCGGGGTGCTGGCCCGGGCGTTCAACGGCCTCCTGGCCGACCTGCGGGAGAAGGACGAAGCCATCAAGTTTCTACGCGAGGACATCACCGCCCTGCGGCAGGCCACGCCCGCACCCCCAGCCCCGGCGCCGGGCCCGAGCGACGAGACCCTGGCCGCCGACGCCCCCACCGTGCCCGCCCCCGCGGCGGGTCGCGCCCTGGCGAGGGGCCAGCTCTTCGCCGACCGCTACGAGATCCTGGGCACCCTGGGCAAGGGCGGGATGGGCATCGTCTACCGAGCTCGGGACCGGCAGCTCGACGAGGTGGTGGCCCTCAAGCTGCTGCGCGCGGAGGCCCTCGCCAACGAGCCCACCCTCCTCGAGCGCTTCAAGCAGGAGATCAAGCTGGCCCGGCGCATCACCCACCGCAATGTCCTCCGGACCCACGACTTCGGCGAGGCCGGGGGCGTCCCCTTCATCTCCATGGAGTATCTGGAGGGCGTGACCCTGAAGGAGCTCGTGCGGAACCGGGGCGCGCTGCCCCTCGGCGTGGGCCTGTCCTTCGCCAAGCAGATGTGCCACGGCCTCGAAGCCGCCCACGCCCGTGGCGTCGTCCACCGCGACATCAAGCCCCAGAACATGCTCATCATCCCCGAGTCCGGGGAGCTGAAGATCATGGACTTCGGCATCGCCCGCCCCCCGCAGGTCGGCGGCCAGGATCCCGGCCTCACCACCGCGGGGACGGTGATGGGCACCCCCGACTACATGTCGCCGGAGCAGGGCCAGGGCCGCCCCGCCGACTTCCGGGCCGACATCTACTCGCTGGGCATCGTTCTCTTCGAGGCCCTGACCGGGCAGCTCCCCTTCCGGGGCGAGACGGTGCCCCAGGTGGTGATCGCCCACATCCAGCAGCCACCCCCGCGCCCCCGCAGCGTCAACCCGAACCTGCCCGCGGGGCTCGAGGCGGCCATCCTGCGGTGCCTCGAGAAGGACCCGGACCGACGCTGGCAGAGCGTGAGCGAGCTCGCCGAGACCCTGAGCGCGATCTCGACGGGAACCGAAGCGGCGTAGAGAGGCTCGGCCGCCCCCCGACCGCCCGACGCGCCACGAGGGTGCCCTGAATGACGTCCATTCCGCATTCAGGGCACAAGACTAGATGAACATCGAGATGTCGGCGTCGAGGGCCTCGGCCACGAAGGCCGCCGCTCCCACGGTGTCGTCCACCTCGTCGATCAGGTCCTCGCGCCGGACACCCATCACGTCCATGGTCATCTGGCAGCCGAGGAACTTGACCCCCATGCTGTGGGTGGTCTGGATCAGGTCGACGAGGTCGGGCACCTGGGCCCTGGCCATCCACCCCTTCATCATGCTGGTGGCCATGGCGGTCATGCCGGGCAACGCCCCCACCAGGTTGGGGACCGGGACCGGCATTGCCGGGTTGCCCACCGACGGCACCTGCAGCTTGTCGTACTTGTGCCGGTTGATGATGTCCAGCCCGTAGAACGTGAAGAAGAGCCGCACGTCCACGTCCATGGAGGCCGCGGTGGAGGCCAGGATCAGCGGCGGGTAGGCCATGTCCAGCGTCCCCTTGGAGCACACCAGCATCATGCTGCGCGACCGGGGGGACGCCTTCGCCGTCGCCTCGGCCTGGGGCTCAGGCGCCGCCACCGGCGCCTCCGCCGGGCGCTGCAGGAAGAAGTGGTAGACGTCGGCCCCTTCCTCGTGCGAGCCCAGCAGGCGGTTCCCGGTCTTCCCGGCCCAGGCCGGCAGGTCCTTTCGCGAGCCGGGGTCGGTGGTGATGACCTCCAGGATCTCGCCGGGATTCATGGTCTTGAACCGCACCTTGGTCTTGAGCACGGGCATCGGGCACTTGAGCCCCTTCACGTCGAGGACATGATCGGCAGTGATTCTCTCACTCACAGACACCTCCCGGACCCGAACGTCCCGCCGGCTACCACCAGCTGATCACCCGATCACTCGCGAAAAGCTCTCGAACCAGATCGTCGTAGTCCGGCTCGCCTTCGTACAGAGGGACCTCCCGGTTCTCCTCTCCGCGATAGCCTTCGTCGATGAACGCCCTCACCATCTCGTCCGGCTCCGAGCGCAGAAGGTGCAGGTTCTTCATGGCGACACCTCAGAAGGGGATGACGATCTCGTGGTCCCGGAGCTTCGCGGCCACCTCCTCGAGGCTGGCCGGCTGGAACCCGTGCTTCTCCACGTTGGCGGCGACGTTGCTGAAGCGGGCGCCGCCCATCTCGTCGATGAAGCCCATGTTGTCGTAGTACTCCTCGGTCATGTCCACCTCGTGGTCGAGGACGAACATGTCGATCTCGTGGTCCTCCAGCAGGAGTCCGAGGCTCGAGCGCAGGCCCTCGTACTGCCGCTCCTTGTCACGAATGAGCACGGCGACCCTCTTTCCCATGGCCAGTCCCTCACAGAATGACGTAGCGGTCGCACCCCTCCAGCATCTCCGCGTTTCTTCCCTGGGTGACGAAGTCCTTGTCGACGAGTCCCTCGACCGGCTTCCCCCGCAGGCCGTTGGCGATGTAGCTGACCTCGCACACGGTGACGCGGCCGGCGCCGATCAGCTCGGAGAAGCGGGAGTCCTGGGTCAGAAGCACCCCCTCACCGGTGAAGAAGATCTCGACGCCCTTCCCGGCCGCCTTCGCGGCCCGGGTCAGGCCGATCACGTGCCGGAGGTTGCCGTTGCCGGCAACGCAGATCCCAAGCTTCTCAGGCATGAGCACCTCGTCCGTGAATCGCGGAACGCCGGACCCGTGTGGCGTGCACCGGATCCCGTCTTTAGTCCGCTCAAACTGGTGTGGATCTTGAGTTCGTGGGCGCATTATTGAGGCCGGGGCCGGGGCCCTGTCAAGGCTTCTTTTGGACGCCGACCGGGGAGGCGCCTTGAAAAGCCAGGCCCGGAGAACGATGCTGATACCGGATGGATCGTCCGGTCACGGCCCTGCTGGGCCCCACGAACACCGGCAAGACCTACCTCGCCATCGAGAGGATGCTGTCCCACCCCTCGGGGATGGTGGGCTTTCCCCTGCGCCTCCTCGCCCGCGAGAACTACGACCGCGTGGCCGCCCTGGTGGGAGAGGACGCGGTCGCCCTCATCACCGGCGAGGAGCGGATCGTCCCCGAGCGGCCCGCCTACTTCATCTGCACCGTGGAGGCCATGCCCCTGGAGAGGAGGGTGGACTTCCTGGCCGTGGACGAGGTCCAGCTCGCCGCCGATCGCGAGCGGGGGCACGTCTTCACCGACCGGATCCTGAACGCCCGGGGACGGCTCGAGACCTGGCTCATCGGCGCGGAGACGATCCGCCCCCTCCTCCGCCGGCTGCTGCCGGACGCGGTCTTCCAGACCCGACCCCGCCTTTCGACCCTGAGCTACTCCCAGCCGAAGCGGCTCGGCAAGCTGCCTCGCCGCTCCGCCGTCGTCGTGTTCTCGGTCCGCGAGGTCTACGAGGTGGCGGAGCGGATCCGACGGGCGCAGGGTGGAGCCGCCCTCGTGTTCGGGGCCCTTTCTCCCCGCACGCGCAACGCCCAGGTGGGGCTCTACCAGGCCGGGGACGTGGACCACCTGGTGGCCACCGACGCCATCGGCATGGGGCTGAACCTCGACATCGACCACGTCGTGTTCACCGGGCTCGCGAAGTTCGACGGCGTGGGCTCGCGCAACCTGACCGCGGCCGAGGTGGGCCAGATCGCGGGACGCGCCGGGCGCCACGTGCGCGACGGGCAGTTCGGCCCGACCAGCGACCTCGGCCCCTTCGACCGCCGGCTGGTCGAGGCCGTCGAGGGCCACCGCTTCGCCGCCCTGCGCTCGATCTACTGGCGGAGCGACGCCCTGGACTTCTTCTCACCACTGTCCCTGCTCGGAAGCCTCGAGAGGCGTCCCCCCCAGCCCTCCTTCATCCGGATGCGCCACGCGGACGACCACCGCGCCCTGGCCCTCCTCGTCCGCGACAGCGAGACCATGGGCCTCGCCCGCGGGCCCGAGGCGGTGGAGCTGCTGTGGGAGGTGTGCCAGGTCCCCGACTTCCAGAGCGTGATGACCGACGCCCACGCCCGACTCCTCGCGCAGGTCTATCACTTCCTGCGCAGCCCGGCCGGGCGCATCCCCGAGGACTACCTGGCCGCCCACGTGAAGGACATCGATCGGACCGAGGGCGACGTCGAGACGCTCCTCGGCCGCATCGCGGCCATCCGCACCTGGACCTACATCTCACACCGCTCGGCCTGGGTGCCCGACGCGCGGTTCTGGCAGGAGCGGACCCGCGCCGCCGAGGACCGGCTCTCGGACGCGCTGCACGAGCGGCTCACCCAGCAGTTCGTCGACCGTCCCGGGGCGGTGATCGCCCGCTACGAGCCGTCGGAGCTCGTGACCAGCGTGGCCCCGGATGGCGAGGTCCTCGTCCAGGGGCTTCGGGCCGGGGTCCTCGAGGGCTTCCGGTTCGCGCCCGACGCTTCGGCCCGCGAGGGATCCCGAGGGCTCCTCGCCGCCGCCAACCGAGCCCTCCGCGAGCTGGTGAGCGATCGGGTCGGCGACCTCGAGAGCGACGGCGACGAGGCGTTTCGCCTCGGTCCCGGGGGCGAGATCCAGTGGCGGAGCGCGGCGGTGGCCCGCCTCGCCCCCGGCGACTCCGTCGTCTCCCCCCAGGTGGACGTTCTCCCTGCCGAGCTCCTCGACCCGCCGCGGCGAGAGCGCGTTCGGCGGCGCCTCGCCTCCTGGGTCGAGGCCCAGGTGGGCGCGACCCTCGGCGCGTTGCTCGCCCTCCGCGACTCGGCGCCGGCGGGGGCGGCGAGGGGACTGGTGTTCGTCCTGGCGGAATCCCTCGGCTCGGTCCGACGCCGCGACGTCGCGGAGCAGGTCGCGGCGCTCAGCCGGTCCGACCGCAGGGAGCTCTCGCGACGGGGCGTGACCCTGGGTCGACTCTCGGTGTTCCTCCCCGCCCTCCTCCGCCCCGCCACGATTCGTCTGCGCGCCCGCCTCTTCGCGGTGCGCCACCGTGGACCCTCGGCGCCGGGCCCGCAGGGAGAGCCCTCGGTGCCACTCGACCGGGCCCTGCCGGCCGCCTTCTACCTGGCCTGCGGCTACCAGCCCGCGGGCCGCCGCGCGGTGCGGGTCGATCGCCTCGACCGCGCGGCCTCCGTCGCCGCCCGCCTGTCGCGCACCGGCCCGTTCGTGCCCCCACGCGAGCTGCCGTCCATCCTCGGGTGTCCCGACGCCG
>Ga0316576_10002659_pt1 | contig 10212 bp, 8 predicted proteins | sample S0NA_FD_203075 | JGI IMG/M metagenome (GOLD analysis project Ga0316576, IMG submission 203075) | Rhizosphere microbial communities from salt marsh grasses in Alabama, United States - S0-2_050615r3r5 | ecosystem: Host-associated > Plants > Roots > Rhizosphere | place: USA: Alabama | collected... | reverse complement strand
GAGAGGAAGCCGGCCAGATCTCCGTTCTCACTCACACTCTTCACTACGGGGTGGGTGCGTTCGAGGGGATTCGAGCGTACCGGCGAGCCGACGGCCGCTCCTGCGTCTTCCGACTGCGGGAACACATTGTGCGCCTGTTTGATTCCTGCCGCCTCGTGAAGCTCGTGCCCGAGGTAGACATCGAGCAGGTGGTCGAAGGTTGTGTCCAGCTCTTGCGCGCCGAAAAGATGCCCGATGGGTACCTCAGGCCAGTGATCATCTACGGAGCAGGCGCCATGGGCGTGCTTCCTGCCGACAACCCCGTCAGCTGCTTCATTGTGGCTTGGTCTTGGGGCGCCTATCTCGGTGCCGAGGGTCTGGAGAACGGCATCCGGTGCAAGATCAGTCCCTGGTCACGCCACCACATCAACGTCGCTTTCGCCAAGGGCAAACTCACCGGACAGTACATCAATTCGGTGATGGCCAAGCAGGATGCGAAGCTCTCCGGCTTCGACGAGGCCATCCTCAGCGATGTCAACGGCTTCGTGTGCGAGGGGACCGGCGAGAATCTGTTCGTGGTTCGTAATGGACGCATCACGACTCCCCCGCTAAGCTCGTCGATCCTGGGCGGCATCACCCGGGACACCGTGCTCACCCTGGCTCGCGAGGAAGGGATCCCGCTGGTGGAGGCAAACATCACTCGCGACGAACTCTACCTCGCCGACGAGGTGTTCCTCACGGGCACGGCCGCCGAAGTCACCCCGGTGCGAGAGATCGACCACCGCGTGATCGGTCAAGGATCACGCGGGCCCATCACTCAGCGCCTGCAGCAGCGCTATTTCGACGTCGTCAAGGGCAGCGACGACTCGCACCCGGAGTGGCTCACCCGCGTCTGACTGGGGCTGCGTCGCTGGCGCTTGCAGCGTCCGTCGCGCTGGGAGCGGGCTGCGGCGCCGCTAACGCGCCGGCACCGGGTCCCCCGACCCCGACGCCGACCGCATCCGTCCTATCCTCGGAGCCGGCGCGATCGGAGCCGGCGCCGTCTTTACCGGACCGCGACTGGGGCGTGGTCGAGTCGGCTCGGTTCTTGGTGGACCTTCCGCTTCCCGACTGGCGTGGCTGGATCACAGACGACCATTCCGGGCCGTGGCTGCACGCTCGCCACCCTGCCAGTCGATCGGAGATCCTGCTGCGCACCTGGCGGGCGGGCCGAGAGGTGAAACACGAGCAGTGCGAGCGACAGGCACGTCTCTGGCGGCCGGACCTTCCGGCCCCCGGCGGCGAAGCGATGCTAGATGAAAGACGCCTGCTGGCCCCAGACGGCTACGTGTCGGAGCTCACCGTCGACGCCTTTCTGAACGAGGACGGTCGACTCGAGGGCTTCGCCCTGCTCGTGGGCACTACCTTGCGGCGCTGCCTGGTCTTCGTCTACACGACGCGGGCGACGGGTGCTCTCGCCGAGCGACTGGTCGGCGAGCGATTGTCACTGGTGTCTGACCGCATCGTACCCGCGCTGCGCGCGCGCAGCGTGGACGACCGTGGGCGAGCGGTCAGGGAAACGCGCTAGTCGTCGTCCGAGGACGAATCGTCCTTCTCTTCTTTGAGCAGCTCCACGGCGATGTGTATGTGGCTCTCGGCGGCGGTGCGCAGCCGCTTCACGTATCGCACGAGTGCGTCCGCTGCTTTCGCGGCTCGCAGGCTGGCCACCAGCTCGGCCTTGTGGTGGTCGAACTCCTCGCGCGTGGCAAGGTGCTTCTCCTTGAGCTGCATGACAGCCCATCCGGCCAGGGTGGCGATGGGTACCGGATGGACGGCGTCGGGCTCCGTGAGGGCGAATGCCTCCCTCGCAGGCGCCTCGCCGGGGGCGGCCCCCGGGATGGGATTGCTCCCGATTGAGAACGGCGGAGATTCCTGAACCACGGGGCGGTCACTCGCGCTGAGGGCTGGAAGGTCCGCGTCTGGCGTCGAGGTGTCCTCTCCCCGGGGCTTGGGATTGCGTTTGGCGGCCGAGCCCTTCGCACGACTCGCACCCCGCTCAGCATAGGCCCGAGCGAGCTCGTTGGTGGCGGCCTCGAGCGTTTCGCCTCCCTTGGCGCGACCGATCAGCTCCTCGGCGAACTGCTTCGCCAACTCATGCGCCTCGAAGCGGACCGCGAGCGTTCGCGCCGTGTGGCGCCGGCCCTCGAACTCGACGTCCGCTTCCGCCAGCCTGCCGTGAAGCTTCAGAAGGTGTAAGCCGTGCTTCGTTCTCACCACCTGCGAGAGCCCCCCATCCTTCACGTCGTTGAGAGCCGCGACCAGTTCGGCGCCCCCTTCGCCATACTCCTCGGTGAGGCACCCCAGGCGGCCGCCGATGACCGCCGACCTGGCTTCACTGGACTCGCGCGCCAACTGGGCGAAGTCCTCGCCGTTGGCCGCCCGGGTGGCGAGCGCTTCGAGCTTGGCCCGCAGCTGGGCCACCTCGTCGTCGCTCGCCTTTTCTGCCACATCCAACCTGATCTCACTCGCGAGCGGGCAGCCCGCCACGAACTGGCTGCGGTCGGCCTCCCAAGCTTGGTTTACCTGCTCCGCGTTCTCGGCAGCCCAGGCGTCCACCGCTGAATCCGATACGTCGGCGACATACCGCGCGAACCAGTCGCGCTTGAGCTGTACGATACGGACGACCGCTTTCGAGAACTCGCGCTCGTATGCCTCGAATGCCTCGGGCTCCGAGACCCGCACTCGCGACTGAACCAGACGCCGCATTCGCTCGGCGATCAACTCGCGGCGCATCATCTCCTTGAATTCTCTGGCGCCGCGGTTGGTGGTGGTTCGGATCACGCGCTCGTATTTGGCGTAGTCGAACTTGCCGGTCTTCGTGTTCGTGACGGGAAGCAGGCGAACGCCCAAGTCGGCCCCAGGTTCGCACTCTCGCATCAGCGGGCTCTCTGGCCGAGGGCACAGGCCCAGCTGCCAGCCGAGGTTGCGCGCGTGGGCGACCGGCAGCGAAACGTGAGCGCGCCCCCGCGTCAGTTCCTCATCAATCTCGTTCTCGCTGATCGCGATCTGCAGCCGCTCGGCTTCCCTGAGCAGAAGCTCACGCTCGACCAGACCGTTCAACACGTGCGAACTCAGGCCGATGCGACGCAACGCTTTTGCCTCCGCACCGGGCGGGGCCATGAGCCGGTACTCTGCCAGGTACTCCTTCTCTGTCACGCAGCGGTCGTAGACCTCAACCGCGCACTCTTCTGTCAGACCAGCCCCGGCCCCCTGCCGCCCCGGTCGAAACTCCAAAGCGAACACAAGGATAATCGCGAACACGACTGCGCCGCCCAGGATCGAGGCGGCTCCACCTCGTCGGAAGAAACTCAACATCTGGGCACAATTCCCTGATCGTACACCTTAGGTCTTTGCGATATCCCGACGCGCTTGGGAAGCTGCCACTACCACGCTCGCCCGGGCCGGTCTACGCACGGCGCCGGCGGTCCCGGGTTCAGCGTCCAACGGTCTTCTCAAGCTCGAGCGCGTAGCGCAGCTCGTCGAACAGCTCGTCGAGATCCCCCACCGCCCTTGCGAAGACGACCTCGTACCACGTTTCCAGAGTGCGGGATTGGTCACCTGGATCGCTGACCGGAACGACCGACGTTCCCGCTTCCGAGTAGCCGCGCTCGATGCATGGGGCCGCGAGGGTCCGCGCGCGGTCGAACAGCTGGGCCGCGCTCTCGCCGCGGAAATCACTGGACTGCGCGCGCACGACGAACCGCACCGACAGTTCCGGCGCGAACCCCACCGAGACTCCAGCGTCCATGATGAGGTTGTCGCGAACGCGCTCCGCCAACATGATCCGGTCACTCAGCGTTCGATAGAGCTCGAACCCCTGGGCAATCAGATGCCGCTTTAGATTGGCAGGAGAGGAAACGGACATGGGACCACCGGGTCCGGCTGCAACCGATCGAACCGGCAGCCGGATCACCAGCACAGAACCCGATTATATTCACAGAGTTAGCTCTTGTCGCCTAATATCCTACATGTACTAACTGCATCCAGGGTCCAGGCTGCCATCTTGGCCGCCAGTTCGCCCGAACCTTCAATGCGAAAGCATGGGCAGACACGGTTAGGCCGGCCGAAAGTTCGTCTTTTTGAAGGATGTGGAGGAACATCCCCCTCAGGGCCGCGGGCGGGTGGATTTCGCCCACGGGTCGCCGTTGCTTCCCCGGCCTGGCGACACGTTGAGCGGACCGCGGCAGCGGGTTTTGGTATCGTGGATGCTACCTTGAGTCGTCGCCGCAGCTGCTCCGAGCAGGGAACCAAGAAGGCGGGACTGCGCCGGAATACCGGAGGTTCTCGCCATGAGGCATCGGAGCGCATCAGGCTTCGGTCGGGCGACTACTGCGCCTCGGGCTGGACCCTCAACCTCAGCCGGGGCGGAGTGCGCGCGGTGCTTGAGGATCCGGTCGAGCTGGGCGTGGAGTATGCCGTTACCATCGGTCCGGAGGGCGAGAGCCCGGACCCAGGCCGACCAGGCCGTGTCGTGTGGCTCCAGGACGAGCATGACGGCCAGATTGCCGGCATCCAATTCCTCGACCAGACCGAGGCACCCCCCGGACCGGGCGACCCGCGGCCGGACTAGGCTGACGTGAGTCCGCCCCGCGCCGACCAGCTGCTGGGAGAAGCCGGCCCCCTGAGCGAGTGCCTCCCCGGCTACGAGCTGCGCCCCGGGCAGCTTCTGATGGCCCGCGCGGTACAGAGTGCGCTCGAGCGAGGTGCAGTGCTGCTGTGCGAGGCCGGCACCGGCACCGGCAAGACGCTGGCGTACCTTCTGCCTGCGATCCTCTCTGGCAAGAAGGTTGTCGTCTCCACGGCAACGCGGGCCCTGCAGGAACAGATTTTCAACAAGGATCTTCCGCTCATCGAAGCTGCCCTTGGGCTGCGCACGCGTGCCGCTCTGGTGAAGGGCCTCGGCAACTACGTCTGCCGCCGCCGGCTTGCGCAGTTTCGGCGAAGCGTGGATGCCTTGCAACACACGCTGGCGCTCCGGGAGCTGGACAGCTGGCTCGCCGAGAGCGAGACGGGGGACATCGCCGAGGCGGCTATGCTGGCGGAGAACGATGCCGTGTGGCCCGAAGTGGTTGCGTCCAGCGACACTCGGGTCGGCGCGTCATGCCCGCACTACGAGGAATGTTTCGTCTCCCGCATGCGACGCGAAGCCGAAGCCGCCCGGTTGGTCGTCGTTAACCATCACCTGTTCTTTGCCGACTTGGCTCTGCGCGGCCCGCACCCCGGACATGTCTTGCCGGACTACGAAGCGGTGGTGTTCGACGAAGCTCACCAGCTCGAAGACATCGCCACTGACTTCTTCGGGATGCGGGTGTCGAAAGGCGGGCTCGGTCGGATCGGTCGGAATGCCGACCGAGCGATGCGCGCGGCGGCCTCCACGAGCGCTCGCGCCACGGACCCGAGCGGAGCACGCTTGGTTGTCGAGCTCGCGTCTGCTGCCGAGCGCTTCTGGTCGGTATTGCAGACGCGAAGCGGCGGTGACACCGGGCGCACCACGCTCGACCCCGACGCCTGGTGCGGCGATCTAGAGCAGGCGTGGTACAAACTGGACACGGCCTGTGAAGCCCTGGCTGCCGTGTTGACGAGCGTTGCCGAGCGTCTGCCTGTCGTGCCCGGCAGCTCCCCGGGTGGCGCTCGGTTGGCCCGGGAAGTCCGCGACGAGCTCACTGTGGTCGCCCGCCGGGCCGAACAGACACGCCAGCAGCTTGCGTATATCGCACAGGGCCGGTCGGGCGTCGTCGCTTGGCTCGACCGCTCGAGCCGCAGTCTCGCAGTCGGGGCATCTCCCGTGGATTTGGCGGACATGTTTCGGACCCAGGTGTTCGAGACCGTGCCGTCGGTCGTGTTGACCAGCGCGACACTGGCCGTCGACGTCGTCCCAACCCGTTCTGCGGATGAAGCAGGTCAGCCCCCGCCGAGCCCGTTCGACTACCTGCGTTCCCGATTGGGTCTCGACCAGGAGCCGGCGGCGATCGAGCTCACCGAGCTCGTTGTTCCGTCTCCCTTCGACTTCGCGACGTCGGCGCTGCTGTACACACCTCGCGATCTGCCCGCGCCGACGGCCTCCGAGTTCACCGAAGCAGCCACGCGGCGGGCCGCCGAGCTCGCAGCGATCTCCGAGGGTGGCGCGTTCGTGCTGACGACCTCCGTTCGAACCATGCATGAGCTTGCCCGGGGGCTGCGCCGGCGGATGCCCAGCAGTCCGCTGTTGGTGCAGGGCGAGGCGCCGAAGCAGGCGCTGCTGGCGGAGTTTCGTGACAACCCAGCGTCGGTGCTCGTTGCGACGATGAGTTTCTGGGAAGGCGTGGACGTGCCCGGGCCCGCGCTGCGGCTCGTCATCCTCCTCAAAGTCCCGTTCCCGGTGCCGACCGACCCCATCATTCGGGCCCGGTCGCTCAGCCTGGAGGAAAACGGGCGCAGCCCGTTCATGCAGCTGCATCTTCCGTCCGCCGCGATCGCCCTCAAGCAGGGCTTCGGTCGTCTGATTCGCACCCAATCCGATTACGGCGTCGTGGCCCTGTTCGACTCTCGGTTGCACCGGCGCGGCTACGGTCAACGATTGCTCGCGGCGCTGCCACCCGCCAAACGCACCTGCGACCTCGCTCGAGTCCGCGAATTCTTCAGCGCACGCGAGGCTCGGGCGCGCCAGTGACTGGCCGCGGTTGCGAGCCGCCCGCCGCGCTGGCCCTCCCCGCGCTACGCGCCTCGGCCCCTGGGTGACACGACGAACGCGGAGCGCTCCGTTTCCGGTTCCGCCGTCCAGACGTCGCTGGCGTACTCTGCCTGGTGGACTGCGATTTGGCGTCCGCCGCATTCGGGACAGAAGTGCTCTGTCACGTAGACCTGCACCCAATCGTCGGTTGGCCGAGGCTCGGTCAGCTGCCCCAGATCCTCGAGGACGTCGAGTGCCTTCTGCCAGTTGCCGGAATCGATGAACCGCTGTAGCTCTGCCAGCCTGGGGTCCCCAGTGGTGACGTAGCGCTGGCGATGGCGGGGCGGCCCCAGGAAGCGCCGGCAAGTGGTGCAGTAGGGCCGCATGGCCAACAGTGCGTAGACGAAGGCGCTCCCGCATGCGAACGCGACGATCTGCGCTCCCACCAGCACGGCCCCGTAGCCTTCCAGCGTCCCGGTGGCCGGTCCACTACCGCTCCAGACGGTCATGGAGAGCACGGACCGCCTGAGGTAGTCGGCGAACGAAACCACCTCGAACGCAGCGTGGCCTCCGGCAGTTGGCACCAGCCAGTATTCCCACAGGGACCTCCCGAGAAAGGCGAGGGCGGATACGCCGAGCAGGCCGACGAGCACCAGGCGGGTCGGCTTGAGCCTGGCAAGCCGTGCACTGACGTACAGCCCGGTGCCTCCGGCGACCCCAAGTAGCGCCGCCCCCAGCGGAACGACTCCGAACGCCAGCGAATCGTAGAGCGACAGGTCTGCCGCTCGCGCGAGCAGAGCATCGAGTAGCGTGGCCAGCAGACTTGTCACCAGTCCGCTTCCCAACAAGATCCAGGTCCCTCTGGACATTGTTCCCTCCTCGGTCACGCGCAATCACGAATCATAGCACCTCTCTGCCGTGATCGCATCGCTCGGGCGCGACGCGGGCCGGTCCCCCTGCGCTTTCGGCTGGGCGCGCGCAAGGGCTTCTCGACGCCACCGGATCGGCACGGCGGTTGCTTGCGCCGCGCGAGCCGAGGGAGGGGCGAACCCTGGAGACACATCCGTCTCAAAAAAACACGTTCTGTCTGCAGGAACGGGCAGGGGCTTGTGCCCGGCGCCATCGATTGCAGACAGCCTCGGTGCCGACTGCCACGGCGCGGCCGCGCCAACCTCGATGCACCAGTGCCGGAACAGGGCGGGCTACCTGGAATTCGGAAGGGACCGCCGGAACCCCGCGGGTCGTCCGGAACCAGCCGGTCCCCGTGGTGTGACCTCGACGAGGTGCCTGCTGCACATTACGGGCGCAAATGGAAGAAGAAAGAGCGAGGGCCGGTGCCGGTTTCCACCGCGTATTGCGGAGGACTGCCGCGCGCTTCGCCGATCCCGGAGCGCGTTGGACGTGAGACAATGAAGTGTGAATGGCGTGGGTGGGTCAGGCGTCTTATGACGCACGGCGCTTGCGCCGCAGTGGGAACAAGGCTCAGCCCGGGGGCAGTCCGGGCAAGGCACGGAGGAGACGCAGCATGACGAGGTTGGGACGAAGCATTGTGCTAGGGGTGGTGGCGCTGGCGGCCGCGATGGTTGGGCCGCAAGAATCGTCGGCTCGACCTGCGACGACGCGGACGGTGTCGGGCGTGGTCAAGAACGCTCAAGACCGGCCGGTGGCGAACGCCACCGTTCGGGTCTACGACGAGGACGGAGCCACCGATCAACAGATGGCGACCGCGACCACCAATTCCAACGGGGCGTTCACCGCCACGTACGCCGTCCGAGATTGGGACGCCGCACCGGCCGGGCGAACGACTCGCGCCGCACGGGACACACCGGCCCCCGACATCTACGTCGTTGCCAGTCGGAGCTTGCCGGGTACGCACCGTGAGGTACTGGTCGGCACCACCGGCGTGCACAGGAACGTCGAAAGCAACTTGGCCGTGTTCGTCGCGCCGCAGGCGCTGAGCGACTACCTCACGTCTCTCGACGCCGTTGACCGCAAAGTCGATGCTCTCCAAGCGGCCTGGCAGACTCTGAAGTCGGGCCCGACGTCGGGCTCGGGTTGGTCCACCAACCTGGCCGCAATCAGGGCCGCAGCCCAGCAGGCCCGCAATGCCAAGCGTGCCTATCCTGGCCGTGATGCGGGAGTGCAGGCCATCGACGCGGGGCTGGTCCAGTCACTGCAATCGTTCGTGCAGGCAACCAACAGCATGACCCCTGAGCTGGTTGCATCCACGAACCGGTTCGAAACCGGGGCGGCCAAAGTCTACACCCGAGGTATTCGCTCGAACGTCAAATGGTGGCCCCTCCCCAATGGGTGCACGCCGAGTAACACGTCCGCGGACGGCTGCGATTGCGTCGAGCACAACAACGGCCACTTCCAGAGCTGTCAGCCGTTCCTCGACGCGTGGGCGGCCTGAGTCGGACGCCGATCTGATTGGCGTGGACAGCCTCGGTCCCGGTGCCGAACGCGCCGGGACTGCGAGGTGGGATCGACAACGGCGCGAGCCAATCCGTATGGGTGGACTCGTCGGCCTGCGTGGCCTCAGCCCAGCGTGCCTGCCAGCCATGGAGTAAGGCCCGGCGGCGGCCGCCAACTGCAAGAGCCGATCTTCCAGGGGGGCCGCCTTCCTGCCCCGCGGCGAGGCCCGTCAGGCAAAGCGCGCTCCTCTGTGACCGAGAACCGGCAAGCCGGATGCTCGGGGTGCGTGCGTGCGTTGAAGACGCCAGTAGCCCCGAGTTTGGGCGGGCACTCCGCCCCAGCGTGAAATCAACCCGGCTCGGGGAGCAGGACAGCGGTCAGGAGCAGTCCAACCTCGACGCTGGCGCCCCAGTCTCCATCGATGCGAGCACCAGCGGTGCGCGGCCGTGAGCTCCAAACCGGTGGGGTGCTCCCACAAACGCAACAGCCAGAGGCTCAACGAGCCTGCATAGCCCACGCGCAGGCCATAGTGGTCCGCCGCTCCGCCATCGGAGGGCCAGTTGCCTGCGCGTACACCTTCGAGCAGCCCGCGCGCTCGAGCCGTGAGCCCCGAAGAGAGTTGGCATTGAAGCCCTGCTGATGGACCTAGGCTCGCGAATGTGACCGCCGACGAATTCTCGGGATCCGATTTGTCGTCTGCCAACTCGAAGCCGGCCTGACCTCCCACGAACGCCCAGGGCGCAACGGTTACGCGGATGCGAAGGCTCAAGCCTCCGCTCGGCGTCAGCTCCCTACGCGGCGCAGTGGCCGCGGTGAAGCCTGCGGCCAAGTCCAGATCTCCCGGTGGCTCGGGCAGCGGGTCCGCATGCACGGACCTGGCACAGAGCGGCTCGAGCAAGACCGCGCCAAGGACGAGCCGCAGCCGCCGCCCGCGATCCGGTCGGCGGCTGCAGTCGGCCAACGCGTACGTCCTGACCCGATGGCGCCGGCGACGCCGCTACTTCTTGCCGCCCTTCTTCTTGGCAGACGCCTTCTTGGCGGCCTTCTTCGGAGCGGTGGCCTTCCTAGCGGGAGCTTTCTTGGCGGTCTTCTTGGCAGCCTTGGGAGCAGCCTTCTTGGCGGTCTTCTTG